>Ga0180438_10008444_pt1 | contig 13100 bp, 13 predicted proteins | sample SS_ome_12_FD_132455 | JGI IMG/M metagenome (GOLD analysis project Ga0180438, IMG submission 132455) | Hypersaline lake sediment archaeal communities from the Salton Sea, California, USA - SS_3_D_2 metaG | ecosystem: Environmental > Aquatic > Non-marine Saline and Alkaline > Hypersaline >... | reverse complement strand
CTTGTCCCGTCGCAGACGCAATCGACGATATCGACTTCATCGTTCCCCGCGCTGATAACGGGCGTGGTGGCGTTAGCCCACTCTACCGACGCAGGCCACGTGATATCGCGGGCCGCGCCTGCGCCATCCTGTTGCACGATGATTGTGTACCTACCGACGCCGCCATTGGAGATCGTGAGCGTGACGTCACCGGTGGCGTCCTCAAGGTCTAGCTTAACAATGTTCCCGCCGTCTGTACTCCAATCGATGGTCTGGGTTGTGCCGGATGGAACGTGGGTGGTGAGGGATGGCTGGACTAGGTGCGTGACACCGACGCCACCCTTGCCGGAATCGAGAACGCCGGTCGTCCCGTTGTGGGCGATGGAGATCCACTCTGTGTTGTCAGTGTCAGGATCTTCGTCGGAATGGACGAAGATCGTGGGAGTGGTTTGGGTGGCGTGGTCATGGTCATTGGCGGCGTTGGCCGCGTCGGTGAAAACCCATTGACGGCCCACACCAGAACCGGATGCCATGATGAGTTCATCCGTGCTGGTATTAAAAAATGTACCACCTGTTGACGCGATACCATTAAGGGAGTAGTACCTATCGGAAAAGATGGTTGGAATAATAAAGCTTGCGTTGGTCTCTAGTTTGTTGCTGGAACTGTACGTCAACGTCCCGTCAGTCCCAGCCGGGCTCGCTTCCCATGCGATCACCTCGGCATTCCCCAGCCTAATGGCCCCCGCGTCGGCAACGTCCCCTGCCCCTGATTGAATTGTCGTCAGCGTTGACGTCCCAGCCACCGTGAGGTTACCCGCCCCGGTGCCCGCTTGATCCTTCACCGTCAACGTCCCAGCCGTCAAGAAATCAAGCGCAGCCCCAGTGCTGTCATCGGCTTGTCTGCACGCGACTTGCCCGTCGGCCGGTGCTACGCATTCTGTCAATCCGTTCCACCTAACCTCACCCGCCGCGCCCGCTTGCACATCAGCCGATGAAACGATACTGCCACCGGATGAGCTAACGTCCCCCGTAGCCACGATCGGCCCAGAGTACGTCAATTGCTCCGACGCATCCACACACAAGCTCTCATCCGTCCCAGCCGGGCTCGCTTCCCACGCGATGCATTCCGCGTTCTTCAACCGCACCCTACCGCTATCGGCAACGTCGCCGCTGTCCAACACCAAGTCACCCGACAAAATCAAGTTGGTGCCGCCTCCAGCACAACTGACCGACACAAACACGATCCCTTCCGTCGCGTGTGCATACACCACATAGCCAACCCTGATAGTGTAAGCCGGTAGCGCCGGAGCGGTCTTGGTCATCGCCCCCGCGGTAGAAGACAAATACAACGCATCTCCGGCAGCCCACACTTCGCCGACCGGAGTTCCGGTTGTATCGATGTCGCGAACAAGCCCAAACGTTGTCACGTACCCCGTGCCGTTGTCGGCAATGTTGTGCGTCGCCATACCGATCGTACCGGTCGCGGTTGCCTCCGTATCCGCATCCGCGAGGGACGCGACCGGCCGCTGGCCTTGCGCGCTCGAGATATACACCACTTCGCCGTTATCGATTTGCGCGCCGGTCTTGTTCGTCGCGCGGAGCCACACTTCCTGCCCGGTTTGCAACGCGACGCCGTTGACTTCTGTGTCGATCTCCATTGTCTTGTCGTCATCGTTCCAATGGATTTGGCCTTCGGAATGCGTCGCGCTGTATGACGTATCAAATTGTATATAGTCTACGCTGGTGAGCGCTTCCGGATTGCACTCTAGGATTGGACCGTCAAGCCGGAACCCGGGCTGCGATGCGTAGGCAGACGCGGCCGCAAGGCAACTCAATGATAGGGTAGCTACGAACGTCGTTCGATGCATTAGTAGTTACCTCCCACCGTAACGAGCCCAAGGGTTCCGCTCGCGCAAGTGAAAGTGCAGTACATGTACTTTGCGCGGTGAGTCGGTACAACCGAAATCCATTTGTCTGCCGTCGTCACACTATGCGTTGGGACGTAGTCATACTGTGTGGCGACGCCGGCTGTAATGCTCTCGGACTGAACATGATAGTTCACATCGGTCGCGCTCTGTCCGACGTAGCAATCGATCGTCACATCAGCGGTGCCTGTCACCGACGCGGCGCTGAGATAGAACTGAACATAATCCAGACCCTCAACGGTGAACGGTGATGTTTGTGCGGGGCCGGTCATATTCTCAGCAGACCAAGCGCTTCCTCCAGAGTCTAGCATGGGGATCGTGACAACTAGTTTGTCCCCAGGACCGGCGGCCATAAGGAATGGGACGGCAAGTGCGATGGCAAGTGCAATTCGTTTCATTGTATCCCCATTACTCTGCAGAGTATAGTTGCGTGTAGTATACCATAGGCGGCGCCCGGTGGCAATGCCTAGGGCCCTATTCTGACAATGCTGAACTCCAGTTCTTCCAAGTCTACGAAGGAACCGGCTAGTTGTTTGATTTCCACGGACACTACTTCGCCAGCCACGCCAGCCCCCTTTTGTCCGTATATGTATAAGTTGCCGGAAGTATGCAGTGCCAAGTCTGTTGACGACGGGGCGTAGGCTGCTGGTATCGTCAACGTAGTACCGGTGAAGTATTTCGTGCCGGCGGTCTGCGCTACCTTTATCCGCAGTCCGAACATATCCCCATCCGCTACCGAATCTGAGATATAGCCATAGGCATTAAAAGTGTAGAATCCTGGCCTAGTTATGGTTACCGAAGAAACAGAGGATACGGCGGGTACGTTGATTTGATCATACAGTCCGGCGGCGTCAAATGTGACTGTATTCCAGGCACCGGTAAAGGTGACCGGGTCGGTATTAAATAGCCTAGCGTTGGGAGGATTAGCGGCCATATACGCTTGATCAACCCACAGATTGAAATCGATGTCCGTAGGCCGCTCAATGCGTAGTCTCATCCATACGTAGGTAGTAGAGCCTAAAGTATGTTGATCTCCTGCAAGCTCCCAAGTATTTGCGGCTGCCAGTGGGGCGTTGTATAGAGTCCATGTGTTTATTGATGTTTTGTCGTCATTCGCAACTTCGACAGAGATCTTGACATCCTTGTTCGCCGCCACGCTGCTAGCTCTGACGTGTGCGTGGCTTGTTCCATATGATGGCAAAACGTAGGTATCACTAACGGCCACGGCCCGGAATGACGGAACCCAGTCGCTTACCAAAACAGCGCTCGACGTTGCCGTGCTAGGGAACTTGAATGACGCCGATCCATTCAATGCCACCGATGTGTCGATCACCAAATCAGTGCCTAAAGTACCGTTCAACAATTTCCATCCTGACGGCATCGCTGAGTCTGTCATTGCATCACCCGGATCGTCACTCGTTACCGATGTTACTGAGAGTGCCGTTCTGTAGGAGTCCGCTCCCTGAGCTGGACTGCAACAGATTAGGCCCGCTACGGCTAGGGAAGAAAACCCGTTGCTTGCTCGCATGCTTCCTCCGCTTGGCGCTTTGCACCGTACCCTGTAACACGAACACGCTCTTCGCCGCTCCGCCTTGCTGTATCGTGTTCTGCCTACTGATAACCGCTAGGGTTTGATCAGAGTCGAGAAACCGCCCGTCCGCTTTGACCTTGATGAGATCGTTGAGCTGCACATAGTACAGATATGGAGTCTCGATTTGTACGGTGGCCACCGGCTCTTTCGTGTCTGCCAACAGCGCATCCCGCATCGCCACCGCTTCCGTGCTGGTATCGATTTGCGACGAAGAGCCCTCGTTGATTTCAGCGTATCGCCTGCCGTACTTGCTGATCGACGCCGCATCGGTGGCGACTGTGCTAGACGCTGTGCCCCCGTTGCGTGGGAACCCTACTCGCCACACATTCCTGATCCCGGTGATGTCTAGCGATAGACTCTTGATGACAATGTTTGCCGACGTAGTAGGGTCTAGCGTCAAGTTGGCAGTTGTCGACGATCGGTCGGGTTCCTCTAATACCAACACGATATCACTGATACCGGAGCCGTTATGCCACCGGAACCGAAGCGAGTATCCGATCATATCCGCGAGGCGCACTAGAGACTCAAACAGCGGAGACTTCTGCTGAACCCATGACCGCAAGCTCCATCCCGTATCGTCCGCAGAATTCCACGGCCCGGCCGCCGTCCCTTGCGCGGAATACAGGTGGTACGGAACGCCGACCGTTCCCCCACTCGCGGGATCTCGAAGATGGAGATCGGTACCCGCAACAGTGGAAGCCGCGCCGCTATAGCCCGCAACGATGTCGGCGCGCGTGTTGTAGTGATCATCAATCAAGTCTTGAATGATATCTTGCAGCTCATTGGCGTTCGCCGGCGAAGTGGGATCGTCATCGCCGTACGTCTTTTCTGTCTCAATGAAACAGTCTTGTAGATCTGACGTCCTATCCCTACACGCAACCGATACAGTGTTCCCTGAAATCTCGTATGAGTCGATCCTCCCGGCGAACACAAGATTGAACGTTGACGGTTTCGGGTCATCGATCGGCACCGTCGCAGTTGAGATCTTGATCCTGCGGTACGGTTGGATCATGACCCCGCCGTCATTCAAAATACTGTTGGCCATAAGCGGAGACAGACTAGCTTCTGGGTTGTCGAACGCATGCAACCGGAACGTCACCCTGGCCGTCCACGCGGTGATGTCTACACTCTCCCCGTATGAGACTCCTAGCACCCAATCGATTCCATGCAAGTCCGTCAAGTCAACCCACGTCCCGGCGTTGTCGCGGTCGATCTCAACCTTGAGCCATACCCGTTGCATCCCGGCACGGCCGGAAACTATGGCAGTCTCTTGCGCGGTCGGTGTTCTCATGCTCTCCCCGTCGCTTCGTACAGCGTAAAGCTCACGGCCATCGCTCCAGGATCCCACACGCCGTTTACCGTATGCGGTGCGTTGATTGCCCTGCTAACCTCGGCATAAACTTGCACCGACTCATCACCAGTGTGCAAGAAATCCCCATATGCCACAAGCGGTGCAACTCCCGTGATGATATCATCTGACGCAAGATTGTACCACCCCGCGATGATGTTTGCGGGGGCGACAAAGGGGAAGAATTGCACCGGCCCGAAATACCCGGTGGCATTAGACGCCGATGTTCCGAGATCGCCGATCGACAACGGTTGGTCAAGTCCGCTCATCTGGTATTTTGTCGCTCCGCTGTAGGTAGAGTCGCTTTGCACTAAGGCGCCGTCTTTATAGATACGGAGTGTTTGATTGGCTTGATCAAAAGTCGCTGTGTGCATATGCCACCCAACAGTGGCTGTTGAGGTGGCCACTAGACTAGACACTGCGCTACTAGAGCCCGGCCGCGAACTGACCACAGCCGCTAACGCGTCTCCGGTTGAAATGGATATATAATTAAAATAGTCTAAGTGTCCGTTCGTGCCGTTAACTCGATACAAGTACCTAGTAGTTGAAGAGCTGAGGTGATCGCACAGATACCAAATATTAGCTGTGAACCCACTTGACCACCCGGATAGGAACTGAGCATACTCGACATTGCCCGCAGCTCGCGAGGAACCGCCCTCAACCCACGACGTGGGGGCATCGGCTTGCTGTTCGATTTGTGCACACGCAAGGTAAAACGTATCCCCACCGTTCACTGATCGGACTTGTATATAGAGGGCATTAGCTCCGGCTGCGGTACGTTTTACCTGCACTCGTGTCCAAGTGTTGGTATCCGTGGGCAGGGTGAAATACTGTGCCGTATTGGCCACCCCGACTTCGGATAGGTAAACGAAAAGATTTTCGCCGCCAGCGGCCGGCCGGATGTAGATAGTGGCTATGTACTGTTGCCCCCCCGTAACCGGTGCGGTGCCCCCTAGTTTCGCGCCATCTCCCGCATTGACCGTAACGACTTTCAGTGATGACGACCCGTCGAAGATATAGTCAGTATCATCGGTGAGGGTCTCTGTCCCGTTGACTACAGCCCAGTCAACAGTGTTGGGTCTACTCTCACCGGCTGGCAATAGGTTTGTCGTTGCTCTTTCATTGGCCATCACACCGGACGATCCGGAGAACGGTCCCAACGCCGCGCCCGGCAACACATAGGGATCGATACTTGATCCAGATCCCGACGCGCCGATCTGAGTGTAGATTCTGCCACCGTCATACGCGTACGTCGGCGATATGTTCGCAGCCGTCAACGTCGACGCGGCTCGCAACTTGTCAGAGTAGAAGTCAGCAGCGGTTTGATCCGGCTCCCCCACTTCGTCGGTATCCCAACTCCATCCGTCGCCCCGATGCATTAGCATCCCGATCAGCGCGATTGCTTCATCCCTAGGCAGCGGTATCGTGGTGAATGTCCACGCCCGAGCGATCGCAGATCGTTGCATGCCGTATAGGGCGTTGGGTGAGTAGCCGCGAGCCGACGCGATCTCAGCGGGCGACAACTCATGCCCGGCGCGTACCTTCGTCGCGTATCCATTGATGTTCAGATATGACATACGATCACCAACTATTACTTTTTACCGAAAAATGCAGCGCTGCCCCAGCCGCCAGTGCCGATATAAGTACTACCGTAATCAGTTCCCACTGCCGGCGTTGCGCCCCCAGTTGCCGCCCCGCCCCCAGTTGCCGCCCCGCCCCCAGTTGACGCTCCTCCACCTCCCCCGCCTCCGCTACTAGCAGAGCCGGGCATCGGTCCCGCATCGGCGGTGACTAGTCCGTGAATATAATCTAAGACCCTGCCCACGACTCTATCTACGTCCGCCTCCGCCGATATGTTGACGTTATTGATGCTCACTGTTTGAGTAGATTGCGACCCTGCGCCTTGTCCGCCCCCAACCGGCGCAAACTGTTGTCCGTCTGTTGCCTGGAACCGTCGCAACGCTACCTTGAGTCCGGTCGGGATGTTCGTCATCGACTCGTTAAGCTTTTCGAAATTCTCGCCGGCTTCCGACAACGGTCTGTTGAGATCCTCCCAAGTCATCTTCGAGATCTCCGCAGCGTTCCTGAAACTATCCGCAGCGTCTTCGAGCATACCAAACGGCTTGATATCATGCCCAAAGACAGAGAACTTCAGTCCCCCTAGACTCTCCAAGATCCCGGCGATGGCGTCAACGATACCGTTCCAGATATCGATTACCTTGTTCGCCATCTCGAACAACCCCTTCCCCACTACCTCTACAAGCTCAGCGAACATTTCGAACGCGGGTTGAAGCCAAGTGAGTGCGCTTGTCACTAGCTTGAGTTGCACAGTCATGGCGAGATAGAGTTGAACGATCGGCACAAGTGCCGCGAGGATCGGGCGCAAGACATCTCCCATCGCCTTGAACACCGGGGCCAACGGACGAAGCGCTGTGTCAACGATGATACTGATAAGGTGTGCGACCGGAGTCAGCGCCTCGAACAACGGATCGAACGCAGCCACGATGCGTTGAAAGATTGAGGTTATCTCGCCGAAGATCCGGTTGAGCGGCTCGCTAGCGTTGATGACTTCCGTGATCGTGGCGATCAACCCTCCCATAGGACCGCCGACGACCGTGGCTTCGATGATGTTCCCGACGGCGCCTAGGCCGTCAATAACAGCACCGCCGACCGCTTTGCCTATAGGAGCAATGGCCGGAGTTATCAGGGAGACAAGCGGATCGAATGCTTTGACTACACGTTCCAGGATACCAGTCGCAAATACCTCACCCACAGTGTTAGGCTTCTTACCTCCGGCGGCTGGCTTCTTTCCGGCTTTCTTGCCAGTTTTGATCTGCGGTGGCTTGCCTTCGGCCGGTTTGCCTTCGCCCGTAGGGGCGGCGACGCCTCCGCCGATCCCTAGGAGTTCCAGAGTCGTTCCAAGGCTAGAGGCCAGTATGCCGCCTTGTTCTTTTGCAAATTTGCCGAGCCATTTCAGAGCGTCTTTGGCACTGTCCGCCCCCGATGAAATACCGTCCGCGATCGCGCCGCCGATTTTCTTGAATGTCACATCCGCGTCTGACAACAGCCCCGCGCTTGACTTGTCGATCTCGGCGAACAACTGAACCGTTTCGTCGCGGACACCGGCGCTGTATTTCTCATGCGCTTCGCTCATTGCGTCAAGCGTGCCGATGAACTTGCCTTCCATCAACCGCTTGAACCCGGTTCCGAGCCGCGCGAATAAGCCGCCGATCTCACCCTTGATCGACTGTACGATGAAGACGACCGCTTGGCTGACTAACTTGGCAGCGTCCCTAGCAAGACTACCAATCCAATCGAATGCCGTTGACGTTGTCTCTTTGATACTCTGCCACGCCGCGATGGCTTCGTCTTTGTAGAATCGCCAAGCCTGCACACCGGCGCCGACAGCCGCCGCGACTCCGGTTACCATAAGCGCCACCGCGCCGATCATCGGTAGCATAGGAGCTAGCGCAGCCCACGCCGCTTTGGCGAGCGTGCCCATTGCAACCACAACAGCGATGACCGATCCTTTCATCGCGCCGAACGCGGCCGCTGCCGAGACGATCCCTAGCGCAGCGGTAGCGATCCCTCCCAAGCCCACTATCCATTTCTTCGTTGTGACGGATAACTTGGAGAACCCTAGGGCCAGCGACGTCACCACATCGGCCGCGGGCGCGAGCATAGAGGCTATTACTTTGCCCACTTCCTCAAGCGCGTCGCCGAATGCCATTGTCGCTTGTTCAATTCGTCCGAAGTCAGTCAATGCTAGCGCCTTAGCCGCTCCGCCTGCTTTCTTGGCTAACAGTGCCATGGTCATTGCGACGCGTTCCGACGTTGTAGCGTTTTTGAATGCCTCTCTTTCCGTTTCAGATAATACGATACCGTATTCTGCCAGGTCAGCTTGGCCCGATGCGGCCAGCCTACCTATTACAATCGCAACCGAGTTTAAGTCTCTTTCGGATATCGCAGCGAAATCTTGAATCCCAGAAGTCAGCCCAAGGATCTGGTCTTCCGTCAACTGGAACGTTGCCAGCGTTCCCATCATGGCTATTGTGGCTTCGTCGCCAAATGTGGTGACTTCTTGTCGTGCGCTGGCGAACGCTTTCAGCTTGTTCGCGTCGATCGCTTTCCCGCTTGCGCGGATGGCAGCCGCTAGTTTTGTCTCGGCTTGGATCTGGACTTTCGCCGCGTCGTATGTTTTCTTAAGCGCCAAACCAACGGCGCCGAACGCAAGGCCCGCCTTCAACCCCGCCGTCAGCTTCTTCGTATCCGCTACTAGCTTTACAGAGATCGTGCCTTCGTTCGACGCCATAGTCTATTCTTCGTCTTCCGGAGCCCATATCCATTGCATCAACGCGGCTCCCCAACTCATTTGCTTCCTGCCCCTATTCACGCCAAGACCCTTGTATGGATCTCCCTTTTTCTGTAGCGCCCTCAAGATCGCGTTGACTCGTCCTATCAACGATTGCCTCTCGCGTTCGTGATACCCTTCTATTCCGATCACGACCTCTCCTAGCGTGAGACGCCAGAATACGTCTGGCGTTATTCCGGCGGCCGCTGCGGAGATCATGAACTCTCGCCAGCAAAACGTCTCACCTCCTTCCCTTTTCTTCACTCGTTTCCCTTGCCACCCACTTCCCCTTCACTCTCTTGTTTCAACGACGCCGACGCTTGTGGGCCGCCGACCGCTTCGATAAACGCTGGCAACATAGCCGCTACCGTTTGCCCCGCCACGATCAACACCGATGTGTTGTCTTGCTTGGCTTGTGCGTCTAGGAGTTTCTCGATCTTGGCTTGCGCTGAGTTGATATTCTTGTGACTATACAGCGGCGACTCGGCAAGCCCCGCGAGTAGCATAGGCACCGCGAGCGTGAGGTCACACAACCCGGCTCCGAGTTGTTCCTGTCCTTTGGAGAACGCGTCCTGAAGTTTCGTCACCACGGCAAAGGGACTCTCGCCCGTGATCTTACTCAGCGCGTAGAGTCCCTTGGTACCGAAGCGGAGTTGTAGCACGTTGCCGGCAAGCTTGATGGTACAAGCCCCAAGCGGGCCGGACGGTTGAGCCGGTTGTGTCTGTGTAGTTTGTGGCATGAGTTCCTCCGTATCATGCTAGGTTATCAGGTTTGGACGTTGTAGGTAACGGCGCCGGTCGACTGAACTTCAATCGATACGTTGACCGGTTCGTTGTTATTATAGGAGATCTCATACGAGGTGATGATGCCCTCGAACGACCAACTGTCTTCACCGGTGCCGACGATAGGCCTAACGGCGAACGCCTTCTGCACTTTGCACGACCCGTCAAGATCGGACGCCACAGTGCGGAGGGTTCCCTGCGCAGAGTCGGTGGGGTCGAACCGGTATTCAAGCGACAAGGTAACGGTGGTGTTACCGTACTTCGCCGACGTGAATCCCGCATCGTCGTTGTTCGTAGTGTCGACCGCATCGTGCGAAATCGACAAGCTACCCGAAAAGATGCCAGCGATCTCAGCAAAGGTGCCGCCGGGAACTACTTGCCCGGTGGCTCCGACACCGACGTAGCTGTCAGTCCCTAGATTGATTGCACCAAGACCCATTGTATAACTCCATTACCTAATAGGCGTATCAGCCCAAGTGAAACAGTAAAACTTCAGATCCCCAAAATTCGCATCCGCGGAATCGATATGCAACAGGTTACCCGATTGCGCCAAGTCCGGTGGGACGTCCAACGGAATGCATCGCAGCTCATCATTCCCCACCGTATGCGACCGCGAGATAGTGGCGTTATAACTTGACTTCCCCGCCGGAAACTCTACCGTGAAGTTGATCGAATTAGCTCCGGTGTTCTCTACCAACAGAATCAACTTCGGCGCGTAGGTGAGATCGACTTGGTGATCGTTCGCCGCGTCCCCCGCCGTTCCGGTCAATGCGGTCCCCGCCTGGTAGTTGGTGACACTAGTCACCGTAATAGCAGTCCTAGGCATGATCTATTCCTTTGCTTGTCTGGCAATGCGGACCGCGGTAGCGACGGCCGCGTTGCGCATTAGCACTCTATTGTGTTCGTCCAACTTGGCTTGCTCTCTTTGCCGCCGCGACTCCAGCAACCGCAGCCGACGTTGTTCGTCGGTGTCTTTCGCTACAGTCGCTCGGCTCATCTCCGCAACGTCTTCCTCGCACAGCGGCGGCTCCGTCCCTTCCTCGTATCCTGCGACTTCCGCTATCAACCAAGCCGCTTCGCTATCGCTCACCTCGTACACGAACCCCTCTCTATATAGCGCACGAGCGGGACTTGGTCCACACCGTTTCAAGATTTTCATCCTCATAACGTCTCCGCCTTTCGTCTTCCGGCTTCTTCGTTTCGTGGCATACCGGAGTCGACTCTGACCCCGTAGCCGCGCTCGAAATTTCGGAACGTCAACCGCGCGATTATGCGCCCTACCTTCCTGCGATACTTGTCTATTGCGCGCTCAAGGAACTTGGCTCCGCCTTGATCCGACTTGCGCCATGAGACTCCATCGGCGGTAGCCCACCCCTTGTCTTTCATGCGAGCCCAGAACGCTGCCTGTTGACTCTTCGGCATGTCGCGGACCTTTACCGTGATCCCCTCATGGACACGGAACGCATACTTGACGCCGTACCCGAATCGCACTTGCAACTTGCTTGAGCCCTTCCCGGGTCTCGGCACAGTAACGAAGTGGCTATTGCGCAACCGTCCCGTTACGACCGGAGTGTTCTTAACGCTTTCACGCATGACTTCCAGCGCGGCGGAATACATAGCGCCGGCAAGAGCGGCTTGGCCTTTCGGCCCCGCCTTGTCTACCATTGCGAGCGCCTTCTTCATCCCGCTTATTTGGATCATGCTCTTACTCATTCCAAGATCCCGGCGCGGAAGTTCATCACGAAATAGTCGCATCGTCGTTCGTCGGTGCCTACGTATACGGGCGCTGGCATAGTAGCGCGCAAGTAGATGTATCCCGACGGGTCGTTGTCATGCAAGTAGGAATAGATGGCCACCGCTTGCGTTCGCGTTGAGCCGTACTTGTCTGGCTCTCCCCGCACGACGATTTGAATATTGTGTTCGTACTCTTGTGGCGTCGAACCGCCGCGAGCGAAATTGATCGGCTCCGGTCCGCCGGTGTTCAGAACAAACACTGCATTCACCGGGATGATGCTATCGGGCATCGCGGCTCGGACGGGCCCGCGAAACAGGTTGGTGTTCTCAACCCAACTACCAACGTTGCCGCTTATGGCAGCCAACACATCACTCTCGGGATCTGCCATTAGCTCCTACCTAGCGTCAACAGATAGAGCGTGTAGGCTCCGTCTAGTGTCTTGGCTTTGTCGCGTCGCAAGATGGAGTAGGACTCCGTGGCGTCGTTCGTGTCCGCGCCGGGGAGCCATACTCTAGCGTGCGTTGGGATATCGGTTTCGGTGGCGATGCGATGGCTTGCCGCGAGTTCCTCGCCCGATACGCTTCTGACGATCTTGGGGTACTCTTCGACCCTCGCGGCCGCGGTGGCTAGCGATCCCCAAGTGTAGTCTCCATCGGAGAACCCCGATCGGACTTTGTATGAGATCGTATCTACGAGTCGGTGTGTCCACTTCATCGGAGCACCGGGATCCGGTATCGGGACAGGATACTGGCAGCCGCCGGGATCTGAGTAGTCAACCAATCGCTACCGCCGGCACCTCCTACCGATGCGTATGACACGCTAGACGACAATAGCGACTCGCTGGCAACCGACGGGTCCCTACCCATTTGCCTCCGCATATAAGCCACAACGTACAACACAGCCTGTTCGATATCGTACGGCAAGTCCCTAGTCACATCCTCATCATCGTCGTCTTGCTTCGGCGTGTACCACCCCCCGTCATACGTCACGGTATACAGCTTTCGTTCCATCCCCATCGCGCGGGTCTGGCTTATGTCTCCATAGTACAACCCGGTACGGCCCCACGATCCCGCGACCGCGTAGAGGATCCCGCTGTTGGCGTTGTGGATCTCATACTCGCTAGAATCGATCGTGCTACCGGAATACACAACCGACGTGATCGAGTTAATCGGGGGCCGTGCCAGGATCATATAGGGACCCTCCGATGCGCTCACGGTTTCCGCGATCGCTGTGTCCCTATAGAAAGTACGGTTGCAGAAATTTTGAACGTGGGCGCTGGCTGCGTTGATCATCCGTTGCAGTCTAGCGTTTTCGGTACCGGAGGAAATACCTAGTTCGTCTTCGACCGTTGCGACGGTAGTCAATGCATTTGCAGCCAGCGCCATTTT
>Ga0180438_10008443_pt1 | contig 13101 bp, 6 predicted proteins | sample SS_ome_12_FD_132455 | JGI IMG/M metagenome (GOLD analysis project Ga0180438, IMG submission 132455) | Hypersaline lake sediment archaeal communities from the Salton Sea, California, USA - SS_3_D_2 metaG | ecosystem: Environmental > Aquatic > Non-marine Saline and Alkaline > Hypersaline >... | reverse complement strand
GCCAGCCGGATGGCGGAGCTTTCCGACACACCACCGGCAGTTACCACCGGCGTTCTCGGAATACCCGGCGAAGAAAAAGTGGAAACAGCGTAGAATCCACCACTGCTGCGGAAGTTGGGTTAGTGTGGTCGCCTCGTCAGGGAGTGGGCGCTCTCGCAGCGTCTCATCCTCTCGGCGAAATCGCTCAGGAACTCCTGGCGCCATCGGCTCACCGTCTTGGCGCCGGTGTGCCCCTTGTCGGCGAACTTCGGCGAGGGATCGTCCGTCCACCAGTTTGGCAGACGCGAGGAGGGCCGCAGCGCGGCGTCAGGCCTTGGTGTCACAACCGTGATGGCGCCCGTCTTTCGATTGAGGGCGGGCACGTTGCCGCGGATCTTGTAGCGATGGGGCCTGGCAGACTTGGGGCAGAAGCGGAAGCGCATCGTCCCGTCGCCGGGCGCATGGCCGGGGAGCGACTGGTTCTCAACAAGGAGCTGCGCCTCCGGCGTCTCCGGGGCCCCGTCGCCAAGCGGCAGCGCAAGCTCGAGGACACCGAAAACCTCCATGCGATCGGCCTTCGTCGTGAGCCGGTTGACAAGGGAATAGGGCCGCCGCCAGGCCCTCACGAAGCGTCCGCCCCAGCCGGGCTTCGAGGGATCGTCGGGGGCGCCGTTGAGCAACCAGCCGACTGACGGCGTGTCACCCATCTTGATGTCGGCCTTCTTGCTGGCGAAGAAGTCGCCCAGGGCGCCCTTGCCGGCGATGTGCCGGGAAACAAAGGCCCGATTGCCCCACCGGCCGGACTGATCGCCGCCGACGAACCAGCCGCGGTATGTGGCGTTCGACTCGATGATCCATAGCTTGGGATGATTCTCCACGATGTATTGGTATGCGTCGGGCGACCACTTCTTGTTCGGCCCGCCGATCCAGTAGACGCGCAGCCTGGGCAGGATGTCGGGCGCATCGTGCAGCGCCTGGGCGAGGTCCTCGAGGAGGCCCCAGACCAGGACGTGGAGCGGCCGAGGGTCGTCGCGCCGCGCGCACTTGACGATCCACCTTGATCCCTCCGTCGAGCGCCGCACACCCGCGTAGGGCGCTCGATCGATCTCGCCCTTTTTGGTGACGGCGCGCAGCGCGTCGGGCTTGGGGTACCGGTCGGAGTACGTCCTCAGATTCGCATAGTCCTTCTCATAGCAGTCGATGACGCGAAGAATGTCCTCTTTGCGGCCCCGATCGAACGGTGATGAGATGAGGCCCTCGATATCGAGGACGTCCGCGTAGACGAGCAGATGCACCATCGACTGGAAGTCATCCGGGTCTGTTCCTCCGATGTCCGTGGACACGATGACGCGATAACGCCGGCCGGCAAGGGCGCCGCCCTTGGGGGCCGACTCCAGCGACTGCTCCCTGGATCCGCCGGCTTCAGCGCAGATGCCGGTCGCTGCCGGAGCAATCAACGCAAGGATGCCTATGCCGATCGAGAGGATTCTGGCCATGGGTCTGCTTCCTCAACAATGGTCGAGTCGCGTCGCAAGACAGTTGCTCGATTGTCCGTACCATGACCGCCTTGCCATCGCCTCCGCCGATCGCAGTTCCCATGCCCTTGGCGTTGACCACGGCCGAACCGATAGGCATCTGAGGGCAGAAGCCCTGGTCGACCAGACGTTCACCTGTAGCGGCGCGGGATCGGGCCGGGGCAGAGGTTCACGCGTCCCCTTCGGCTGCTACCAGGCACTGGGCGACCTGAACATCGTCTGGAAGTCCGACGCCCGACCCGCCCACCTGAACGAGTGGAAGTGGACCGCGTTGGACACGGAGCGGTTCAGGGATATCCGGCAGCGGCGTAGGGAAGCCAATAAGCCGAAAGGGCGGTCTCTACCGCGGCCGCCTTCCCATACACTCAAAACGCCCTTCCATGGTTGCCACTAATCGAAGAAGACCGCGGCGATGCCAGGGACGGCATCACGTTTTTCGCCGCGCTGGAACGGTTTCTGTTCCAGCCGCAGATGGACCTTCCCGACTACCTCAAACTGAATGACGGAGATGACGTGCGCATGCATGGTGGCGTTCGCGCGATCGCCGCCGTAACGGTACACTGTCTTCCAGTCGCCCTTGTCCTCGATTTTCAACTCGCCGTCGGGACCGGATTCCACCGCGATAACGGTAATGCGGTGGGGCTTGCCATCGTCGCCGCCGAAATCCCACGAAGCGCGGTGCTTGTGTTCCCATGAGCCGCCGAGGCGCGCGCCGGTCTGGTGCCCGGCGGCTTTGCCGTCCAGGGTGAGCCTGTAGTGAAACGGCGTCATGGCAAAGGCCATGCCGTCCTTGCCTCCCGGCTTCAGCGAGCCGGGCAGCGCGAACGGCGGCGACAGCGCGGCGCGTGTATCCGAGTCGAACCAACCCTTCGGTTGGAAGCGGAACAGCACACAACCCTTGCTCCCGACCGCGCGTTCGATGGTATCGCCGCTACCGTCCCAATCAATCGTCGCCGTTGGTTTGCCTTTATCGAACGCGGTCGAATCGACTGGGAGTTTGCCGCCGGTTGGCGAGATAAACACCTTCCGGTTCAATCCGCCGGCCTTCGGCCCGGGAATGCTGCGAAACTCGACTTCGCCCCACAACGTCGGCCGCAGAATCGACTCGTCCGGAGCGTCGAACAACTGACTCGTCCCTTTGTTGTTCCAGTACAGCCTCGCCTGGGTGCTGGTGCCGTCGCCGGTCAACGCGCCGATGTCGGCGCGGATCTTCATGCCGTCAACGGGCGCGAGTCCGAGTTCGCGCAGTGAGACCGAAAGCTCATAGAAGAACCCCCCTTGCGAGACCATCCGGAAACGCCCTCTGTTCCACTTGGTCCGAAGCCAGTAGGGAGAGCATTTCCCCTGCGCGAACCGGACCTTGCCTGTGACATCTCCCATGAAGTCGAAGTGGATGGTGCGGTGCGGCGAGGAGACGCTTCCGGGGGAGCCGGCCTTCTTTGATTTCGGCTCGTGGAGCTGCACGCGCGGCTTGCCGGCGACCAGCGCCACCAGCAAGCGCTGATCGCCCTCGACCGCCGCTTCTCCTTTGCGGTCGGGCTTGGCGGCGAGCATCAGGTCCAATGCGCCGCCCGATTTGAACAGCGGATTCGCGCCAGAGTTCCTCGCGATGTCTTTGACATTGGTTCGCCATGCGGCGAAGAGCCGGCCGCCGCCGACCTTGATCGCCGCCTCGATCCGGTCGTCGATCCGAACCCACTGCGCGTCGCTCCAATCGTCGGGCTTGCCATCGATCACCGGGGCTTCGCCACCGAGCTTGACCACCATGCTCTTGGTTCCGGACTGTCTCTGCCGTTCCCGCTCCCGCGCGACGTAGTATTCCTTCCCGGCCTCAAGCTGCCGGCGCGTGACCGAGATCTCCGAATCGGGCAGCCGCCGCAACGAATCGATCCCCTGGACTTCAACAAGACTGCTGGTGTGGTTCAGCGCCTGCACGTAGACCTTGCCATCAGGATAGCGGGTCATGGTCTGGTAGAAGCCTTCGCCGTCGCTCGTATACTCGTTAAGGATCATCCCGCGCGTCAGCGCGGTGTTGCCGATCTTCTTCGAGAAGAACCCGTGCTTGAACAGCTTGGCGACGAAGAACCCGTCCACGGTCAGCAGGTAGATGCTCCCGGAATTGGCGTAGAACGCGAACACTCCCAGCTTGTCGGGGCCGATCGTCATCGTCGGGCCGATCATCTTGGTCATGCCGATCAGTTCGCCGCTTTCCGGCTCGCGGTTGGTCGGATACAACTGCGAAGCGTGCAAGCCGCTCCAACGGTTCGGATAGAACCACGTGCGTCCGTCGGCGGTCTTGCCGGTCACCGCGCCGCCCGCCCATTTGGCGATGCGGTTGACCTCGGCGATTTCCGGCGCGTACTGCGTCAACGCGAAAGCCTTGCCGTCGCTCCCTGGAATCAGTTGGCTGTACGGCATGGCTTTGCCCTGCCAGCGTTTCTCTGCCTTTGCGAGGTCGTAGACCGGCACGCCTGAGGCGGTGAACCGCGCCGGGGCGATATACGTGCCGTCGGCCGCGATGAAGTCCAGCGAGTCGGGTTTCTGATTGAAGCCGATCGCCTTGCCGAGACAGAAGGTCAATTCCCTCGGCTGGACCTTGCCGTCGTCATTGAGATCGCTCCAGGCGAAGAGGCCGTGTTCGCCCCGGTTCCAATGCGGTTTGTCGTGGTAGCCGCTGCCATAGGCTTTGCGGTCGGTTGAGATCTTGGGGGGAACGGTCGCTCTCAGCGGTTCCTTGGTGAGCGCATCCCACAGAGAGGCCTGTCCGAGGGCGGCGACGATCGCGGACGAACCATCCGGGTTCATCCGGTAAACGACTCCGATCGGGGGGCCGTGAACCGGATCGCCGTTGTAGGTGTTGGTGAAGTATCTGTGCTTGCCGAGCCGGACCGGATAGTCGGGGATTCGGTGTGGCGGCAGGTCGCGGCTCTTCAAATCGTCGCGGGCGTAGATGTTGACGACTGCATCTTCGCCTTTGGCCCAATCGAGTTTGAACTCCATGCCGGCGTAGTAGAACTTCGTCTTGTCTCGCGGGTCGAGCCGTCCGCCGCCGCCGTACTCGGTCGGGCCGTAGATGGCGCGGACGAATCTGCCGTTCTTGTCCCAGATACTGACCCGTTTCGGATGGTAGTCCTCCTCGGCGACCCAGAGCCGGCCCTGGTCGTCCACCGCCGCGCCCTGTGGATTCTGCATCTTCGTTTCATCGTATGGGCCGAGCTTCGGTTTGCCGGGCTTGCCCACACTTCGCAGGCGTCTGCCGGAAAGGTCGAACACCTTGATCTGGTGGGAGCCACCCCGACAGGAGATGTACAGTCTGCCGCCGTGGAGCAATACGTCGCGCGGTTCGTCGAGCTTCGGAATCACCACGGTGTCGTTCGCGATCTTGCCGCCGGAGAGCTTCAGCTTCCGCAACTGGTTGGCGGAAAGGGCGTAGAGTGAGCCCTGCTCGTCGTAGACCAGGCCGTACGGTGAAGGCAGATCAAGCTCGCCGATGAGGTTCCCCCCGCGCTTCCTGCCGGTTCCAAGATCGATCAGCAGGATCTTGTTCAGTGCCGGAACCGAGACGGCGGCCGCGTCGCCGTGGACGGTCAGCGAGAATCCGGAGGCGAGCGGCGAATAGTCGAACGTGTACGCCTTCTCCGGCAGGAGTTTACGGCTGCTGTCGTAATAGAGTTGAACCGTTTTCCGGTCGGCGGTGATGCCGACGATTCCCAGTTGGGAGCCGTCTCCTCCGACACCGACGCCGTAGGCGACGAACGGCAACGTGGACTTTCCGGTTGGCCGCGTCAGCTTCGAGACGCCGGTATAGGTGATCCCAATGTTGGTGACGCCCTGGATCTTTCGCCCTTCGGCATCGGTCCAGACCAGCGCGTGCGCGCCCTCGGCGAGGGTTGAGCCGATCAGGATTTGCGGTGGGTTCCCGGGCAGGAACAGAATCGAGCACGGCGGCGTGTGGTCGCTGAGCCACTGGCCGCCGCGGTCGGCGGTCCGCCACGGGCGGTTGCCGGGCATATAGGGCGTGAACTGGTACACGAGGTCGATCGGGTCATGGACGATACCGCGCACCGTGTACTCGCCGGGATCGACTTGCGTTCCCACGACGTCGTAGCCGCCGTGTGGGCGGATGTTCTGCTGGCTGTGGTCGGTCATGCCGTCCCACCAGGCGGTGTGTCTTCCGGCGGGGAAGAACCGGTCCATCACCAGATTGCGGACGCGGTTTCCCGCCCGGTTCTCAATCGTCAGCGTAACGTGGCCAGGCTTGCCGAGCGTGAATTCCACCGCGATCGGGGGATGGGGCGCGGCCGCAAGCGAGGAAACCGCCACCGCGGAGCCGAACGTCGCCAGAATCAATACGTGTCGCATACGAAGCCTTCCTCCCGGGAATCTCGAGCCTATACGGATGCCGGCTGATCCGCTGGTGGGCGACTCCTGGACAGATCCGGCGGGCAGGCGCCATGGCCGCCCGAACAGTCAATCCCACAACGACTCGGCACCCACGCGGCCGCCGTCCGTTCGGAGCTTGCGCGCCGGGCTGTCGGGAGCAAGACGGTAATCGCCCTTGGCGGGATCGACGAACCTCGGATCCGCGAAGGCGGAGTGCGCGTCGAGGCCCGTGACTCTCTGATCCGAGATTTCCCATATGGTGCGCTGCCGACGACCACCGTCGGCCTTACTGATGAGTTTACGGCCGATCGCGAGATGGGCAAGCGTGATCTGTGCTCGACGAAGAGCGTGCCCTGCTGGCCGCGGCAGGTATTACGAGGCGAATCGGCCGGCAAGCAGTCCTTTGCCGTCGATCCGGGCATACCGTCCTCGTCGTCTCCGCGCCCCCCGGCAATCTCGTTCGTCGTTGGCGTCATCGCGGCACCGTCTCCGGCTGCCGCCTACTTGATGTTGCAGATGACTCGTTGATAGCGGACAAGCGGAGGCGTGCCTTTGTCCGTTACTTCGAGAACGATGTGGACCTCGCTGCCGGGTTCGTTGGGGGCAACGAAACTCGCCTGCCGGGCGCTTGCGTGGGTGATGGCGACCTTGGTGTCAGCGGAGTCAGCCTCGTGGTATTGCCACCATCGGTAGGTCAGCGCGTCGCCATCGGGATCAGTGGTTCCTTCTGCGCTCAACGACACCTTGTCACCAGCCCGGACCTGCAAGTCTCGGGGATGGGCCAGCTTCACCACTGGAGGATGATTGGCTTGATCAGGAGGCTTCACACACCAGTCAGCCCTGGCCGCGAAGTCGTTCTGAATCGCGTCGATCCAGCGCCAGACGGGCTTGAGGTACGCGATCAGCGCCGCGTCGTTCCGGATCCCCTTTTTGAGCCGAGTGCGCCCCCAAGCTGACCTTGTATACCACCGGCCCTTGGGATACCGATAGCCTGGCTCGGAGACCGGATCGAGCCAGGTATTCTCGCGGACTCTGACGTACCGGCCGCCCCAGCCACCCCGATTGGGTGACTCCAAGCTCCGCAGCCCGTTGGGTATGGTGTGCAGGAATGCGGGAGAGTCGCCTTCGGACCGAAAGTCCCCATCGTCATACCCCTTATCTCCCTTCCGATGGGCTCGATACAGCGCGCACAGGGGGCCGTGATTCCCAAGAATGTTCGGCTTCATCCACGATCCGTTGAGATAGGCCTGCTTGTCTGCCGGGAGGTACTTCTTCCAGTGATAGAAGATGGCGATGAACTGATCGGAGACCACCGTCTGGATCCCGTGCTTGCGCCAATGCGGGCGGATATAGCTCTGGTATGTGCCGTCCTGCTCCCAGATGAAGAAGAGGCGGGCCCTCTTCGCCACGGACACCATCTTGTCCGGGTGCTTTTCCTCGATCGTCTTCAAGGCGCGGGCGATCGTGTTGGGGCCACCCCAGGCTTGCAGCCAGACGGGACGCTTGTCTGATTCGTCGAGGAGGACCTTGACGATGAGTTGCGAGCCGGGGCTGATCTCATCCATCTCGCCCTGCGCTTTCACGTTGCCGAGGAGCGTGCGCGCCCGCAGGTGTTTCGGCGTGGGGTACCGCTTGTCGTGTTTGACGAGATTCGGATAGACCTTCTCGTACGCGTCAAGGTATGGCTTGACCCAGTCATCCCCCGCCCACTTGTGCCCCCGCCAATGGTACTGCGAACTCGACGTCACGATTCCCTCAACGTCCCACTCATTGGCATAGAGGAGAAACCGCACCAGGGAGCATTCGTCGTCGATCTCACCATCGCTGGTGACAATCACCCGTGGCCTGCCGGAAGCGGCCAGCGGGCGGCCGGTCAAGAGCGCGTTGGCGACAAGTAGGAGCGTCCATAGTCGTCTCATGAGATAGTGCCTCTTGTGACGGCAAGCGCCGGTGCGCCGCGGTCTCTGCCTGTTGGAAGCCGGATCATGTCACCGCGTTCGGATGGACCAGACCAAGCCTTGTGTCTACCTCAGCGTCTTGGTGTTGTTCTCCGGCTTTGTATAGTCCACGAACACCCTCGGGTCCGTCCCGTTGAGATACTCCTCGACGTTCGTGTAGCCGTCTTTGTCCCTGTCCTGCGCACCGTCGCCAACCTTCTTGGGATCGAACCCGTACTTGATTTCCCAACCATCCGGCATGCCGTCCTGATCGGTGTCAGTCGGTGCAGCGCCGGTTGCCAGTTTCGGCCAGCCGCCGGCGTCGGTTGGGCTGTCGACAAGGCCGTTCTTGCCTCTGCTCGCGGAGCCCTTGCGGACTTCGTCAATGATGCGTGTGTCGATTACATCTCGCTTGGGCAACGAACAGCCCGCGCGCTCAAGAACGGCCTTGTAGGCCTCCTCCGCCGTCTGCTGGGTGATCGGCATGGCTGGCCACGGCTTCTTGAGCCTGTATGCCGGCGTGGTCTTGGTCACGCCCTTCCAGTTGTCCGCCGTGACCGATGGGCTGCCCTCCACGACATTCTCGGATACCCACCATTTGCCAGCGTCAGCGTCTCCGCTGCGCGATGAGGGATCGGCGATGCGACTCCTTACTTTGGCTTGAGTTCCAGGCCCCGGCTTGTAGTAGTTCGCTATCATATTGACGTTGGCGAAGGCGAAGCGTGGTTTGCCCGGCTGACGTGCCTCCGCCCCATAGCAGCTGTTATACCCCCAGTTATACACCACGTTGTTTCGGTAATCGTTGTTTCCACAGCCCGAAGCCCACCGCGGATTGCGGCTGGCATTGTGCGCGATCAGGTTGTGATGATAGGTGCTGTAGTTGCTGCCCCAGATCCCCCCGAACTTGTGGCTCTTCGAGCAGGCCTCGGTGATCATGCACCATTGGATCGTCACGTTCTCGCAATGGTAGATCGACATGACCTCGTCGCTGCTCCAACTGGCCGTCACATGGTCCAGGATGATGTTCTTCTTGTACCTGCTCCCAACAGCATCGCCCCGACCTTCGGCGCGAACCCGGAGATACCGGATGATCACGTCATTGGCGCCGATGCCAAGCGTGCCTTTGATCGTGACGCCATCTCCCGGCGCTGTCTGTCCGGCTATGGTGATGTAGTCGTTCCTAATCCTCAGGTCTGTGTCGATCGTGCCTGACGCCTTGAACACGACAATCCGTGGGCCCTTGGCGTCACAGGCTGCTCGAAAGCTGCCCGGACCCGATGCATTCAGGTTCGTCACGGCGATTACTTTCCCTCCCCGGCCTCCGGGCGTCAGCGAGCCGTACCCCTCGGCGCCCGGGAATGCGGGAATCCGACGAGGCTTGGCTTGCGGAGCCTTCCCGCGCGCGGCAGTCAGCACGCTCGTCGGCCAACCGGTCGCTGCCAGCAGGATTGCCGCAAGACAGATCCCTCGCGCTTGAGATGAAAGGTTGTTCGCCATGATGGGTCTGTCTCCTTGTAAGTGAGGGGACATGGGTCTCTGATGGGTCCCTACTGTCGGCGGCGATTCTGCTCACCGGCGGTCACGCCCGGTCCCGCGGCAAGCCCGTTGAGGTAGTTTTCGAGGTTCGTGTAGCCGTCGCCGTCGGGATCTGCCGTTCCGTCGGTCGGGTCCTTGGGGTCGAGCCCTTTGCGTACCTCCCAGGCGTCCGGCAAGCCGTCGCGGTCGGTGTCCCAGCCTTGAGGACGGCGGATCTCGGGGTAGTCTTCCCAGCCGCCGACGTCCGACTGCGAGTCCGGGATACCGGGCAGCCCTGTCTTGCCGCCCTTGTAGGCCGCAGTCCCCGCACGCACCTCTCGGATCACTCGCTTGTCGTGCTCGTCAAGCGCCGGCACGTTGCAGCCTACGTCGGCCAGCACGTTCGTGTAGGCCTCCCTGGCAGTGTGTGTCTTGACGTGGTGCTCGAAGAACGGCTTCGGCACGGTCACCGGCGCGTCCTGCCGACCCCGGACAGCCATTCCTTTGAACGGCCCGGTCGGACCCTCCGGGCCGGCGAAGCCCTCCGTGACGTTGCCTTCGACGTAGTACTGCTGCGGGCCGAAGCCGGGGTGCTCGAAGTGAGGGTTGAGGTAGGTCTTCACGACCGAGGCCGGGCCGGGCTTGTAGTAGTTGCGGACGAAGTTGACCTGCATGGCGCCGCCGTCGGTCGTTCGGCTGCGCCAGTTGTAGACCACGTTGCTGCGGATATCGAGCCGTCCGGTGTGTCGGCCGGCCTGGTTGAGTCCGCCCGCAAGGCTCCAGTTGCGACCAGCGCAGTGGGCCAGCAGGTTGTGGTGGAAGCTGCCGATGTTCCCGCCGATGGAGGCGGCGAAGCCGTGGCCCTTGCCCGGGCCGTACTTCTTGTGGTTGGCCACGTTAAGCGCTTCGGAGATGAGGCAGCGCTGGAGTGTGATGTTGCGGGCCCCTCGCGAGCTGAACGCCTCGTCGATGGACCAACTGATCGAGCAGTGATCGATGATGCAGTGATCGGCGGCCGCCAGCCCCATGCCGTCCATCGTCTTGCCGGCGAGGTCGCCGAGCCGCAATCGAACGAACCGTATGATCACGTCCCGCGCCCCAATGGCGCCGAAGGTCCAGTTGCGGATACAGATCCCCTTGCCGGGGGCGGTCTGGCCGGCGAGCGTGAGGTTCGAGTTGGCCCGCTTGAAAACCAGCTTGGACTTGAGCGTGATCAGCCCCGAGACACGGAAGGCCACCGTGCGCGGGCCCTCGGCCTCGACGGCGGCGCGCAGGCTGCCGGGGCCGGCGTCGTTGAGGTTGGTGACCTCGATCACCCTACCCCCGCGGCCGCCGCGCGCGTGTCGCCCGTACCCCTCGGCGCCGGGAAAGGCGAGGTGGCGCACGCGGAATCGCCACACCTGGCCGCGCGTGACGTTGCCCTTCCGGTCGATCTCGTCGACACGCCAGCAATAATGGAGCAGGCTGTCGTTGTCCGCAATGTCTGCCGATGCTCGCGGCGCACTGACGGAGCCCAGGAAGGTGGAGTCGTTGGGACCGGCTTGTGCGACCCGGGCCGCGCATGCTGCCGGGTCACGGTCCGACGAGACGTACACCTCGTGGCGGACCGCCCCAACTGCTGGAGTCCATCGTAGCCGAACCGAACCTGAGTCGCCGTTTGCGTGCTCGTCGTCGTTCGCGGGGGACGGCTTGCGGGCCATCCGCCGTGGGTTGGGGCCGTCGATCTCGAAGCCGTTGAGCAGGGCCGGCCGCCGCCCGCCTCCCTCGCCCGGGATGACGCGGACCACAACGGGCTTGCCTGCGATGGCGACTAGGCTCATGAAGGCGCTCGCGACGTCGTCGTTGTGGGACACCCTGCGCGATGGTTGCAGCCCCACGACTCTCCCGCCTGGATCGCCCCCTGCCTGCGCGCCGGAGCAGGAGACGGTCAGGCGACCTACCGGTTCGTCCCAAATCGAGTTGTGGTAGGTGACAATCGTATGCGGCCCCGCAGCCAGGCCCCGGATCTCCATCTCGAGGCCGCCGGCGCCCGCGACGCCGTCGGTCGCCATCGTGGCGCCCGTATCGATGCCGGCCTTGGTCAGGAACGTGTCGATCCCACCGCCCGCCTTCCCGATGGCGCGCATCGTCACCGTGACGTCGCCGAACACGCGGCGCGCCTCGCCGCCTTCCTTGACCTTCCAGGTCTGCCAGTACGGTGTCCCCGTGTCCCGACGACCGTCTGCGGCGCCGACGTCAACACGGATCCTCTCGCCTGCAATCATCGCTCGATCAGCCGAAAGGACGACCAGGGCCAAGATGCCCATGGCGAACCAGCGGCGGCGCATCACGCGAACTCCCTGCCTTGCGCCCGCGGAGCGACCGGCAGGCCGTCGCCCTGGCGACGTTGCTGAATGCCCATCATTCGGAAGGAAGCGTCTGCCATGGCTCGATCTCCATGAGCCGACTTCGTGACGGCTCAATTCGCATGTGGCACGACCTCGACTTTGACGCACTCATCCGGATTTGTCGTGATTCTCATCTTGGCCACCAGGTCTTCGAGGCCCATCCTGTGCGAGATCAGGGAGGCGAACGGATAGCGCGCCGCCTGCTGCTGAAGGATCTTCAAGACGGGCCGCCAGTTGGTCCCGCAATGGAAGACCGAGTGAATGTGGACGTTCTTGGAGGCGACGTGGCGCATCACGTTCAGGGGCACGGTCCTTCCCGTGTCCACCCAGTTGCCCACCTCGATGACGGTCCCGCCCTTCCTCACCATCTCCAGTGCCTCGAGGAAGACCTCAGGCTCCCCGGCCGACTCAATCACCAGGTCTGGGCCGACGCCCTCGGTGACCTCCTTCACCTGCTGGATTCTCTCCTCGACCGACGTCCGCGAAGCGTTGATGGCCACATCGGCGTACAGGTCCCTGGCTTTGGCGAGCCGTAGATCGGCGAGATCCGTGGCGATGCGTAGGCCGGCTCCGTGAATGCAGGCCATGATGCCGTGCAGCAGTCCCAGCGGCCCGTTGCCGAGGACCGCGACCGAGTCTCCCGGCCCGAAGCCCTCTCCCACCGCGGCAAATGGCTGAATCGCCCTGGCCAGGGAATGGTAGGCGACGGCGAACTCCTCCAAGAAGACCGCCACGTCGGTCGGCAGATCTTCAGGGATCTTGAACAGCGAAGTGCCCGGCAGGATGTACATGTACTCCGCGAACCCGCCGCGCAGGTAAGGAGCCGTGTCGGCGTCCGGATGGATGCCGTAGGCCATGACCTGATTCTCGCAGGTCGTGTTGTTGTAGTGATGCCTGCAGTACCAGCATGTGCCGCAGTTCACTTCCACGGCAATCGCCACCCGGTCACCCGGCGCCAATGGCTGATGGTCGAAGTCCATCGTTCGCGCCGCGTTGTCGCCGATCTCGACGATCGTGCCGATGACTTCGTGGCCGCCGATGTAAGGGAAGATGGACTTCCCCCGTATCTGGGGGGCCTCCCCCTTGAAGATGTGCTTGTCCGTGCCGCAGACGCCCGTCATCTCGACCTTGAGAATCGCGGAGTCGCGATCCAGTTGCGGATAGGGATAGCTCCGCATCTCCATGGCGCCCGGGCCGGTCATCGCGACGGCCCTGACTGCTACCAGCTTCTCTTCGGACATCCGCGGCCTCCTGCGTGTGCACGGCAGGGCCCCGCGGTCACGCTTGCGTAGCCCAGCAGCCGTAGGTCACTCAGAGCGCTTGGATTCTCTCACAATGATCCCCGCACTTCTTCCTTGAAAAACG
>Ga0180438_10008442_pt1 | contig 13104 bp, 10 predicted proteins | sample SS_ome_12_FD_132455 | JGI IMG/M metagenome (GOLD analysis project Ga0180438, IMG submission 132455) | Hypersaline lake sediment archaeal communities from the Salton Sea, California, USA - SS_3_D_2 metaG | ecosystem: Environmental > Aquatic > Non-marine Saline and Alkaline > Hypersaline >... | reverse complement strand
TGACCTGCGTCTTTGACGAGGATAACGGTCATTCCGAATACCTCATTTGCACAACCTGCCATTTCTGGTTCAGGAAGGGAAATAATTCCCTTTTGGCATTACGTGCTACCGTTCTTTTGAGCCTAGCCAGGTATATATAAAATATGCCCAATTAGGCTCAAAAGAGTCCTTCGAGAATACTCAGGATCAATCTCTCGGCAAGCTCGAGATAAATGGTTTTAAGGTACATCAATATTATACTATATTATAATCTATATGTCAATATCAAAGAGTAGTAATTTTTTTCGTTAGCATATTCTCTATTTCTGCAGAATTAGAGAACGGGTTTAAGAATTTTTTAGCGCTTTTTGGGCGAGCTGAAATATCTCACAATCAGCAAGATTACCAAGCCCAAGAGAACACCACCTAAAAATCCGAGTAAATAATTTAAGCGCTGATTAGTTGATTTTTGATGAATGGAAAGTTTTGAAGAAACTTGTAGGCCGCGGGCATTGACATCTTTTTGGGCCGATTTTTTAATCTGAGCAGTCCGATTATTAACTCCTTCGATGACAACGGCACCGATTTTTTGAGCGCGCTCTTTTTCAAAAACCTCGTATTGATAAGCGATGTCTGTTCCGGAAAGTTTGGCAACATCAATTTTTTTAATAATTTGATCAAGATTTTCTTTATCTAAATCTATACCCGCACCCTCATAAACCTGGGCGGTAAATGGTTTTGATTTCAGCCACTTGGTGAAATTCCCGGTAACCAAATTATCTGCCTCGGTGGCGTAATAATCAGAAAACTCGTTGGCCCTTGATGCGCCCAGGCGAACAATCGAAAAACCAATATTGCCTTCGTAAGTATTTGTTACTTTGGAATTAAACCAAGCAACAGCCAAAATAATAACAATGATACAAATGATAACAATCCAATATTTTTCTCGCGCGAGTTTCCAAAATTCTTTAAAGCTCATTTTATTCTCCTAATCCCTTTAGGCTGTTCTTCCTTCGACTAACTTAAGGACAGGCGGGGCAAGCCTCGAAAATTTTTCCATTGTTTGCAAGAATCCATTATATAAGATTTAATTTCTTTTTCAAAGCGTTTTTGACTAAATTTTTGGGATTGCCTTTTTATCGCTTGTGGATTAAATTTTTTTTGCTCAAATTTTTCTATAGCAGAATTTAACGATTTTGGTGTTTGATGATTAAATAATATCCCTGTTTTTCCTTCGATAACCGTCTCTAGTGCACCGCCCCTTTTAAAAGCAATTACCGGAGTTCCAGCGGCTTGAGCCTCGCAAGCAGTAATGCCAAAATCCTCTTCTTGAGGAAAAATAAAACCTCGTGCCTTTTGATAATAATTTCTTAAACGAGCATTATTTACCTTGCCGATAAATTTAATATTTTTTTGAGCGATTTTTTTAAGTCTTTTCTCTTCAGTTCCTCCGGATCCAGCAATTACTAATTTTCTCCCATTTTCATTAAAAGCTCTGATAACCAAATCAACTTTTTTATAGGGCTCAAATCGAGAAACGATTAAGTAATAATCACTTTTCTTTTTTGAAACCCCAAACTGATCAACATCAACTGGCGGATAAATGACTTTGGCATTTCGTTTATATATTTTTTTTATTCTTTTAGCGACAATTTTGGAATTAGCAATTATTCGATTGGGGCGCTTGGATGCTTTTAAATCCCAGGATTTTAAATTTTCAATTACCCGGGGAATAAACTTTTTTAAGACGGGGTTATAATGAGACTCCTGGATATGTTTTTCTGTATCAAGCCATAAATATCTTGTTGGCGTATGGCAATAACAGATGTGCAAAGTTTCCGGCGGAGCGATAACTCCTTTGGCAAAAGAGTGGGAATCAGAAATAACTAAATCATAACCCGACAAATCAAAACTCTCAAAGGCTTTGGGCATTAAAGCTAAATAAATCTGTCTTTTTGGTTTGGCAAAAGGAAGATTCTGAATAAAAGAAATGTAAACTTTAGTTTTTTTAGGAAATTTAACGACCTGCGGATCATAAATTGAAGTAAAAATATCGGCCTTGGGGAATATTGAAAGCAAAGAAAATAAAACCTTCTCTGCTCCCCCTAGGGCTGTAAGATATTCATGGATTAAAGCAACTTTCATATTTATTCCGCTTTTCTTTTGGCAATAATTGCCCAGGGGGTTTTAAATAAAATCTGTAAATCAAGGGCCATTGACCAGTTTTCAATATAATAAAGATCGAGACGAATCTCGTCTTTAAATAATAGGTCGGATCTTCCAGATACCTGAGAAAGGCCAGTGATCCCGGGCTTGATCCCCAAAACCCTCAAATCATCTTTTTTGTATTTTTTAACCTCTTCTGGAAGATGGGGTCTTGGCCCAACAAGACTCATGTTGCCCTTAAAAACATTAAAGAGTTGTGGCAATTCATCAAGCGAATATTTTCTAATAATCTTTCCCACACGAGTTATCCGGGGATCATGCTTAATTTTTAATAAAGGCCCTTTCCTTATATTATTCTTTCTTAATTTTGTATATCTTTGACGATGGGTCCCGGGGAACATTGAGCGAAATTTATAAAAATAAAATTGTTCTCCGCCCTTGCCAACTCTTTTTACTCGGCGACCGTTATCAAGAAACATCCAAAAAACTGTTCCTCGAGAATCTAATTTGATAGCAATGGCAATTATGAACATGATCGGTGAAAAAATAATAATAAATATAAACGAAGCAATGATATCGAAAATCCTTTTGGCAACTCTAGGCCAACCATCAAGAGGAGTTTTTTTAACTTCAATCATCGGAATACCTTTCATGGCTGCGACTTCAACATTAGCAGTTCGGACTTGAGTTAGGTCGGGGACAAAACGGTAAATTTTTCCATTTTCTTCACAAAACTGATTAAGTTCCGCTACCTGATTATCAGTTAAACTTGGATCGGCCTGAATTACCTCGTCAAAATCTTTTCGTTTATCATTTAAAAATCTCGAGAAATTTTTATAAAGACGAATTTTCCCCTGGCCTCTTTTTAAATTTCCATTAACAATTCCAACAACCCTAAATCCGGTAAATTTACCAGAAAGTTGAGCAATTAAACTTTCGGTAATTTCGTTATTACCAACGATTACAACCCGATGGACTCCGATATTTTTAGCATATAAAAGGCGCTGTATGCCATGAATTAAAAGACGGCCCAAAATAACCAAAATAATCGAAATGATCCAGGCATAAACAATTAAAAGTCGGGAAAAAAATGAAGCATCAGAGATAAAAAGAATTGCCAAAATCAACATAACTCCCACAGTAACCGAAGTAAAAATTGAGACTAATTCGGAAAAAGCAAGACCACTTCTTTTTAAATTATAGAGGCCATTAATTGCAAAAATCACCAGCCAGAGAGGAATTATTATAGTAAGCCACTTAATATATTGATCTAGGGGGATAATAAAAGAAACCGGCAAAAATCCGGCTTCGGCACGCAAAAAGTAAGCAATCATAAAAGAGGCGAGGATCATGATTGCATCAACCGGAATTTGGGCAATTTTGAAAACCAGCTCAGACTTTTTGATATTCACCGCAAAGTCCTCAAAGTTTGATTGATGGATAAATCCCTTGCCACCTCCTAATAAATAATTATATATTTTTGAGTAAAAAAATGCAAGAATTATGATCTTAAGATCCTATACAAAAGTGCCATTCTGGCATATAAACCATTTTCGGCTTGCTTAAAATAATATGATCGATAGTCATCATCAATTTCTTCCGGCAATTCTTGGATTCGCGGCAGGGGATGTAGTATTATAGAGTCTTTTTTCATTCTCTTAACAATTTTGGGTGATAGAAGATAACTTCTATTAATCTTTTTATATTCACTTAAACTTTCAAATCGTTCTTTCTGGATCCGAGTCATATAAAGAACATCAATCTTATTTATTATGTTTTCCAATTTTTCTTCAAGATAATTAATATTTTCGCTATCAAGGAAATTTTTATAATTAACAGATAACTTTAATTTTGCCGGAGAGATAAAATAAAAATGGGTATTATATTTACCCATTAAATTTATTAAAGAATGAACTGTGCGACCATTTTTTAAGTCACCGACCAAAGCTATATGTATATTATTAAACTTATTAAGTCTTTTTGATATTGTATAAAAATCAAGAATCGCTTGAGTAGGGTGTTCGTCAGTGCCGTTACCGGCATTAATTATTGGGACTTTTGATGCTTTAGCCGCAACATCCATTGATTTATTATCTGGGTGACGAATAACTATTGCATCAACATATGAAGAAATTATTTTTATTGAATCCTTTAAACTCTCCCCCTTAAAAGCCGAGGATGATTCTTTAGCATTTTCTGTAGTAAGCACCTGTCCGCCAAGTTTTAGCATGGCACTTTCAAAAGACAGTCTCGTTCTAGTGCTTGGCTCGTAGAAAAGAGTGGCCAGTATTTTATTTTTTAAAGGCTTTCGATATCTCCCCGTTTTCATTCGGTCAGTAATTTTAAATATCTCCCTTAAATCTTTTTTTGTGAATTGATTGGCAGAGATGATATGATTAATTTTTTTCATATTGCCTATATTATATCAGTTTATAATGTAAAAAATAACCTTTCTCTTTTTATATCTTGACAAAAAGAAAAAAATAAGATACAATGTAGATGTCTTTAGGATAATCTAGATGATCGCTCCGCCTCATCGGCGGAGAGGAAAGTCCGAGCACCTCAAAGCAGAATAGTCGCTAACGGCGACCGCCCCGCCAGATGGCGGGGCAGGACAAGTGTAACAGAAAGTAGGTAGCCGATGGCCCCACAAGGGCTCAGGTGATAGTGAAACGGTGAGGTAAAAGCTCACCAGCCTCGCCTGTGAAGGCGGGGGCTATACAAACTTCTATTTGGTGTAAATTGGAATGGACTAAAGTTACACATGGAAAAATCGCAAAGCTTTGGCGAGTAACTAAAGTTTCCAATGCTTGATCCCGATAGCAATATCGGGGCTAGATAGATGATCATCCTCGACAGAACTCGGCTTATTGATTGTTCTAAAGATTTACAAAAAATCCACTCGCATCCGCCTGGAGTGGATTTTTTGCTTCAGGAAAGGTATAATTATTTTAGGTTTTGTTATCCGAATAGTATTTTGGCTTGGGCTTTTGCTCAAGGCAAAATTACAATAATTTTTTTTGTTAGGCTTTTATTTTTTTGAAAAAAGAAAATGCCTAAGTTAATATTCCCGGGTCGTCTAACGGTAGGACGGCAGGTTTTGGTCCTGTTAATCTTGGTTCGAATCCAAGCCCGGGAGTTTTTTATTTTACCGCTTTAAGATATTTTTTAAATATTTTCCCGTATATGAGCTTTTGCTCATCGCGACTTTTTCAGGAGTACCAAAAGCTACCACTCTTCCGCCCTTATCTCCTCCCTCTGGTCCAAGATCAACAATATAGTCCGCTGATTTAACCACATCTAAATTGTGTTCGATCACTAAAACTGTATTTCCCATATCAACCAAACGATGAAGTACTAAAAGCAATCTTTTAATATCATCAAAATGAAGACCGGTGGTTGGTTCGTCTAAAATATAAAAAGTTCGACCAGTTGATTTGCGAGCTAACTCTGTGGCTAATTTTATTCTTTGGGCCTCTCCTCCGGAAAGAGTTGTTGCTGGTTGACCTAACTTTATATAACCAAGACCAACATCTTCTAAGATCTGTAATTTTGATTTAAGCGAAGGAATGTTTTCAAAAAATTGCAGAGCTTTTTCGGCTGTCATATCTAAAATATCGGCGATATTTTTGCCTTTATAGTGAATCTCGAGAGCCTCTTTGTTATACCTTGCGCCTTTACATTCTTGACAAGTAACATAAACGTCTGGCAAAAAATTCATTTCAACCCGAATCATTCCTTCACCTCGACAAGCTTCACATCGGCCGCCGCGGACATTAAAAGAAAATCTTCCGGCTCTATATCCTCGCATTCGCGCCTCGGGAGTCTGGGCAAATAAATCACGAATAATAGTAAAGATGCCTGTGTAGGTTGCCGGGTTAGAACGCGGGGTTCTTCCGATTGGTGATTGATCGATGCTGATAACCTTGTCTAAATTTTCCGTACCGATAATTTCCCGGTGCTCACCCGGTTCAATACGAGCATGGTGAAACTTAACTGACAAAGCTTTAGCCAAAATCTCAGAAACAAGGGTCGATTTTCCAGAACCAGAAACGCCGGTAACACTAGTAAAGGTGCCCAAAGGAATTTTAACATCAATATTTTTCAAATTATATGCCCGGGCGCCTTTTATTTCTAAAAAATGGCTATTTTTACGACGCTTTTCGGGGACTTTAATCTTTTTCTTTCCAGAAAGATACGCCCCAGTAATTGACTTTGCTGATCTTTCTATTTGTTTTGGTGTTCCGGAAACAACAATTTTCCCACCAGCCTCACCTGCCCCGGGACCAATATCAATAATATAATCGGCTTGGCGCATTGTGATTTCATCGTGCTCAACAACAATAACAGTATTTCCCAAATCCCTCAGTCCTTTTAAAGTTTTTAGTAAACGTCGGTGGTCGCGCTGATGAAGACCAATTGAGGGCTCGTCTAAAATATATAAAACTCCCTGAAGACCAGAACTAATCTGAGTTGCCAGGCGTATCCTTTGAGCTTCGCCGCCGGCAAGAGTTGCCGACGATCGATCACAAGTTAAATAAGTAAGACCGACATCGCTTAAAAATGTAAGGCGTTTTTTAATCTCTTTTAAAATTTGTTTAGCGATAATGTTCTCGTTTTGATTGATTTTTTTAGGCAGTGTTTCGAAAAATTTAATCGCAGTTTCAATATTATATTTAGCCACATCAATAATCGATTTCTTATCAATGGTAATAAACAATGATTCACTTTTGAGCCGTGAGCCATGACATGTTTCGCAAATTCTTTCGATCATATATCGTTCAATTTCACTGCGGATAAAATCTGAATCTGTTTCTTTGTAGCGACGAGTAAGATTGGGAATTACGCCTTCATAGGTTGTTGAGTATTGTTTAATCTTCCCAAGACCACCCGAAAGATTATAAATTTCTCCGCCGGTGCCATGCAAAATAATCTCAATTGCCTTTTGGGGAAGATCTTTAACGGGAATATTCATAGAAAAACCATGCTCTTTGGCAACTGCGGAAACTAATCGATAATACCAGCGAGAAGAAGCATTAGCTCTTGCCCAGGGTCGAATAGCTCCTTCTGCTAAAGTTAAGTTATGATTAGGGATAATTAAATCCGGGTCAACTTCTAATTTAATCCCGAGACCCTGACAGTCTGGGCAGGCCCCGTGCGGACTATTGAAGGAAAAGATTCTTGGTTGAATTTCGGGATATGAAAATCCGCAACTAGAACAGGAAAAATGTTCGGAAAAAATTGTTTCCCGCTTCCCCGGGTCGGAAGTTTTTTTGGGATCATAATCTTGGATAATAACAAAGCCATCACCCAATTCTAAGGCAGTCTCGATTGAATTAATTAACCTTTTTTCCTCTAAATCATGGGAGAGAACCAAGCGGTCAACAACAACGTCAATTGAATGTTTTTTGTAACGAGCAAGAGAAAGATTCTCTGCATCACTAATTTCAAAAATCTGCCTGTCAATTCGAACGCGGACGAATCCTGCTTTTTTGATTTCGGAGAAAATTGCTTTATGTTCGCCTTTTTTGTCTTTAACAATCGGCGCCAGAACCATAATTTTTTTGTAGGGTAAATTTTTAATCTTTTTAATAATTTCTGCCGGCGACATCCGAGCAATCTCAATTTTACAATTAGGACAATGGGGCCTGCCGATACGGGCAAATAATAATCTTAAATAATCATAAATTTCTGTGACTGTTCCCACGGTTGAACGGGGATTTTTTGAAGCAGATTTTTGATCAATGGATATAGCCGGAGAAAGCCCTTCGATATATTCAACATCCGGCTTTTCCATAATTCCTAAAAATTGCCTGGCATAGGCAGATAAACTTTCCACATATCGACGTTGACCTTCAGCATAAATGGTATCAAAAGCAAGCGATGATTTTCCTGAACCAGAAAGCCCAGTAATCACGATTAATTTATCCCGAGGAATCTTAAGATTAATATTTTTGAGGTTATGTTCTTTGGCACCAACAATTTTGATATAATTCATGATAGATAGTTATGAAATAATTAGATATGAGATATTGATAATTAGAATATGCTGTCTGCCATTATATCAACTTTATCAAATAATATCAATAATACTATCCACAGGGTGATTTATTTACTTTTTAAAAAGGTTTGTTATCATATAATTATTAAGGGGGAGGTGTATCTCTCTTATTTATGATTAGGGGTCAGTTTTGAATATTAATTAATTTAAATAAAAATTATTAAAACCCGAAAATGGGTACAAAAAAGGAGCTTACCTATGGCTATGTTTGATGGAGCCAAAGAAGGGGATGTCTCAAAAGAATCTATAATCGGAGCTGATGTTACGATTACCGGCAATATGAAAAGTGGCGACAACATCCAAGTAAACGGCAATGTTAAGGGAAAAATTGAAACCAAAAACGATGTTCTTGTCGGCGAAACTGCTATGATCGATGGATCAATCAGGGCAAAGAATGTTATCGTTACCGGAACAATTAAGGGAAACGTTGATGTCAGCGAAGATTTGGAAATTGCCCCCACAGGAAAGATTTTTGGTGATGTCGTCACCAAAAATCTAATCATCAAAAAAGGCAGTACCTTTGTTGGTAAAACTACTATGCCGGAAGGGGAAGCAGCACCAGAGACTGATCTTGGAGAGACAGGCGAAGATAAAGAGCTAGAGGAAAAAGATGAGCTGATCGATAAATTAGAAGAAGTTGGGCCGGAAAAAGAATCCCAAGAAAAATAATACTTTCCCACCTTATGTCGTGGCAATTTTTCTACTTTTTCTTGCAAGATTAACTTGACCAAGAATCTCAATTATGCTTTTTTGCAAGTCATTGCTCTAAAACGAGGAAAATAGATGTATTATTATGTATTTGAGCAACCCGAAAATAAAAAAATTGAAAAGCTCCAAGAAAAAATCAGAATCAATTTGGAAGAACTCCGAATTATCGGTGAAGTTACAAAAGCTAATCCGGTCCAAAAACCAGAGGAGCTTGTTGCTTCCGGAATCACCAAAGGCTATAACACAATTGTTCTTGTTGGTTCTGACGCCCTAATCAGTCGAATGGCAACCTATGTTGTGGGAAGAGATGTAACCCTGGGGATGATTCCGACAGATGAAAAAAGTTCTCTGGCAAAATTAATTGGCGCCAAAAACCCAAATCATGCCTGCGAAATTTTACCATTCAGAAGAATCATTGAAATAGATATTGGCAAAATCGAAGATGATAAATATTTTCTTTCAAAAATTGACCTTGTGCCTGCCATAGAAAAAGGAATCGGGCCCAAAGCTGCAGATTTGGATTCAGCTTCTTCGATAATAGATTTTGACGATTATAAAGCTCAGGTACGAGCCAGTCGGATTAGTGTTGAAAACGGACAATTAGACACCAAAGATTTTGCCTTAATAAAAAAAAGTTTTACCGATGGAATTTTAGAGATATACACTGCTCCTGCTTTACAAAAAAAACGTGGCTTTATGGCAAAAATATTTAAAAAAGAAGAAGAACCTGAATCATTTACTTCAATGTTCCATTCAAATAAATTTAGGATAAGTGCATCACCCTTGATGGCAGTTATTTCTGGAGATAAGATTATTGCCAGGACACCAGTGGAATTTTCAATTGTCCCAAACGCTCTAAAAATTATTGTTAGCCGAACAAAAGAATAATATTCGTTATTTAACACAAAAACACAGCTTGTTTTATAACTTTGCAGCATTCCTAAAAAAATTTACTATAAATAGGGAGCAAAAAATACAATCAGAAATGATTGATATTTTTTTACAAATATGTTAAAATAATCTCATAAATTGACAAAGGAGAAATATCGAAAAAAAGATTCGTGTTAATGAAGCGATTTTTTCAGATAAAGTTTTATTAATTGACGAAAAAGGCAAATCTTGCGGTCCAACACCGACAACTGCTGCGATTAAGCTGGCGAAAGAAGCGGGATTAGATCTGGTCGAAGTTGCGCCAAATGCTAAACCGCCGGTTGCTAAAATTATTGATTTCGGAAAGTATTTATACCAACGTGAAAAAAATATACAGAAACAGAAAAAACACAAAATTGGCGGACTTAAAGAAATAAGAATTGGTTTAAAAACTTCCGACCATGACCGTGAAATTAAAATCAATCGGGCGCGCAAATTCCTCATAAAAAGACATAAAGTAAGAATTAATCTAAGGCTGATCGGAAGAGAAATGGCATTTTTGCCCCGAGGTTTTGCTCTTATTGAAAGGGTTGCCAAATCATTATCCGATGTCGGAAATGTTGAAGAAAAACCCCAAAAAGAAAGAAACATAATCTCTGTGACTATTAGTCCAAAATCATAACTAGGTTTAATATGAAATTTAAAACCCATTCAGGTTTAAAAAAAAGAATTACAATTACTGGCAGCGGGAAATTACTTAGACGCCACGCGGCATTTTCGCATTTAAGAAGTAAAGATAGAAAAATCAGAAAACAAAATAAAAGAAAAAATCTTTATCTTTCTTCCCCCGATAGAAAAAAAATAAAAAAATTAATACTCCGCTAATCAGGACAAATTAAAAACTAATTAAGGCAAATAAAAAAAACAAGGAAACAAAATGCCTCGGATAAAACGCGGAATTACTACCAGAAAAAAACACAAAAAATTTAAAGTCCAGGTCAAGGGTTATATAAGATCTCGCCGGGCCTCTATTAAGCGTAGTAAAGAAGCTATTTATAAAGCAGGCCGATATGCCTATCGTGATCGCCGCGCACGGAAAAGAGATATGCGCAGACTTTGGATTGTAAAAATTTCCGCCGGGCTTTCTAGCTCTGATTTGCGATATTCAGAATTTATTAAAAAATTAAAAGCAAAAAATATTGATCTCGACAGAAAAATTTTAGCAGATTTAGCTGAAAACGAACCAAAAGTTTTTGGGGAAATTGTAAAAGAGGTGAAGTAAATCAGATCTAAAAAAAGACCCCCTAAAGTATCTTTTTTGTTTCGCTAAATCTAAACGCTATATTCCTTCGGCCTATATTGCAAGGCTTCGGCAATGTGGGCAGACTTAAGATCTTTAACTCGCTCGAGATCGGCAATAGTACGGGCAAGTTTTAAGATTCGATGAAAGGCTCGGGCAGATAAGTGCAACTGATTTACAGCATTTTTTAAAAGTAATTTTGATTCTTCGTCTAGTTGACAATATCTTTTAAGATCTGTAAGTTTCATTTCTGAATTAGTATTAATAGTTTTCGACTTAGATTCTGCTTTATCTTTTTTATATCTTTGTTTTTGGATTTCGCGAGCCGCCTCGACACGCGCTCTGACAAAATCTGATGATTCAGCCACTTTTTCATCGGCTAATTTTTCATATTTAACCCGCGGAACCTCAACATGGAGGTCGATGCGATCAAGCAGGGGCCCGGAGATTTTTTTCTGATATCTCAAAACTTGGGTCGGGGTACAAATACACTGCTTTACGGGATCAGTTAAAAACCCGCAAGGACAAGGATTCATAGCGGCAACTAAGGAAAAATGGGCCGGGAACTGAAGGGAACCAGCGGCTCGAGAAATGGTTACAATTCGGTCTTCTAAGGGTTGGCGTAAAGCTTCTAACACCTGCCGACCAAATTCTGCTAATTCATCTAAAAATAAAACTCCCTTGTGAGCTAAAGTAATTTCTCCAGGACGAGGGTATGTTCCGCCGCCAACTAAAGCGATGTTGCTTGAAGTATGATGGGGGGTTCTAAATGGCCGAGCAGAAATGAGTGGTGAATCAGGGGAAATTAGACCAGCGACAGAATAAATTTTAGTAACTTCTAATGCTTCATCAAGACTCATTTGGGGTAAAATTGAAGGAAGTGCTCTTGCAAGCAAAGTTTTCCCTGAACCTGGCGGACCAATCATAACTAAGTTATGAGCACCGGCAGCAGCAATCTCAAGTGCTCTTTTTGCCTGCTCCTGACCTTTTACATATGCAAGATCGGTTTCTGATTCTCGTTCAGATGATGCGAACATTTCAGAAATAAATTCTGTTTTTATTTTTTTAACCTTTTTCTCGCCGCGTAAATAAAAAATTAAATCTTTTAAGTCTTCTACCGGAATAATTTCTAATCCGGAAACAAGTGAAGCCTCTACTGAATTTTCTTTGGGCAAATATATTTCCTGATAGTCTTTTTCTTTCGCCATTAACATAATTGGCAGGATACCGTTGATATGACGCAAGCGGCCATCAAGCGAAAGTTCGCCAATAAATAATGATTTTTTCTTTGGCAGTTTTATTTGTTCTGAGGCCGTCAAAATTCCCATGGCAATTGGTAAATCGTAAAGAGGCCCCGCCTTGGGAAGATCGGCCGGGGCTAAATTACAAGTAATCCGGCCTTCTGGCATTTTGGCATTAGAATTTTTAATCGCCGATCGCACCCTCTCTTTAGCTTCTTCAATGGCTTTATCCGGAAGACCGACTATTAAAAATTGAGGAAGCCCTGCGCCGATGTCGACTTCAACCTCAACCGGGGTTGCATCTAAACCAACAACTGCCGCAGAATTTATTTTTGAGATGGACATTCCCCCCCCAACAAAATACAATCTGTATTAAAACTTAAAACATCTAAATGGAAATGTATTCCTACGCTCTGGAGCGTATTTTATCTAACGCTTCATTTAATCCTCTGCCGCCTTTTTTCAAAATTTCTTGGACATGAGCAACCGTTGTTTCGGAACTACCAGTGATAAATTTTATTTCTCGATATTTTAAACCATTTCTTAATAATTCTGCAATATGAACCCGTCTAATAATATCGGCCTGCTCGCGTTCAGTTAAAAGATCTTGCAAAATATCCTTACTTTGGCCAATTTTTTTGATACCAACAAAAATTTGAGCAAGTCTTTTCAATTCTTTTTGATCAATAAGATATTTTCCGCGACCGCCCCTAGTCATTAATTTTTTCTTAGACCACTTCAATTTTCTTCTCTGACGTTCTGAAATCACTTTACTCCTA
>Ga0180438_10008441_pt1 | contig 13105 bp, 32 predicted proteins | sample SS_ome_12_FD_132455 | JGI IMG/M metagenome (GOLD analysis project Ga0180438, IMG submission 132455) | Hypersaline lake sediment archaeal communities from the Salton Sea, California, USA - SS_3_D_2 metaG | ecosystem: Environmental > Aquatic > Non-marine Saline and Alkaline > Hypersaline >... | reverse complement strand
GGCCCAGTCTTTACCGGACCCCTCCCCCTGTCAATCTACTGTTATACTTTCTTATGGGGTGTGGCGGGCTTACCTATTACTTAGGGTTGTAAGCAGTCCCTCTAGTTCCTTGGTATCCTTTTGTATGCGTGCTTGTAGGAAGGTTACCCTTCGCTTCATCCTAGCAGTATCTACCCCATTGTCAATGTTGGCCTTAGTGCCTACCTCTGATTTAGTGATAAGCTTTATATCACTGTTGGGGTTCTGTATGGCTTTGTCAATGTATGATATGCTAAAGCCATTACGGTCTCTGAACTCTTTGCCAGTCTTTGAACAACGGATAACATGATATGAGTTGTGTGGAAAACTTTCTGGATTGTAAATGAAAGTTACCTTCCAGTAATGAATGGTTATTTTGTTCCAGTTTTTCTCAACTCTGGAGAATACATCTCCGACTGATAGAAGTGGTTTAATCATTTGGATTATCCTTTCTTATTCCTGGTTGACAAAGACAAGCCTGTTCTTTGAACGGGTGAGAGCAACATACTTCAGGTTCATCTCCTGCTCCAGTTCCCACTCCTGCTGACCTTTACGAACAAGAGGAAGCTGGTCAGGCCGAATGATGTAGACCGTATCAGCCTCAAGTCCCTTTGCGCGATGAACTGAACTGAAGATCGTACCATCGGTTGAGTCACTGAATATGCGATCAATCATCTTCACAATGTCAAAGGGATTGGCACACTGCTTGCCGAACTCACGGAGAACATCGGCATAGTCAATGATGGTTTCCTTGACAGCATTAGAAGCCCGACGCTTCTCAAGCTGTTCAAGCTGAACATTCTCCCACTCGTCAACTTTGGAGTTGAACTCACCAATGGAATAGGTATTGAAACCAATCACCAGTCCACGAAGGAAGTTGCCAATGTCAGCACCACGAACATGGGCTTTCTTTCCTTCCTTGATAAGACGAATGGCATAGGAAATCAGAGGAGCATTGGTCCGGCAGAGAACCAGAGGCTCCTTCTCTTTGTCAACCTTGGTCGTGAAGGAATCAACGTCAATGGTTTCAATTTCACCGACCGGAGCATCGGGTCGGTTTTCTATGCTCGGCACTATCTCCCGCGCCAGGTCAAGGTGACTTGACGGGCAACGATAGCACACTGACAAAGGCATTACCGTCGCGTTGAGGGCTTCACGAATGCGAGGCATCGCATTGGTATCGGCACCACGAAAGCCATAGATGGACTGTTTCGGGTCACCGACTGCAATGATGCGACCGTTGGGCTTCTTGACCATTTTCAAAACCAGTTCAATCTGCGAACGGTTCAGGTCTTGACACTCGTCAACGAACACGTTCGCGTAAGTCGGAGTGGTCAGGTTCAAGGCGACCGGCATGTAAATCATATCATCGAAGTCAACATAGTTGCGAATGCTGACTGACTTCTGCATGATGCTTCGGGCGGCGCCAAGAATGTTGGGGTCGTAGTTAATGCCGTAGTAGGATGCCGTCTTGGCGACTTCCTCGTTGTTATTGTAATCAATGAGGGTCGCCTTCCAAATGGAAATCAGGTCGGTAATCTGCTGACGCATTTGGAAGACTTGGGCTTTTTCCTTACCAGTCATGGAAGGCATGAAGGCGGTTGCGGGATTCTTCTGCATGATGAACCCGAGCTTCTTGTTGTCGGGCTTGACATATCCGAATGCCTTGCGGATGGCTGCGAATCCGAAGGAGTGGAGGGTCATTGCGTCAACGTGAGAGGGAACCTTGGTTGCCAGTTCCGTGGCAATGGACTTGTTGAAAGCCACAAAGATGGAGTCACCAACCGACCGGCGCATACACTCCAAGAGAGAGAAGGTCTTGCCTGAACCGGCAACAGCCTCAACCATCACGTGACCAGTGCGTTCCTCAATCTTTGAGAACAAAGCATTCTGATAGGATGAATAGGTGATTGGCATTTGAACTCCCTTGGTGAATGTCTCTCTCAACCTTCCCTATTAATATACATTCAAAAAGGTTCAGTGTCAAGCCCTAATTTCATCTTTTTTTGGCTAATCTATTTACACGTTTAAATGAAAGCCCGTGCTGGCGGGCTACCCTCGCCCATGGCCTTTACTGACGACTACCTCCCTGTGAGGCTCCCGTCGCCCTATGATAATAATATACTAGAAAGGGAAAGGAAAGTCAAGCCCTTATTTTACATTACCTTGGCACAATCTTTGCAGTAGAATTCGTCATCAGCGCCAATATAGAACTTCTCAAAGAACTTAAACTCTTTGCCACACTTGGCACACTTTGAAACTTTGGACATTGGCTTCCAGAAAAGAATCATCGCCCAGATAAACTTGAAAAACCTTTTCATGCTTCCTCCAGATATTCGTCTATTACTTTCTTGAGCTTAACTGCGATACTTGGATTAATGGCCACGGCCTGCCCCTGAAAACCATTATAAGTAAAATACAATTCCTTCTCGCCTTCGTCGCTCCATCTATCATCCTGAATCTTACATTCAAACTTTTCGTAGTTATTACTCATGCTTCCTCCAGCCATTCGTTAAAAGCTTGTTCAACTGGTATATCTTCCTGACTCAGTGTACAATCTCCGAAGTCTTCAAAAGGCGTAGGCTCTCCGCCGTTGACAGAAAGGTAGCGGTCGGGAAGCACCTGAACGTCAGTGTGCTTCCTCAAGTTGCCTTGGTTGAAAGTGTAGAGTATCCAGTTCATGCCGTCACCTTCAGAGCTTTCTTGATTTCAGGAATCAACACCTGCTCAATATGGTCGTTGATCTTGTCGGCCATTTCCTTATTGATTTCCAAAGGGTTACGGCCTTCGCTCGTACAGTGACCGCCGTACTGGAAAGTCTCAGCGGCAGCTTTCAGAGTATAGAACTGTTTGTATAAGTCTTTAATACGCCACCACTCGTTGGCCGTAAACTGTGCATCGTCAAGAAACTTGCTAAGGTCTTCCCAGACTGCGCAACCGTTGGAAAGGTTCTGTGGAGTGAAGTCGCCAAGAGAATGGCCACGGTAGTCTGGAACATCCAGAAAGCAACCGTCGAAATGCGTATGGAAGTTCCGATTGCCAAGATAACCACCGCCCCAGTACCATCCACAATCCCAAGAGAATCCATTGAGATAAACAGACTCAGGACGAGAACCTTTGGTACGGCCAAGGTAGACTTTGAAGGGATGATTGGTTCGCATTGTAAAAGCCTTTCGTTGAATGTTGTATATTAAATATACATCATTAGAGATAAGAAGTCAAGCCCTAAAACCAACAAATATTTTTATTTGGGCAACTGTTACATTCACGCTCATCGTTGCATTTTGGAGCGGAAGTCCTGAACTCTTTTTCAAGCTTCTGGTAATCAGCCATCTTCATATTACCAGGCCGACCATGGCGAACAACTTTCCAAAGGTATTGGTATCTTGCTTCATCCATTAGAACCTCTTTCTACATTCGGGACCGATTCCCAGTTCAATTGAAGTCGGGTCAGTCAGAAGCCGACCACACCGACAACACTTCCCTTCGTGAGCAATACTGTAGCCATTGGGAAGAGTCTTGCCACTGGCGACAATACCGATTGCCCAGTTGATAACTTTAACTGGAGTAGAGTTCTCGTTCATTTTACTCTTGGCCGTCAGGAAGACCTTGTTAGCATTCGGGTTGTAGATACCAAGATAAGTATAGTCGGCTTCGTTGTTCGGACCAGTCAGAAGGGAAACGAAGAAGGGCTTGTTGTCACCTTTGGGCTGGCGAATTTTAAAGGTGTAATGTTCACCCTTACCATTAGCCACCGTGAACAGAGCCCGACCACCTTGAAAGAACTTTGCATCTGAAATCTGATGTTTCATGTTTCCTCCTGTACTATTAATATACAGGATTGTAGCTGAAAAGTCAAGCCCTATTTTAAAATTTAACCCTCCTTATTTAATCGGTTAAACCAGAAAGCGACCTCGCCGTTCCTCGGCCTTGACTCAATATTAATATAATAAAAAAGGGGCTTGTTGTCAAGCCCCTTCTTCTGTGACTGCCTTATCAAGAGGAATGTTTACCGCTTCTTGGTCAAAGGCCCGGCAAGACCTCATCCCTCAGCCCCACATATTCTTTTAGACTGGCCGCCTGTGGATGCCGCACCAGACCTCTTAACTTTGTCACAGAACTTCGCCCCCGCTACCACCCCTTTCGGGAAAAGAAACTAATCCTTTTTTTCCTTGAACTTATAGACAAAGACTGAAGGGCCGTTCCTAAAGTCTTCGGAAACCATAACAGCCTCAATATTCGGCCAGTCCTCAATCCCAATGTTGCGCCATTTTGCGATATATCGAACCTTGGTTGAAGCGGCAATTGGTTCGTTCCGACACATTGAGCCAATATAAAAACCCTGTTTTCGCAGATAGTTTTCTGCCTGATTAACAGCCTCAAAGTCATTAGTCCCAGAAAAGCACTCAACCATTTCGTAATCTCGGTCGGTGACCTTAGCGATTGTCTCAACATGCATCAGAGAACTCATATTTCTTTCTCCCTTCCCTTCTAATATACAACCTGAAAAAGGTTTTGTCAAGCCCCTAGAAGACAAATCACTTTCTGTATGAACTCTCGTTGTCCATCTTCATGCCACGAATATTCACCTTCCCAGTCGTGGTCTTGGAAAAATTTCAGGCATTCGTCTTTGGAACCAAACCAACGAATTGCACGGTGAAGCTGATGCTGAAGGCTTTCAACTTCACCGACTGAAGAGCAAGCCTGCAACGCATCACAACCCGAACAGCTTCCCCAACCGAACTGGAGATAGCCATAACGGTCACCGTCACGATAAAGAACTCGAGAGTCTCCCTGATAGTCGGAGTCATCGACTTGTATCAGGATTTTGTAACCGAAAGAATCCAGTATAGGCTGATAGTTGCACGGAGCCCACCAGTCATCAGAATCTTGCTCCCAAAGTTCCGGATAGCATTCTTGGATTGATTTCATTTCGTTCCCCTTTCTACATATAATATACACTAAAAGAACGAAAAAGTCAAGCCTTATTTTTATTTTTCACCATCAAAAATTGTCAAATAGGCCCGGTGGGAATCGAACCCACGACCCACAGATTAAAAGTCTGCTGCGCTACCAACTGCGCTACGGGCCTGTTCCTTGGTGCCCAGAGAGGGAGTCGAACCCTCACGACCTTTTGGTCAAGGGATTTTAAGTCCCTAGTGTCTACCATTCCACCATCCGGGCAATAATATCAAAATTTACAAGCAAAACCTAGTAAATACACTCCACATCAACTGGCATTCCTTTTGCCTGTTGTAGATCGTGACTTGGTTTTTCTCGGAACTTCGTACCGCTGCGCATACAAATCCACCCCTCCAGCAGCGACCACCTTCTCAACGCGGGTTCCCTTGACATCAACTTTGAAATCGGCGAGCCAATTGCAGAGGCGCTTGGCGATGTCCTTCTGTCGGTTGTACTCGTGTACCAGTCTGGTCTCCCGCAATGCCATGTGAACTACCGTGGCCAGTTGGCAGTCAGCCAAGTACAACAAAGCGTCCTCTGGCGAGCGAACTTCATGTGACAGCATTGTTATTCCTTATTAATAAATGACGAACTTTTTTCTTCCCTACTAATATACATCACCGAAATAATCTTGTCAAGTCTTATATCACAGCCAAAAACTGATCAACATCCGGCGCATCAAGAGCTTTCTTGAGATAGTTCACGTCGGCATCAGTTATCGGAGTCTGAAACTTCTGCTGGTTCTCCCGAACGTCTCGGCGAGCATAGGCTTTTGCACGGTACATTGCGAACTCTTTAGCCGTCATACCAAAGCCTTTGTGAGCATTCATTTCCATAATTCCTCCCTTTCTGTATCTTTAATATAATACAAAAGAACTGAGTTGTCAACCCTATTTTCAATTCTTATTTAATCGCTTAAGAAGACAAGGTAATCCTTGGCCTTAGTATTACTAGGCCCCTTGCCTTACCCTGTCTTCTTAAACGATTAAATAGATGCCAAAAAGAAAAGGGCCTTTCGGCCCTAACCTTGCCAAGGTAGACTGGCTCGCCTGGACCGGTAGTTCCGATCAAAGGCGGCGACTCCAACCGCCCCTTTCGACCGCAGGGTTTCGCCGAGTCACTGGCTACTCCACACCCACAGCTTAGACGGGCCTCGCATCCCGTCCCCAGGCGAGTCAGTCTGCCAAAGAACAAAGTTTGTTGTGGCGGGGCCGTACCGAATCGAACGGTACCTTCAAGGCTGCGCACTTCCTTTAACTCGCCAGACTTCGGCCCCATCATAACAAACTTAAGCAATCAAACCAGAAACATACTGCCAACTAGCAATCGCCAACGGAGCGACTGCATGATAAGTCTGAACCGCAAGAGTCCACAACTGAAAAACCAGAACCGCGGCAAAGGAAGCCACCGTCACAAACGCCGCGACTACGAAAGCCACCACCGTCACCAGAATTGCACCGATTGTTGAAAGCATCTTGTTCCTCCCTTTCTGTATTAATAATATACATCACCGAAACGTTCTTGTCAAGCCCAATTTAAAAATTTCTTTCAAAAGGATTTTGTTCTATTGGCCAATCTCTTAATAGTCTTTTAATCTGATATATTAAATGAGCCTTCCTAACTTCAATATCATCAAAGCTTTCTGTTTCCCAGAACCAATATCTATCAGGATTATCTTTCCTGACTTCAATATTTTTCAGTTCGTAAATGAACTGCCTTGCCGTTACATCCACGATATAACCAAGACAAAAAACGAAGCAATGACCTTCATAACCATCTGAAACTTGATAAAAGGTTGGTCTAAGCTTTTGTCTACGAAACCTTTTGAAAAGCTCAAACGAACATATTGCACACCAGCAAGATAAATCTTCATCTCCACCATTTCGACGGGCCCAGTCATAAACTGACTTGGCCTCCCTGATAAGTATTGACTTGTTCATATCAAAGACCCTCCCGTCTGACTTTTGCCTGCTCAAAGCAGTTCATCACGGCAGTTCGCAGATTCTTTTCCCAGGTCGGTAGCCGATAGATACGTTTGGTGCTGATGTATCCCTTATTCATCTTGGTATCAACGGCAAAGACACGGATGGCGTCCTTACCACAACCACGGCTCTGACCATTGGTGGTGATACCTGAGGCAACTCTAACTTGAATATGGGGAGAAGAAGAAAGAGGAAAGGCAAAGAAGTATTCCCTTGACCGAGGTTCGGTTTGAATCATCCATCCTTTTTCAGACCGGAGAACCGACTTCATTTCCTCAAGAGACACATTGTAGAAGGTTTTGTTGCTCATTTGTTTCCCCTTTCTACATATAATATAATACAAAAGGGCTTGAAAGTCAAGCCCTATTTTTCAAAAAATTTCAAGTTTGCGCTGAACACTTTCCCACCAACCAGATACTGAAGTATATTTCTTATAACCAGCGACTTCAACAGGAAATCCTTTTTCAATCTTGGCAAGATGTTCTTTGTCAGCAACTTCTATGGCTGACCAAATGGCTTTGTAAAAACCACCACAACGACCATACTGCCATTCGGCAATTGCTTTTTCCTCAGCATCCAGTTTGTTGAAGTTCATTTGAAAACCTTTCTTTTTAATGTTGTATATTAAATATACATCATTATGGATGAGAAGTCAAGCCCTTTCTTTTAGAACCACTCGTCGTTGCCGAAGTAGCCGTAGTCCTCGTCAGTTCCCATTCCCGCGGACGCCAGAGTGTCGGCATCGGCTTCCACGTCACTCATCTGGTATCCCTCGTCGGACACATCAAAGTCGATCTCCTGCGCCTCGGACTCGGAACCATCGTAGTCGTACATCTTTATTCTCCCTTGGTTGATTGTTCTCTTGCCTACATCTATAATATAAGCTAAAAAAACGGTTTTGTCAAGCCCTAAAATAAAAAAGAAAACCCAAGCCGACTAAAGGGAGGGAGGGAGGAAAAGTCGGCCCGGGTTTCTTTTACTGCGATTCGGTGAAGCAAACTTATAGCTGCTTACGTGATTTCTGAAAATCATCAAATACTTTCATATTACCACGACAAGTTGATTCCATAGCTCTATCAAAAAACTCTTCTTCTGTTATAGGCTCTTCAAAGTTCTTGTCATACCAGCCATCAATATCAAGAATTTCAATGCCGTTGGCTTTGGCCCAGACAGATGGTTTAAGTTTCGTAAAAGACATTGAAACCTCTTTTTGAAAAGAAAGGTAGCTTTTTGATTTGTCATTTAGCCGTCCGGTCTTGTTTGCGCTTTCTTTACGATCTGACCGGCTATTTTATATTCGGCGCAGTCAACTACCGAAACTGCTCGTATTAATAATATACATTAATTTGGTTGTCTTGTCAAGTCCTTTTTGAAAATAACTTTCATCACCATCAGAGAACCCCACAAACAAACCAGAAACCCGTTGGCCACCGTATTAAGAACTAGACCAAGATGAAAGAAACAAAGTGTCAAAACCAAGATACAAACCGTGGTTAGTATCATTGTCTGCCAGGCCAGACATACTTCCTTGTCACGAAAGCTTTTGAAGACTTGAGGAACCATTGCGTAACTCATTACGCAAGTCGTGGTTGTCATAATCAGGTCAATCATATTCTCACTCCCTTCTCTAATAATATAATACATTGGAACTGGTTTGTCAAGCCCTAAAATAAAAAAAGGAGCCAGCCAGGACGGCTGGACTCCTTCAGGGAGAGGGAGGGAAAAACTATTACTGGTCGTCGGCCATGTCAGCCAGTGCAGCTGCCATTGCCACATCATCCGCAGGAATCTCGTCACCAAGTTCATCCTCAACCTGAACCTGCACCGGAGTCGTCGGAACTTCGTCAACCACCGGCTCAGGAACATCAATTACGTTCTCGGGCTTCACGACCTTCTGACGGGAATTCTTTGCGGTCTTCTTGGTCGCCTTCACCGCAGCAGCCCTAGAATCCTTGGTCACGATGGCGATACCAGCCTTCTTGAGCATTGCAACCACTGCCGAAGTACTCAGTCCGGTCTTCTTGGCAATCTCGCCACTCGTACGCTTTCCACCACGACCGAGAGAAAGAACCCGGTACTTCGCCCGGCGCTTGTTGACCTTCTCTGCGCCCTTGGTATTGGCATAAACCGTCTGATAGGTCATGCCGGTTGCGGCTGCGGCCTCGGCAAGGGTCTTCCCACTTGCGACAAGCGCCTTTGCGGCCTCGGTACGAGACTTGTACTCAACACCTTCGATCGTCACGCTCTGCTTTGCCATGTTAGTGGCCTCCTTGTTGGTTGTTTGTTCGCAGAGTCCTTTATTGGACTTCCCAGATAATATAACATCAAACCGAATTCTTGTCAAGCCCCTTTATGCAAAAACTTTTAGGAGCTTCTGCAAGGGCTTATTGTTCTTCCGACCAAAATCCCAACCACGGTCGTAATTCATTACGAGCTTCTTGGGGTCAAATCCTGGCCATGAATCCGTCTTGGAAATGGTCAGCTTTGAAACCCGACCTTCATTGATTCCGTACTCAGAAGGCTCGGCAAAGACTTTGGCTTGAAACCAATGACCATCAACCTGTCCAGTTACCCAATTTTCATCAGCCTCGTTGATGGTTACACCTTCCACAGAATCATCCTTTGAGCCAACAAATTCATTAATAATCATCATCCAACCTCCACTCCGTGGTCAACTGCATCCTGCATTGCGCTGATGGTTGCCTGTTCGGTCAACCACGACTCGTCGTTCCAACGTCCATCTTCTTCGGTCACCACCACATTCAGATTATCCATTTGAACACTTCCTCTGTTGATGATGTTTTCTTCTTACACATATAATATACATCAAAAGAGCTGCGTTGTCAAGGCTTATTCTCCAAGAACTAGCACAAGGTGTCCCTCGTCCAGAATATCACTGGTTTCTGAGTCAATGGAGTTGATATAGGCATTTTCCACTGGCATACACTCTTCGTCGTTCGGGTTCCAGATTGAAACGTTCTGGTAGGCCATTTCTGGGTTTCGTTCCACAATCCGCACAATGTCACCATAAGTAAGAGCCATTGTTTCCTCCCTTTCTTGTACTATTAATATACATCAAAGGAACTGAGTTGTCAAGCCCTATTTTTCTTGTATGCGTAGGCTATCTCGGACTGCCTACACTCTTTGTAGTTGATAGTGTTCTTGTCGGAGTCCCAAGACATCCAGCGATAGAACCGACCGTCGCAGGTCATTATCTTGGGCCACTTCCAAGGGTCTTTGTCGGCATCGGTATAGTGAAAGATGAGCCAGTTCGTGCCATCATAGGCTTTCACTGGGGTTCCATCGTAGGCATCTTTGACAGGTGTTGCTTTCATTTTGTTTCTCCCTTCCCTTATAATATACATCAAAGGAACGGAAAAGTCAAGCTCAAACTTCGTTTTGTTTGATAAACTTGTGGAGATAAGAACCAGGGTTCCAGTTCAGAATCATGCCTGTCGCAATATCAATTTTCAGTTCAACATAATCTCCATAATGTTCTCCCGGCATGAACTCAGGAACATAACCATCATGCTCGGCAATGACGTTACCAAAACTGTCTTCAACTTGAACAAAGCAGCGGTCAACACATTTTGCGGATACCTTCACTACAGCAGGATTCATAGAGTTTTTCATTTTGTTTCTCCCTTCCCTTATAATATACATTATGGGAACTGAGAAGTCAAACCCCAATTTCGTTTATTTTTTCCATTGGAATAATGAAACAAAACTGGTCGTCGGGACAATATTTCACGACAACATAATCACCGATGTTTACATAAACTCGGTTCTGTGGGTTCAAATACCAATGCGATCCTGCGTGTTCTCCCGACAACATCTGAACCGTTCGGGGATAGACCTTGTTGATTGACTCACTAACCTGACCGATTGCTACCATGTTTCCTCCCTTTCTTGTACTATTAATATACATCAAAGGAACGGAAAAGTCAAGCCCTAAAATAAAAAAGAGAGGCTTTCGCCTCTCTTTATCTAACCGATGATTTCACAAGGGCTTAGCTAAGCAGACCCTTGAGAATCAGTCGCTGCTTCACAGCATACACCGTCTGGGGAGTCATCCCGACCTTGCGGGCGATCTCGCTGTCGGACATCTTGGAACGCTTGAGGAGCATTGCCGCATACGCCGAACGGGACCGATACTTCACCACACCAACCTTGAGAGCCTTCATCTGCTACCCCTTTCTTTGGGTTTGTTTATTTGGGAATCTCTTACCTTGTTTTCTCACTACATCTTTAATATACAACTGAAAAACTGATTTGTCAAGGCCCTACTGGTGGAAATAATGGATTCCCATAATAGAATCCATAATGTCCTTTGCTTCCTTCACCCCAAGACCGGTTTTCTCACGGACAATCTTGATTGCCTGAATCTTGCGGCCGGTCTTCACGTTGTCGCGGACGGTTCCCAGTTCAGGATGGGTCGGGCTCATCCAATCGAAAGGAATCACCGCAGGACCAATACTCGACTTGTTCTCGTAACCTTCCTCAACCATAATGGCAGACACGAACTTCTGGTGGAGTTGGCAATTGCCGGCTATAGACATCAGCACCTCTGACACTTCCGTTGCGTCCAACTCAATCTGAATCTTCATTGTTCTTTCTCCCTTCCCTCTTAATATACTCACGAAAGACTGATTTGTCAAGTCTTTTTTTTAACAACAAACATGAAAGAGCAACCATATCATTCCAACAATAAAACCAATAACAGTCGCGACTTTGATAAGCCAAATAAAAGCCGCCAGTACAAAATCAATACATGAAATAAGAGTTCCTAGAATAATAATACCTATGATTGCAAGAATGATTGTCATTCTATTTCCTTTCCTTTATGTTTTTCTTTGCGATTGTACTTTGAACGATCACGCATAACCTGTCCCAGCTTCTGTCCACGGAACTTCATCACAAGAATACCGTTGATGCTTATCGTTTTGCTGTATGTGAATTCTGCTGACTTCATCATTTCCTTCCCTTCTGTATTAATAATATACATCAAAGGAACTGAAAAGTCAAGCCCTATTTTCAAAAAAAATTGGTTTGAAGTTCTCTCTGATAAAATCCAAACGCTTCTGTAAATCTTCTAATGAGTTAGCACAAAAAGTTGCGCCGGTTTTATTACAATTGAAAGTGCATATTGAGTACGCTAATCCTTTTTGAACTCCAATAAACTCAATATCTTCAAATTCTTTTTCCAAGTCTTTTCCTAACTTCTCTAACATTTAACCCCCAAGGTAGTATAGACTACCTAATATAACATATTCTAAAGATATGTCAAGTAGTATTTAGTGAATAAAGAAAGTAATTAAACCTTCTTGACGAAAGTCAGGTGACCTTTACAAATACGACACCGATATTTTGTCGGATTTATCTGAAGATTGCGATGGCGAATAGCACCAATCACAAAAGTATTGCAAGAACATTTGTACTCAAAACGATTTCTTCTTCCCTGCCTAACCGTAGAAACATCATAGGAATGACAACGCTTCGGGGCAAGACCAAAAACGGATACCATTATATTTTTCCATTCCCATCCATGAGGAGCCGGACGATGATAAATATTTTTTGATTCCTTTGCCCGAACAATGTAATGGCTGAATTCATGGGGAATTGTCTGCTTGAGATAATCTTCCATGTTCTGCTTGGCAAGCTCAAGATTTACCCTGAAGTACTTCCTAGCAAATTTAACACAAAACATTCCAGCAACCGTTCCCTTGAGAGACCAATCAATATCAATCTTGGGAATGTCATAACCTTTGGTCTTGGCAATCTTATAACATTCGTTGTACTTGTCTTCAATCAAACGCTTTACATCAACATAGGAATCAACAAACATCTTTGGAGCCGAAATGACAGGAGCCTTCGGAGCCGGAACCGTGATGGCAGGCTTTCCATTCATCTTGACAAGAGTCGCATGAACCGTCTGAACCGTCATTCCAAGCATCGCCGCAACCCGCTTCTTCTGTTCAGGGGAATTGTCCATGTCGCCCGCAAGAAACATTGCCCGAACCATAGAAGCCTTGGAATCGTAATTAACGCCCTTGTAAGTAATCATTTCTTTCCCCTTTCTGTATTAATAATATACATCCAAAAAGCTTTCCTGTCAAGCCCTAAAATAAAATAAAAATAGGGCT
>Ga0180438_10008440_pt1 | contig 13106 bp, 10 predicted proteins | sample SS_ome_12_FD_132455 | JGI IMG/M metagenome (GOLD analysis project Ga0180438, IMG submission 132455) | Hypersaline lake sediment archaeal communities from the Salton Sea, California, USA - SS_3_D_2 metaG | ecosystem: Environmental > Aquatic > Non-marine Saline and Alkaline > Hypersaline >... | reverse complement strand
GGCCATCGTACCGCTCGTTGCAGTTGTGGCCCGGTTCGGCTGCCGTGGTCCCGATAAGCTGGAAACTTTGGACGAAAATATTGAGATCAGCCGTAAAGGTGGAAGCTTCCTCGTTTCCGGAGGGCGCTTCAAAGCCAAGGATGGCCCGAACTTCGTCCGCGCAACACGGGATAGCGATGGAAACCGAAGCGTCCAGCTTGTTTACTGCCCCATCCACCCCCGGGCCGATCAAGCTGACGTGGATATCCTTGGTTTCCTCGCCGATGTAGTAACCCTCGTTGAAGTATTGGAGCCTAACCACAGGCTTGACCTGTGTATCAGCATTGGAACCCCAGAAGTATGCAATGAACTCCAGGGTCATCTCCGTGCCGCATACCAGGAAATCACAGCATTTGAAATCGCGGCGTTGGGCCACCACTTCGAAACTGCAACCCTGGAATCCCTCAAGGACCTGTATCTCCATCCCCGGACAACCGCAGCTAGTAAACGTATCACCAACTGGTCCCCCTAAGGAGTGGATAACACGAACACGCTCGGTCTCAGTAAGAGGGTAGGTAGCGAGTGGATACGGGGACTCGTTCTCCCAGCAATCAAGCCCACACGCAAAACCATTGTTGGAAAAGAGACCAACCCTGCGTTCCTGAGTCAGTGGTAGTTCGCTCTGAAGAGCGAACCTGTCCCCAGGGGTGGTAATAGCATTTTGCGCCCCCAAAAAAGCATCGCTTCCGGCCTGATTGATGGGCGTGCCAGGGCTTCCAGCTTCAAGGTCCGTTAGGTTGAGAACTGGGATCTGGTCTTTGTTGAGCCGCTTTTCAGCCATCTTTTAAAATTCCCCGTAATGGGTTGAGACTTGGTTAGTCTAGTTCATATTTCGGATATCTAGAAACGGTATGGCGGAGGGAAGCTTTCGCCCACCTCCGCCATGTACCCTGACCTACACCAAGGCAATTTTACTCATCTTTATCGTGATCAATAATAGCCTGGATAAGTTCTTCCTTGGTCTTACCAAATACGCTTATCCCGCAATTTTCGGCAACGTCTAAGAGTTCCCTATCCGAAAGGTCCTCGTATTGACCGGGGTCTTCGGATTCCCCATCGTCGGCCTCGTCCTCCTCAGGCGATTCCTCCGGTTCTCCGTCCTTCGATGCCTCAACGGGTGCAATCCTGGGGATTGGGTCGGCCTCTTCGGTTTCTTCTGGCTTGGGCTCCTCCTCCGGAAGGTCCTCGGATTTTTTCTTTTCAATAGATTTAGCTTTTCCCCGTTTAACCACACCGGTATCGGTATCTAGGTTCCAGTTCCAAGTTTGGAAAGCTTCGTGACCAACCAATTCTACTACAACGGCTTTCCCGAAATCTTTTATCGCTGCCTCATAGGTCATAACCTTGGAGATGGCCTGCGATTCTTCCCTAAATTGCCTCTCCCTCATCACAGAGTGCTCGGTCCTGGCCTCTTTAAGCTTCTCAAGCAAGCTGTCTAATTTATCTAGCTTTTTCTCGGGAAGGGATACCAACTCGGGGGGATGATTCTTCTCAGCCGCTTCCTTGGTGCGTTCCTTAAGGAATTTATCTGGTGTTCCTTTGCCTCTGGGTTTGCGGCCTTTGTTCTTATTCCGGCTCATGTGGTGGTTATCTCCAGTAGAAGAAAAAGATGAGGTTTAAAAAAGCCCCAATATTATAACGTATAAACAAGGGGGGAGTGGATGTCCACTCCCCCCTTCTGTTCTCATCTAGTGACTTCATTATCCCTACGGAACAACGAAGTCGGAAAGGTCGGCCGTATTGTTGATCGCGACCCAATCAACATACCCCGTGAAATTACCAGTAGACTTCCAAGTGAAACCAGTAGCGTCCACAGAGTGGACACAAATGGCTGGGATCGTACCGGGGGCACTGGTAAAGCGCGGGATGGCGATGATAATGGGGGTTACCGAGTTCCCGAAGGGCGATGTGAAAGTAACATTTCCACTGCTCGCGTCTGTTACTGTTTCAGTGTCCGCCTTCTGCTGATTCTGACCAGCCGCATCACCCCAAAGTAAATACGCTCCTTCGTCTGTTGACTGTATACCAGCCCCGTCCTTGGGGACAAAGTTTATTTCGTCATCGTCGTTTAGTCCCAAACTCTCGCCAAGGGCGATATTGACACCGGCCGCACCGAGAGTTACCGGACCGTCTGGATCGGGCAACACCGCAAGCTCGCCAGCAACGAATTCGAGGCCGGGATTGGTACTGCCCAGTTCAACGGCAATTTCCCCGCTCTTGATGGAGATACCATCGCCAGCGGTATAGGCAGCGGCTTGGGAGAACTGCGTCCAAGCTATGGCGTCAGTGTCAACGGTAATGTTGCCATCAAAAACAACAACATAGCCCTTGCCAGCGGCAGCGGTACCCTGCTCGATGAAAGTGAAGTTACCGCCACTGACTTCGCCAGCGGGGGAGCCATCAAAGTCCGTTGCGCGGGTCAGTTTGAACTTGGTATCGGAGTCATTACCGAGAACCGTAACGGTGTAGATACCATTATCGATGTTAGGAGTACCGTTGGGGCCACCATCCTTCACAAGGACGCGGTCGTCAACGGCCAAAGTTATATCGTCGATGGTGTTGAAGGAAGAAGCTGTCGTGGGTGCTTCTAGGGTCTTGCCAACACCCGAACCAGCGGCAACAAACGTTGAAAGTGCTTCCGTGGTAGCCGCCAAGCAGGACTCTTTCGGGTCCAAACCGGCTGCAACACCATCAACATACGACTTGGAGGCAACGTCACCGTCTTCAGATGGTGCTGGCACGCCCTTGATCGTTGCACCGCCAGATAAGGTGAGGTCAATCGAGCAAGTAATCCCAGCATCAGGAACCAAAGACCAAACAGTGGCCCCACCAGGGATCTTGGAAGTGACATCACCATCGCTGTTGACCGAAAATACCTCATTGGAATCAGCGTCGTAGAACTGAATACCAGTAGAACCTGCGGAATCCCCAAGCGTCACGATGATATTCGTAGAAGTTTTGGCGCCAAGGTTGTTGAGGTTGGAGATGTTACGGCCATCAGCATCGATACCACTGGTTCCGGGCTTGAATTGGTTATCCTTTAAAAGGTTGCCCTCAATCGTAACACCGGCATCAGCGGTTTTCTCATTGATGGTATCTGCGGCAACAATGCTATCCTTTAAAAGGATGCCTTCAATCGTAACACCGGCATCAGCAGTCTTCTCATTGATGGTATCGGCAGCGACGATGCTATCCTTTAAAAGGATGCCTTCAATCGTAACACCGGCATCAGCGGTGTCTTCGGCGATGTTATCCACGTAGACGGCGTCACCCTTCAAAAGGACGCCTTCGATGGTTACACCGGTATCGGCGGTCTTCTGATTGATGGTATCAACATTAATCTCGTCATCCTTCATAAGGACGCCATCAATTGTGACACCAGTATCAGCGGTTGCCTCGTTGATGATGTCAACGGCAATTATATCGTCCTTTAAAAGGATGCCTTCGATGGTTACACCGGTATCAGCAGTCTTCTCGTTGATTGTGTTTGCGGCAACGATGTCATCCTTCATAAGGATGCCTTCGATGGTGACCCCAGCGTCAGTGGTTGCCTCGTTTAAAAGGTCCGCAACCAGCGCACTCGCCGAAACGTCGATGGCTGCGATCTTGGTCCCAGATGAATTCTGAAACTCAATATCGTCAGAAGCGCCACCGGCCTTAATCGCCATGGTGGTACCGGATTCACCAACAACACCAACTGCTAAAAGTTCAGTACCCATATTTACTGTGTCTCCCAATCCATTAAGCAAGCACCCCGTTCGTAATCCACGTGATCACGTAATTAACTGACGGAGTATTGGCCGAAAAACGTACTCTAAAACGATCCAACTGACGATCAACAACGATTAGCATGATGATTGGGGGATTTGCATCCACTTCATTTATGATTTGAGGAGCCACAGCGTAATTGGTATCGGTATAACTAGCTGGAAGAATAATCTCAATTTCACCTATCCCTGCTCCCAGAGAAGCGTACCCCGATTGAATACCTCCGCCACCTCCGCCTCCACCTGTGGACGAAATTAGAATAGATGCCTCGCCATCTCCTTCATCGGTTATTATAATACCGACATTGGAACCGGCGATGAAACGAAGCTTTCGGATATCCCCTATTGGGGTATCGCCCTCTTCTAATACAGTTAAAGTCCCTTCAGGTCGAACCCACGCTTCTTTATCCCCATCCCACCATTTGGGGAAATGTTCTGTGGTATCAAAGTACCACATTCCCTCTTGGGGCTTACCATCTACCTCTAATTCATTATCAAGAACCCATTGCGTAGCTGCCGCCGCATTTTCCCGCCTGCCTATAAATGCATTACGGCCAAGTTCTTCAAGAAACGTCATCCGATGCTATCCTAGATGGCAAGCCAGCTGGTACCAGACGGGTAAGAAATGCACTTATAGAAAGTAGACGTTGTCTGATCGAAGTATTCCTGCGCGAATTGACCAGTTATATTCCCATTTGGATTACCAGTACCGATAAAAGTTCCTGCGTCACAGGTGGCGCTACAGTCCGCTATGGTAGAACTTGCGACGTAAGCGATAAACAGGAAAATGTCGTTTGGATCAGCTAGGAACCCATTGAGGGTAACCTGAGCAGGCGAAGTCTGTAAGAATTCGGTGTTGTTCAGCAGCTTCCCATTGCGGAACACCATCAGTGACGGGTTATTTAAATTAGGAGAGTAATATCCGTTGAGAAGAGTAAACAATGATGACCCTGGAGGTGACGGTACGCTGTCAGAGCCGTATTGCCTCTCATACAAACGAGGAGGGGATCCCGTGCCGATGTCGGGTAGGGGAACAAGGAAAAGAAATTCATCGGTGGCTACGGGAACCACGCCTATAATCTGGACTTGATTAGTCCCGATCTCTACGTAATCAATCCCAGATTCCAGCAACTTTCCATTACGGAAAACCATCAGGCTGTTATTGCCCGGAGTAAAGCTTCCGTCCAGGGTGAAGATGTTGCCAACATACTTGGGGCTGGGGAGGACGATTAATTCGTAAAGGGAGGGTCCACCGCCAGACGAAGTATGCCCGAGATTTAGGAAGGGCCTAACGTCCCTAATCTCAGAATCCGTGATCACGGGTGGGTTGGCCAGCGGGTCCGCCGCAATTGTCACCTCAGCTATGGGGATTAGCGTATCCGGATAAGGCGGGGAGAGCGGCAATGCTGCTGGCGCTCCCTCGATGATCGCGACCACTCCAAATTCATCAATGCCTACGAAATCAATACGATCTAGGGTGGGATGCCCCGGATTAAAGGAGGGGGAGAACCCGCCAGGATAATCAAAGGTGCTCAAACCGGACGGAACTGTGTAGCGGCCAGCGTTGATCTCGATTTCGTCCTGAGGGATGGTCCTCTCGTGTGGACGTAGCGAAATCCAATTGTCCCGGTCAATGGAGTCCGGGAAGGCAATAGAGACGTTGTGAGAGCCGTCCGGGTTGTGCTCCAGGCTTATCCGGGTATCAAGGCTTGGCTGTGTGCCCCTGGCATCTTCAACCTCAGTGCGAATACTGGTTAGGATCGGGTCCTGCAGGCGAATATCGGTGATAACGTCGATAACAGAACCGGAAACAGACACCACTGCAAAAGGAAGGTCCCATTCATCTACTGGAAGCGATCCATCTACGGTAAGTGTGCCAGTGTTATCAACGAAGACGTAATAGAGACCATCAACTGCCGGGACCGCAAGGTTGGTGTCAATCCAGGTGACAACCGTTCCACCTACTGTTGCTCGACCCGCGCCAACATCGACAGTAGTTGGAGTAGACTCCTCAACCAACCCGCCCTCGGACACATAAGTGTCGCGCCAGTTGGTGCGCTCGTCAACGATCATCCCCGCCGTAATCATTGAATTACCCGCAAGGCGATTTAAGGAGCCAATGCGGACTCTATTGTGACCAAGAGGCGATACCGCAATCGGCACACCTTCGGAAACATGAAATTCAACCCGTAGCGCCTGCCTAGTGGCGGTCTCAATAGCCAGCGGTGGTACGATAATGTTCGGGTCCGCAATTGCGTCCACCTCTTCGTACCACCATTCCATGTAGACATAGTCGGTGCGATTGCCGATTGGGGTGGTTAACCCCGTAATGTTAACTCTGTCCAGCTTGCGGACAAAAACACCACGGTCGTACCCAAATCCGGGTAGAACATCAAGGGTATTGGCTACGCCTGTTGGAACAATCTGGAACGAATCCCCAAGTGGTCCACTACCGACCGTCGCCGAAGCCAAATACTCGCGCAGCATCTGGATAATGAGTTGCTGCTCGTCTAACTCGGCATCCATTAACGGGCGTAACTGCGAATACAGCAAACGCACGTATGGGTTGTTCCGATTGAATGTGGTCTTGGCTAGATTCTGTGCCACGTCCTACCTCTATTTGGTGATCGGCAACAACCAGCGATCTTTCGTCCAGAATAAGTCATAAGCTACGAAAGCCGTCGCGGTTTCGAGCAGGAAATCTTGTCCCGTCGTTGGGTCCTGGATCTCTACCATTACCAGGAGAATAAATAGCTCCCCGGTCTCCCCGTCGCGGATGAGGTAGGAGATGAGCAAAGACATCGCACCGGTCGCAGACAGATCAGAAAATGCCGCCCTGGACCGGGAAACAAGGAAATCCTCAAGGGACGGATAGGAGATGATGTCAAAGTCATCGATCCCCTGTTCTTTAGTGCTGACTGCCGCCGCCATCCTAAATTCGGCACCTGGCTTGAATGGATCACCGGTAATTAGGGGCTTTAAGCAGCTATCCACCACAGCCGGTGTTAGCCTATTATCCTGGTCATCAAACGGCGGTGCCAGGAAGGTACGGCCCTTGAAATCAAAAGTATCCAGTGTTGCCCGTGGAACTCGATCCATTATCCCGGCCAACCAAGTATCACCCTGATCGTCAGACCCGGAGCCATACGAATTAAACAGCGGCGTGCCCTGGTATAGCACCTCGAATTTGTCCGTGGCGCTAGGATTGATAAACCCATTCAGCCCAGACAGCCCCGCATAAGGCTTGTAATTGTAAACCCCAACCACCTCGTCCGACACAGCGGGTGCCCAATCAGTGACCACCGGGAACCAGATGTGTTCTGACCCCGCAGGAGCGGCACCAAATTGGATGGTAATCTGGTCCGGATTCAGCGGATCAATGGTGAAACTGGTCACATCAACCCTCACCCAAGGCCCACCAGCCGGTCCCACGTAAGCGAATGGCTTATAGGTGGCACCATCGAAGTAGACCGGATAGGAGAGGATGTCGTTGGCTGCCGTCAGAACGAAACTTGAACTAATTCCGTCCGCGATAATGGTCAGCCACTCGGTATTGGCCAGACCCGGATAACCCTTGCGATTCTTACTCCAGACCGCGCCCTTGGTTTCCACGGCCAGGGTTATTTCAAGCACATCACCAGCGGGGACACCAGTAGTCGTGACTGTGTACCCACCAGATGGTAGCCACTGGACACTTACCGGATTGATAACCGACCAAGTAGAAGTGGTATGATCCCAGCGGCGAACCTGGAAGACAATTGTACCCGACTTGCCCTGGACGGTGGGGTTGATATTAAATGCCACTAACGGAGCCAGAACGTCGTAATAGTAGGTCTCCAGTCGGATATACCCGGTATCCTGCGAATATCCGCTGTGCAAGAAGTTGAAATCTTGCACGAAATCAACGTCACTGGTTACTGCCGATCCCGTAGTGCGATCCTCGGACCGGTATTCCTGCTGAGATTCCACGAAAGCGACCTTGTTGGCCGCAGTATCCGGATCAAGGTAGACGTCCAGCATGTCCAGGGGTAGATAGGTGAATTGCGTTCCCTGCGGGGTTACCCCAGCGTATGAAACAATCAGATCTAACCCGTCACCGAAATACGAATCAGTGGTATCTAGTAAAACTTCATAGTTGTAGGCATCGGGGCGGGTGACGCTAATAATTGCCGCAGGTTGACCAGATACGTCCCAGGTCAGGACTACATCACCCACTTCCTCGGGAGAAATCGTGGTGATGGTGATCTGGCGACCAGTGCCGCCCGGATGAGAAACCGTAACCTCGCCCGTGGTGCCAGTCGACCCCGGTTGCACGGTCTCACTCTTGGCTACTTCTTCTGTAGCTGTAAATTCAGTCCTGCTACCGTCTGGCTCTGCAATTTTGGTTGTACCAGAGGGAGGAGTGACCGCAATCGAATCAGCCTGCAGGAGGACCGCCCCATGTTGGGGCATGGCGACACGCATGCCGTACCCCCCTCCTTCGAGGATTTGCCGCAAACTTCCTTCTGTAATTGCTGCCTCTGGAACATTCGAGATAGAGACCTGATTGCGTAGGTCCTCGATGTCCCCCTCTGCAATTTCGTCATAATACAAACCATCGGGGCGATCAGATGGGGTCCCGCTAAGGTAGCTGTATTGGGACCCGTTTATATTAGTGCTAAGTGCGAAGGCCCCGTTGTTGCGACGACGCACGAGACAAATGGGGATGGCGTAAGAATATCCAGTCACCGTACCAAGCTGGGTCCTGGCAGCAGACGAACCGTCGCCCGCGATGTACAAACCAGGGTCCATATCGGAACTGGCGCGACTGAAGCTGTACCCCGTGGGGGTAGAAGCAGTGCCCTGGGCTAGGACAGTGGGATCCAGCATCGGGTCAGGATAATTGAACCGATCAATATCCTGAATAACCCTAAACTGATATTGGGTCTGAATCCTACCATCAGTAGGTCTATTCCCAAGAGTTGTGTCAATAAGATCGTCGGGCAGATAGGCGGGGTTGCCCCATTGCCGGTTGCCCAGAGGATAAATCGTATCCGGAACGCTAGGAACAGAGCCAGTGATCCCCTGCGATACCACGGTCAAGAAAACTTCAAGGAAGATAAGGTCAACCCGGTCATTGGGAACTGAGGGTGGATTACCGCCACCATCCAAATAATCGGGGTGCAGGATGTTCCAATCCTCCAGAAAAGAGGAAGCATTCATCTTTGTCCCTCGAACGTCCACGAGGTACCCATTAACCACGGCAGTGAAGCCCTGGATCATGAACTCGTGAGGCGAAAGAGTGATGCTTCCCGGTGGCGAATCGTCCCTGGTATATACAAATTCGGGTTCCCCAGGGTCCGCCGTCTTCCGTTCCAGAACACCTGATGGGCAGCTGACACGCAGGATTTGACGATTAATCTCTTCCTGGATATCACTCTGCAGATTTAGTGTACTGGAGAGAGCGGGCTTGCGCTTCTCCATGAGAACATTGGCGAACCCCCTACCCGTGGCTTGAATAGTGCGGGTAACCAAGGTCCCGTAACTCTTTTCCTCTTCGAATCTGCCCATCTATTCTTCCTCGGGAGCGGGTTCCTCCTCAGGTGCGGGTTCTGGCTCTTCTTCCGCATCTTCGGTGGAATAGTTGAAGATTGCTTGTTCTATCAAGTCCTGCAATTGATCCGGGTCAAGATCCCCCCGGCTTACATATTTATTTAAATTGGAAAGGACTTTTTCAATCTCTGGGGTTTCAGGATGTGGGTCTACCAACTCACGCGAAAAATCGTCGTGCTCTTCCATAAGTGCAATTGACTCATGGATAAGTTTCATCTTGGCTACTTCTTCGCCGACCTTACCCCCCGCCGCCTTGGCGTCCTCCAATTCTTCCTTGATTTTATCAAGTTTTCCCGCCCGCCAGTGATAATAGACCTTGGTCCACAACTCCAAGTCCATCTGCTGTATCTTTTCGGCTCTCTCCGCTGTCCGTCTACGATTGATACGCAGTTGGTTCTTAATATTAATGACCGTCATTTCCTTAGCCAACTCCTCGGCCAGGAAATTTGCGTATTCCTTCGATACCCAGTTCATCCTCTCCACGAGCGTGACGTAAAGGCCCGCCTCGTTCTCAGGAGTGAAATTAGTGATGTGGTTGATGAGCGTGGTAGCCATCACCTCCGGATCGAAGATAAGGGCGTGCTCAAATCCAAGGGGGGCATTAGCAATAATATCTACTGCTGCGGCTGAGAAGTTGTAATCTTCGAAGGCCTGGTCAACCTCTGCCTGGTCAGCCTTCTCGATGGATGATTCAGGATCTGGAAGTTCTTCATCGCCTTCTTCAACTGGATCTTCCTCGGGTAATTCTTCCCCTCCCTCTCCTTCGGGCGTCTCTTCTTCAGAGTCGGGGACTGATCCCTCTTCTGGCGCGGGTTCCTCCTCACCAGCGGGATCTTCGGGATCAACCTCTTCCTCGGGTGGCGGATCTTCTTCCATCATCGCATCGAGGGCCGCCTCTTCCTCAGGCATCTCCTCCTGTGCGAATTTCAAGGTGAACGCCAATTTTTCCTGCTGGATTTCCATCTGATTTTCAAGGTCTTTACTCTCGGGTGCCCCCACATCAGGGTGAAGCTTAATTTCATAGCCCCTATCCCTAGCTCTGGCCCACTCTTCCCTAATGGCCTCCTCAGTATACATCCGGGAAGAGTCTTCATTGTCGCCGAAGCGATTGAGTGGATTGGTTAAGTCTTCGCGTTCTGGATTTGGTTCACCACCATGGGCAGGTACGGAAGCTCCCCGACCCCTATAGGTTGGCTCGAACATCCCATCGAAGTTTAACTCCATGTTGAGAAATTCGAGCGTGTCTGGGTCGAAGCGGGATTCTTTTTCCTGACCTTCGTCCTTATTCATTAGAAGTCCCAACGGAAGACCCAAGAGATTGTAGCTCCCTGAGGCTTCGGTATCACTTTATTGGTTGAATAGTCAAGGAGAGTGCCTGAACCAAGTACACCCGTTGCATCACCACCATAAACGCCGAGTTCCATGATGTTGCCCACCGCTTCATTCTCAGTGAACTCCACCACGAAATCGACAATATGATAGTTATTGGCGATGGCCTCTGGCACAGTGCGCGGAGTGCCGTCATCGTCAACGAAGTAGGAATCTGCCCAAGTCTTGCGATAGAACTCAGACACTAGGGAAGTCTCGGTACCATCGGGTGCTGGCGGATTTAGCGGGTCCCAACCAGGATCACCAGAACCAACCGCACAGTAGGTGAATCCCCCAAGCGGCTCGGAATTGTCTAGTGCCAGCCTGCCAATAAGAGTCGCATATCCGGGGCACAACTCATTGTGGGCAATAAGCAACCCAGGATAAGGAAGGCATAGGGCCTTTAACCTAGGGTCAGCCAAATGCTCGGGCTTGGGGTCAACCAAGCGGGCGAACAAAAAAGCGCCCTTTTTATTTACTGGTTTACCGTCTGGTCCGAGAATTGACTGCATTTCTTATCTCAATGATTGGGATACCTGCGTATCGTTCACTACCCGCTTCCTTGCCCGGGGGAAGAGCCCCGTCAATGTTCGGATCTGCCGTCCCGTCTGGTTCAGGCCAATCACCAGGATTGGAGCCAGGATCACCATCAGGACGGAGTCCGAGGGTAGAGTTCTTCATCCTTTTGCTCATCAGAAAAAGCCCCTTCTAAAGATTTGGGTCGGGAGCGGGGAAGTCAATCTCTTTAAACCGCCTTATGTCGTCAGGGTCCCCACGCTCTAAAACAACGGCCTCGCCCTTGGGCCACCTGTTTCCCGGAAATTTTCTTTGCTTGTTGATCATCGTCCAATACGCCTTATGGCCTCTTCACCTTCGGGCCATCGACCCCTGATGGCAAACCTAGCATAACTATTAATATACCCGGGACATTTTGCTCCCAAAAGAACCTTTTCTCCCTCGGGCCAGCGACCCTTGATAACCTCCCTAGCATAATTATAGATTAATTCGGGGTCTCCGACTTCCAAAAGTACCTCTTCCCCCTTGGGCCAAGGACCTCTAATAATATCCCTAGCATAAGTAAAGATGGCGGCCCAGAGATCCTTAGCCTCTAAAAGAACCTCCTCGCCTTCTGGCCAAGGACCCCCAATAACATTCTTAGCATAATTAACAATTCCAATGGAATCTTTAGCTTTTAAAAGAACCTCTTCTAATTCTGGCCAACGACCCTTAATACTATCTCTAGCGTATCTAATGGCATACCAAAAATTCTCCTTTTGGGCCTTTAAAATGATTTTCTCTGCTTCGGGCCAGCGTCCCTTGATAACATCACCGGCATAATCAACAATATCACTGGGTCTCCCTGACTTTAAAAGGGTTGGCTCTGCTTCGGGCCATCGACCCTTGATGGCAAACTTAGCATAACTAACAATTTCGAAGGCATTTCTGTCTTCTAAAAGGACCTTTTCTCCCTCGGGCCAACGTACCCCCATAGCCCAGGCAGCATAATTAGTAACGTCTCCAACTTTTCCCCTCAACAAGATTACGGTTTCGCCCTCGGGCCACCTGTTTCCTGGGAATTTTCTTTGCTTGTTGATCATCGTCTATCTACGGAATGCGGGTGAAGCGGCCCCAATAGGAAGCCTAATATCAAAGTCGTCGCCGAAGAAATCCTCTCGTCCGAATGGATTGGCATTCCCCGCCCACCTCAAAGCTGAGCCTGCCTTGGGGGTGTAGGTGTTGTCCCTGAAATGGTCGAGGAGAATAATACCGGAATAAGAACCTAGCCCGGGAGCGCTGGGATCTGACGAGGCATTGTTCCCTGCTGATGCCCAGGTAGCTGGTGGGAAGTCGGCAATGGCACAGTTAGCGACCACGGTATTGAAAACAGTACCTAACGCAGGAAGGACCTTATCTATTCCAAGTTGCGCAATAGTGGTCCCATCTAAAATACTGTTGTACAGATTGGGGGCTTCAGCCTTGACCAGCGACAGTAGCGGCGTCTCGGCCCTCATTATAGTTGAAATAATCGTGGGTACAGCGTCTGGGAACAGAGACAAAATGAAGTGTCCCTGCCCTATTTGGTCACTAAATTTGCAACTTTCAAATTGGGCATTGGTTGCTGCCAGGGTGAGAGCCACTGGGGCCAACAACCCCAGATCGAACCCATCAAACCAACATCCTTGGAAAAATGTCGCCACGGCTGCACGGAGATCGAACAGGAAATTCCCAGTAAATTTTGTTGCATCAGCCGGTCCGCCCATGGTCCTAATGGTTAGGCCATCCTGAGTAATGACCATCGGGCCCATATTGTTATATAAAGAACCGGGATAAACTTCGAGG
>Ga0180438_10008437_pt1 | contig 13111 bp, 10 predicted proteins | sample SS_ome_12_FD_132455 | JGI IMG/M metagenome (GOLD analysis project Ga0180438, IMG submission 132455) | Hypersaline lake sediment archaeal communities from the Salton Sea, California, USA - SS_3_D_2 metaG | ecosystem: Environmental > Aquatic > Non-marine Saline and Alkaline > Hypersaline >... | reverse complement strand
CACAGCGGCCGCCCATTGTTGCTGATACGTCTGCCACCCTTGCTCGATATCTTCTGGCAAGGCAAGCAACTCGCTTAGGCTACACTTGTGATCCATCAACGCTGTGAAATCAACTCCCATGTGCGGTCCTCAAAGCCAACTGCCAGTAACCAAGTTTCGTGCGGTCCTTTAGTTAAACAATGCTTCGACGAAGTTGTCGGGGTCGAATTCAGCGATGTCGGTTGGTTTTTCTCCGAGGCCGACGAATTTAACGGGAATATCGAGCTGGTCCTTAATGGCGATTACGATGCCGCCTCGAGCGGTGCCGTCGAGCTTGGCCAGGAAAATGCCGGTAACGTTGATTGCCTCGGTGAACATCTTGGCCTGGACGATGGCGTTCTGGCCTGTGGTGGCGTCAAGGACCAGCAGGACCTCATTGGGGGCGTCGGGGATTTTCCGGGCGACCACGTCCCGGATTTTTGTCAGCTCTCTCATCAGGTCCGTCTTGGTGTGCAATCTGCCGGCGGTGTCGAGAATCAGTATGTCAGCGGCTCTGGCGGCGGCGGCTTCACACGCGTCGAAGGCAACGGCGGCGGGGTCGCCACCGGTCTGGTGCTTTACGATTTGCACGCCTATTCGCTCGGCCCAGATGGTCAACTGCTCCACGGCGGCGGCGCGAAAGGTATCACAGGCGGCAACGATGACCTTCTTGTTGTCCTGACTCAATATATGGGCCAGCTTGGCGATGCTGGTGGTCTTTCCGGAGCCGTTGACGCCGGCCACGAGGATTACGGTGGGCGGACTCGGGGCGAGGTGCAACTGGCGGTCGCGGTGCGGCCAATAGTTTTTAATGTGCTCCTTGAGGAAGGGAACGATGTCGTCGGTGGCTGCAATCTGCCGGCCCCGGAAGGCGGTGCGAAGGTCCGATATTAGCTTTTCGGTGGTTTCGACGCCGATATCGTCGCGTATAAGCGTTTCCTCAAGCTCATCGAGGAGCGCTTCATCGATGTTCCTGCGCAGCGTTAGTACCGACGATAGTGATGAGCTGATTTTGTCGCGTGTTTTGCCGAGCCGGTCTTTGAAGAACTCGGCGGTCTTCGTAAAAATTCCCATACGTTGTCCCCCAAGGCCAAAGAGATTCTTAAGCGGGTAGTGTCGCAGATTGTGGCTGTAATTGCAAGCGGATTCGGGCACTTCGAGGATGCGGCAGCGGCGGCAGACGAGCAGCGAGGCCTCCCGTGTGCGCCGGCCCGCAAGCAGGTTTTTCATTTTTTGTCTAAGCGGGACATTTTTCTTTGACAAAGGGCGGGCACTGGGTTAGAGTCCTGCTACCGTGGGATTCCATTTTGCGGCGGACTGCAGGATGGACCTGTTTTTTGGCAAGGAAGAGGTTTGCAGGCACCCCCGGGTGTGCGGATCGGGATGATTTTGTCCGTCCGCATCAGGTACTTCGTTTCGGTCCTAAAGGAATTTCTGACAGGGATGTTTTTCGACGACGGCAGGGGTTTGCTTATCAGACGGATTGGGAAAGGAGAGGGGATTGGCAGTTCGAGAAGTCGAAGATATTTTCGTCGATATACTTGACCGTGCGAAGTCGCTCGACCCGGCACACGCGCGTCAGTGGTTCGAGAAGCTGAGGGTGTCGCATTTCAGCGGGGGTCTGCTGAGCATCGGCTGTCCGGATGAGTCAACGGCGAGTTTCCTGCGTGAGCATTGCAAGAGCGGTTTTACGCGTGCGGCGCAACAAATAACAGGTCACCTGGTGGCGGTGGATTTTCTGGTTGACGCCGCTGCATTTTCGGCCTCGGCCGCCCGCAAAGCCGGGCCTGAGTTCAAGCTTCATCCGGACTATACGTTTGAGAGTTTCGTGGTAGGACCGAGCAATCGTCTGGCGCACGCAAGCTGTGTGGCGGTCAGCCAGTCACTGGGCACGACGTACAATCCACTTTTTCTTTACGGCAGCTCGGGTCTTGGCAAGACGCATCTTCTTCATGCGGTATGCTGTGAGGCGGGGCAGAGGTTTGACGGCGCTGTGATTCAATTCCTTAGCTGCGAGGAATTCGTTAACAGATTCATAAGGGCCATCGAGACCGGCAGTTTAGCGGGTTTTCAGAGTCAGTTTCGCACGGTCGATGCGTTGATCATCGATGACGTTCAGTTCCTTCGGGAGCGTGAGCAGAGTCAGGAGGAGTTTTTCCACACGTTCAACGCGCTTTATAACAACGGCAAGCAAATCATTCTGAGCGCCGACAGTCCGCCGGGCAAGATTCCTTCGCTCGAGGAGCGTCTTATCAGTCGGTTTAGCTGGGGGCTGGTGGCCCGCATAGACCCGCCGAGCTACGAGACGAGGGTGGCAATCGTGCAGAAGAAAGCGCACCTTCGGGGCCTGAGCATATCTGAGGAGATAGCGGAATATGTGGCCCGGAAGTTGCAGGCAAATATCCGTGAGCTGGAAGGCGCGTTAACAACATTGTATGCGTATTCAACGACGACGAATAAGGAAATGACGCTGGAACTGGCGCAACAGGCTCTGGACGGCCAGATAAAGCTTGCGGCACGACATACGAGCATCACTGACATAATCGAGGTGGTGACGCGTCACTTTGACGTTCGCCTTGCGGATTTGCAGAGTAAGAGGCGCAGCCAGAGCATAACCGAGCCGCGTCAGATCTGCATGTATCTGGCTCGGGACCTGACCAAACACAGTCTGGAAGAGATTGGGGGCCACTTAGGGGGTCGGGACCATACCACGGTTATGCACGCGTGTAACAAGATTGGCCAGGCCGAACGCTTCGACCCCAAGATGCGTGCGCTGCTAAGTGAGCTGAAGAAACAGATCACGCAGGTTCCACAGCGGTAACTGTCGGAGCACCTCCAACGCTCCTCATCGGCGCAAAGATACACTCTTGGATTAGCAGGCGCATCAGGGCGTGGGGGCAGGCGAAGCTGTCAGGTATCCTGCGGGGCTTTTCTTTTCCTGAGCAGAACGAGGCCACCCAGCGCAAGTAACAGGACGGTCGCGGGTTCGGGGACGCTCTGATAGAGGTGGATTTTTCCGTCACCTGCGCCGATGAGCACGTCAAGGTAGCCGTCGCCGGTCCAGTCGCAAACGAAGGGTCTGGATCGCGGATCGCCCAGAAGGTCGATGGGTATTCCGCCCGACTCGATAAGGTAATAGCCGGAGAATAGCGGGTCGGCATCGGTGCCGACATTGGGGTACAGCAGCAGCTTTCCTTCAGTGTTGCCGGTGAGGATGTCCTTATTGCCGTCCCCGGTCAGGTCGAGAATATCGGGGCTCGATCGGCCGCAGGTCGGGGGCAGCGGCGGCACTATCAGAAAGGCCCCATCCTCGGTCGCGCTGGTTGCAGCGAGAAAATCAGGCTCGGTATCAGTTCCTTCGTTGAGAAACAGATATATCCTTCCATCCAGCGACCCGACAGCGAGGTCTTTGCGGCCGTCATTATTCCAGTCCACCACGGTGGGGGTGGCCCGGGATACCACGTCGATGTTGGTCTTGGCCCCCGCGGGTCCAACCTGCAGAAGTGTTCCCCCGTCAAAGGTCGGATTATCATCGGTGCCGATATTTCGGTAAAGGACTACGGTTCCGTCAGGTCTGCCCGTTATGAGGTCTTTCTTGTCATCGCTGTCCCAATAAACGACGCGTGGGAAAAGGCCCAGGCAGCCGCAGTTGCAGCCGTCGGAGTACACGAGGTCCTGTTGGTTGGACTGAGCATAGAAAGGGTCTGCAAACTGGGGACTCGAAGGCGTTCCGGTATTAATGTACACACGGACCATACCCGGATAGGCTGTGCCGCCTTCACCGACGACCAAGTCGTTGAGGCCGTCGTTATTCCAGTCCACATAGGAGGGTACCGAGTAGCCGGGTACCGTGATGTCGGCGTCACCCGCCTGGATGATCTGTTCCTGTCCGAGATTAAGCAGTGAGGCGCAGGCAGATTCCTGGACCGCCAGACAGGTCAATACCGCCAAAGTAACTGCTATCCTTCTGATTCCACCCATCTCCTGGTGCGAAGCACGCGAAAAGAGCTTTGAAAGGAAACTCCTTTTTCCGGGAAGACCAACCCCTGTGGAAAGCAAAAAACACCTTTTGCACCACTCTCCTTTTGATTAGCATTGTAAGCCATCGGTGAGAAAATGTCAATGAAATAAAGGGCCCGGAAGGGAAAATAATCAGTTTTCCGATAGCCTTGTGCGACCGGCGTGCAGCCGTTGAGCGGCCGCCGGGCCCACCTTAACGGGTCGAAGCATGTCTTCCGCAGGGGCTCATTGAACACCCGATAAAAAAGGCTGCGGGGTAGCCCGCAGCCCTTTTGGATTTACAAACAAGATTTCACCCTCATGCTCTGCGTTTTCTCAGCAAGGCAAGCCCCCCGAGGCCCAGCATGAACAGGGTTGCGGGTTCGGGAATGCAGATGGTGTCGATCACAATCTCATCAATATAGGTGGTGCAACCGGCAGGCTGAATGACTATTACCTCAGACGGCGGATTGGGCTCAAGCGTTATGTCGTACGTTACGTACCAATGCTCGCCGAAGAGAATCGGGTCTGAAATGACCATATCAGTGTATCCCGGGTTAGTCACCACTATCGGCACAGCACCATCAAGAGCGGAATACGTGATCTGTATCCAGATATACTTAAAGGGATTATCCTCGTCGTAATTCTGGATAGTAACGTATATGTCGTCAGGGTTCTCCAGCCTCCAGACACCGCTCATATCCGCATACGACCCGAGCCAGGCCGAGTTAGGCCACGTATCGGGTAACTCCATAACCGGTGTACCAGGCGGATTAAACAAGCCGGCTTCGGGTGGCGGGCTCAGGCTGTCGTCGCCGAACTCCCACCGCTGGAAGGTCGTACCATCGCTTCCTCGCTGCCAATCGGGCGGGTTAAGGTCTTCTGCCAAAAGACCACCAAAGCTGAGCAAAAGGCAAAGTGTCAGAGAAAAAATCGCTACCCTTTTCATCATCTCGTGTCCTCCTAACAAAAAGTTCAATTCCCTTCTCCTTTGCACGCCGGCGCTTCGGCCGAACTCGTGCAAAACACAGACATCAGCCTTCACCTCGTTGTTCAAGGGGTAGCGAGATTCAAACGGCTTCTCACCACCTCTTCCGCAACATTGCGTTCGTTATAAAGCGCCGTCCGGCGAAGTCAACAAAAAAATAGGCAGAATTTTGAAATTTTTTTGTCTTTCTTGGGGGCTGGGGGGTGAGATTTGTTATATATTCCTGGGGCAGCATGTCCTAACTCCTTTGATTACCGCCAGTTACAGTGAATGGGCGCAATCAGACGATTTCGGCAGGTATATTCATGGCAGACAGTCGCTGTCGGGCTGATTCGGGGTATCAACGATATGGCCGCCGCAGCCACGCCGACGAGCAAAAACCTAGCTCAAGGGCATTACAGGGCGGTTTAGCGGGGAAAAAAACAGCCCACAACATAGTGGGCGGGTTTCTCAAACAGAAAGAGGGCGCGAGGAACCCCACACCCCTCTCAGAGTAATTTGAAAAAGTCAAAGTATAGCCCTGTTCAGGCTATACAAGACTATGGTCTGCGTTTTCTTAACAGGGCCAAGGCGCCCAAACCCAGCAGGCACACAGTCACCGGTTCGGGGATGCAGATAGTATCAATGACGATCTCATCGATGTAAGTCGTGCACGCGTCCGGCTGGATGACGATGACCTCAGAAGGCGGATTGGGCTCAATCGTTATGTCGTACGTTACGTACCAGTGCTCGCCCAAGAGGACCGGATCCGAAACAATGTTCGCACTGTAGACTGGGTTAGTCAGCACCAGAGGCGGCGTCCCGCCCTCAGAAGCATACGTGATCTGCATCCAGATATACTTGAGTGGATTCTCATTTTCGTAGTTCTGGATAGTGACCCATATGTCGTCAGGGCTCTCCAGCCTCCACACACCGCCCATGTCCAGATACTCAGCCAAATGAACTGTGTTCGGCCAAGTGTCGGGAATGTCCATAGCCGGTGGTTGTAGCGGATACGGATCGGACGCGTAATCAGGTGCCGGGCTGAGGCTGTCGTCTCCGAACTCCCACTGCTGATAAGTGGTATTCTCCTGGCCTCTCCAGTCCGGCGGATTAAGATCCTCGGCCCAGGCAGTACTGACCGCCAGCACTGCCACAAGTGCTGCAAAAACTAAAAGTCTTTTCATCATAGCCCTCCTCACTTTCCTACTTGCGCGCAGGCTCCGAGCGCAAGTAAACAATAGAACTATTAACTTTTCACCTTTTCAGGAGTAGCGAGAAATGCAGCTCTTCTCACCACACCTCATCCATTGCGGCCATTTTACATCAGGACGGCCCCGAAAGTCAACGAAAAAATTGCAAGATTTCTCAAAATTCTTTAATTTTTCTCCGGATGCGATCCGCGACTTCGGAAATTGCCTTTTTTCGGCAGATAGTGCGTTTGTGGTGTCCGGACGGCGTTTTTTTCCCGAAAACAGGCCTGCCTTGACGTGAAGTAGCCTTTCCCGGCTCGAAAACGGCATTTATTCAGTTTGGCTCCTCCCCATGGAAGGGCAGATACCTTCTTTTCAGTCTTGATAGTCGCTTCTTAATTCCGATTGGGTTGACCGTCGGCGATGGCAAGAGGGGGCTTTGTTAGTCAGCGAGCAGGGCCATCGGACCGAAGACGTCTCTTTTTCAGCAGGGTAAAGAGGCCCAGGCCGAGGATGAAGGCGGCGGTCGGCTCGGGCACGTTGATTGCGGATTCGCTTGAGCCGTCCGGCAAAGCCGTGAGGCGAACACCGATCCGCAGGACGCCGGTGTCGAGTTCCTCGAGGACATTGGCAAGTGTGGCGTCACCCACCAAATCGAAAGTAACTTGCACCCACTCGAGAGGCTCGCCGGCATCGACAGGGTTGACGCCGTTTTGGGATGGCGGCGGGTCACCATCGATGCAGAATTCCTCCGTGGTTACGAAAGGCGGATCCAGCAGGCCGGCGCCGGGCAGATTGCCGGGAGTAGCAGGCTGTGTGAACAAGGTTCCGGGGCCGTTGGTTACGGCGGAAATGCCGAGAAGGGAGCCATCGTCAAAGTAAACGGCAGAGAGGGAAGAAGGAACAAGACTTTCATTGTAGAATGTAAAATCGACCGAGCCGTCGCCGTTTGAGACGATCACGTACAGGTCGATGTCAGGACTATCGAAATAAGCGCCGTTGCTTGTGAAGATTTCGAACGGATATGTCTTGGGCTCGACCAACGCGGCCTGCAGCAGCCTTGTGGGCGCGCACAGTGCCAGCAGGACAAATGCGAAGCGCCAAAACGACTTGCGGTATGGGCCGTTCATCTTTTCTTTTCTCGTGTTCCTTCCTCCGGTTTTCGGCTAATAGCGGGGGACGCTGTTTCCAACGACAGCAAGCTGGCTCAAGGTAGAAAATGTTGAAGGGTACAGGCACCCCCAACCCCCATTCATTTACAGGGTTATTTTAGCCGAAATCGTCGCCGAATGCAAGCATAAAATTGCCCAAATTGCCTGTGCTCTCTAAATTGGCTCGGTTTTTTGCACTCCTTTGGCGGCAAGACCACTATCCTCGGCAGAAACCGGATTTTCGATACAACAAGTGGATGGGTGCGGGGTGGGTGCAGTTCGTGGCAAAGCCATTATGGGTGCGTGGACCTTTGCCGATCCGCCCGTCCGGGACTGAGTATGCGGTCCGCAGAGCGTGGGAGGCATTGGGCGTGTTGATGCCGGTCCTATAATACCGCGTCTATCTGGTGAGTGCATTTTGGCATGACCATGTGTATCTGGTTGCTATGGGATTAGATAAGAGGCGCTAGAAATATGTAGGTGCGGTATGAGCGGTAGAAGGCTCAGAGCATTTGGATGGATACTGAGCAAGACAGTGGTAGAAGAATTAAGAAGGGTCGGGGGGCGGCTTTGTCAACCCCTGCGCTTGTTCAACAATAGCAGGCTTCCAAAGGCAAGCATCAACACCGTAGTCGGCTCAGGAATAATTGTGCAGGAAGGATATGCCCCGACCAAATCGCCATAGACAGGATCGGCGCCGACGCCTGCCTTGGCCACCAGCGCATTCTCGTAGGCGCCATATTCGGGGATGATATTCGCGTAGAATGAAAACGTGCCGTAACCCTGTTCGCCCGGCTGGGCATTCTCGGGGAAAAATGGATCGTTATACTTGAGGACAGGGTCGGTAATTCCCGCCCCGGGGTCTCCACCTCGGTTGAAGTAACCTGACCAGCCCATGGCGATGGGATTGGCAGGTTCGGTCTCGGTGGTGGAGTAGCCGGCTGGGCTGTCGAACTCTATGAGATGGTCCACCTCTGCGCAACCGGCATACAGCACGAGGTCCCAATGGCTTAATCCGGTTCCAGGACCATCGAGGTCCCACTCTATCGCAAGCTCGTAGAGGTACCAGCCGTCATAAGGACCGCCGGTTATGAGTGTAGCCGTGCTGGTGCCGGCAATATCGGGGGGTATTAACGTGGCATACGCAGGCAATGCGAAAACCAAGAGAATAAGCACCGTCAGCACTTGGGGGGGCTTTGCGGTTCTTCTCATTCTTTCTTCTCCTCCTCGCTTGGATAGCAAGAACCATTCTCCGGATAAATCCATACCCCAAACAATCTGAACGAAGCAGACGCCGCCTCCATGCTTGCCAGCTCCTCACAAGTACCCTATTTACCCGACATCACTGAGTCAGGTCAAGCTAAATTTTGCCCAAATCGTCAAATTTTCTAAAAAAAATGAATATTATGGGCCAGCGTGTGACCGGGCTTCAAGGCCAGTGGGACAAGCGAAACGAGGGTCGCACGAGCTGATTATTTCCTTGCGTATTCGGGGACGGGCAGGCCGATTTCGGCGAGGACCTTTTTCATATCCTCCCAGAGCCTTTTGCGGTTTTCGGGCGTGTAGTTTCGCAGTAGATATGCGGTGTGGTAGGTTGCCATCAGCTTGATGGGCGGCCTGCCTATGCCGGCGTAGTATTCGTGGAATTGGCCTCGCAGTTGGCCGATGGGCTTGTTGGTGTTAAGCAGTGTCCTGGCGGCGTGGGCGCCAAGGGCCACAATCACTTCAGGCTCGATTATTTCAATCTGCCTTTGAAGATACGGCAGACAGCTAATAATCTCATCGGGCCGCGGGTCGCGATTCTGTGGCGGACGACATTTCAAGATATTTCCTATGAATACATCGCTGCGCCTTAGTCCGCAGGCTTGAATTACTTTGTCCAGAAGCTGTCCCGCGCGTCCGACAAACGGTCGGCCCTGTGCATCTTCATCGGCGCCGGGCGCTTCGCCAATAAACATGATGCGGGCGTCAGGGTTGCCCTCACCGGGTACGGCATTGGTTCTGGTCGAACCGAGACCACACTTGCAGCACTTGCGGACTTCTTTGGCAATTTCTTCGAGCTGGCTTGCCTTCTCGGCGACAGCGGCTCTGTCCTGTGATTCTTCTTCCATTGACGTACCCTTTCCTCTGATGGCGAAGCCGCCGGTGAAGAACTCATTCATTTCAAGATGCTGTTTGACTGCTTTTCTTATGTCCGGATTCTTTTGCATAAGTGCCAATTGTATGAGTATTTCGGCCGTGGAGCAATGGTAAGAAACGTCGTATCCTGCGGACGGCGGGACACGGAGGCTTTAGCTGAAGGCACAGAGCAGGTTTTGTGAGAGGACGTCGCAGATAATCTGCAGTTCGGGGCGGTCGATTCGGCATACCTTGACGACGTCGGCATACTTGGCGCTTTGGGGCAGAAGGTCGGCGAGCAGATTCGGCATTTGGTCCAGCTTGTCGGGCCTGAAGGTAACGTTTTCCTTGTTGGGGAAAAGGGCCACGTAGAAGATGTCTGCCTCGACGAGGTCCTGGAAGAAGTGGGTGCCATAAGAGAGCTCAGGCATCAGGTTTCCGCCCTCGTAGGCGATTTCGACGAGTACGGCGATATTGCTGATTTCGTGGAAGCCGACGGGGATGCCGAGGCTTGGTGTGGTTGTTCCCCATCGGCCGGGGCCGAGCAGGATGGTGGGCTCGGCTTCTTTGTCGGCTATCAGCCTGTTGAGCTTGCCGACGAGCCTGGCTATGTCATACTTTTGTGAAAGCGGCAATCCGACGTAGGCTGTGGGCTCGACGTAAATGAGCTTCCTGATTTTTTGCGAGATGCTGCCGCCCATGAAGTAGCCCCGGCAGCGGAAGAAGACTTTTTCGGTCTCGACGTGCGAGGGTATTTTTCGCTGGACCTGCTGGCCCTTGGTCTGGAGGGGCCGGCACTGGAGCAGATTTATTACAAGCTGTCGGTCGTGTGTAAAGTTTACGGTAAACTCGATATCGACGGGGTATTGATAGTGGTCTTCGAGGGTCCTGAGTATCCTCTGCATCAGTTGTGTGAAAGACGTCTGAGAGAACAGATTCTCGAAGGTGATGAGCCAGTGGTCCTGCTTTTTGCCGAGGGTTCTCATTTTTCTGTTCATCTCGAAGTCCCTTGCGGCGATAAGGTCGAGGCTGATATTTGGCTTTTCAGCAAGGAACTGCTGCACGCCAACGGCCTTTAGCAGATTCTCGTTGATGTCGAGCAGGTCCACGTGCTGCTGTGAGTACTTTCTGATGTCGTCTATTCCTGAAAGGGGCCGCAGCAGCGGGGCGTCGAGGGCGACGATGCGGGGGTAGTCGTCATCCACGCGGTTTACGGCGCGGGTTCCCAGTCCGAATACCAGTCTAATCATTCCCGCGGAAGGGTCGAGGTCGGGCTTCCAGACGAAGGTGTTTCGGGACAGGCCCACGCCCGCGAGGTCAGGCATAAAATAGCCGTTTCGATAAGAGCCCGAAACCCGCTGAATCAGCAGCGCCATCTGCTCGTCATGCTGGTCGAGTCCCCTCTGCAAACGATAGGCCAGGGCCGCTTCGTTCATCGTGCTGGCGTAAACCCGGCGAACGGCGTCCTCGAACTGGGCGTAGCGCTCGTCGGGGCTGCCCTGGTTGACGCAGAAGAAGCTCTCATACTTGCCGGCAAAGGCGTTTCCGTAGGCGTCTTCGAGCAGACTGCTGGAACGCACGATGATAGGGGACTGGCCGAAGTATTCGAGCATCTCCTGAAACTGCTCTCTAATCTGGTCGGGGAACCTTCCCTGTAAGAGTTTTTCCTTCAGCTCGGCGGCCACTCTGAAATAGCCTTCTTTGGTTTTCTGCTCCATTCGCAGCTTCCACCAGCCGTTTTCGACGATGTAGGTGTAGAAGACGTCTGAGCCCACGTAGAACGAGTCATGCGGCTCGAGGTGCGATTTGAGGTCGTCATCGGTCCTTCTCGATATGATGTTGTTGGCGAGGAGCATTCCGACGGCTTTTCCGCCGATAAAGCCGGTACCGATCAACCTGTTCTTGATGTTCAGCAGGTCCGGCAGCGAAAAGTTTTCCCTGGCCAGGTCAAGGATTCTCTCGTCGCGCCCGATCATAATTCTGCAAAGTCGGTCGATTGTCAGCTCTTTGTCCTGGACGGAGGCCGATTCGAGCTCGTTCAATTCTTCAGCTCGCAAAAAGAGCCTGTCCCAGTAGTCCAGAACTCTTTGCGAGGGCTCAAGTCCCTGCTCTGAAATATACGAAATAAGGCGGGTCGCATCGACGCTGCTGGTGAGCGGGACGAACCGGTCGGCTTGCTGAAGGTGCGGCAGAAACATGGTCGGCGAGTAGCGTTTCCAGACTTTAAGGGGATGAACGTAGAAATTGTCGTCGAAATTGTAGAGGTCGAGCAGCAGTTGGGTGGTCTCGCGGATGCGGGCAATTGTCTTGAATGAATGGTTCTTTCGCAGCAGTGCGAAGTAGGCGATGGTGTCCAGCTCGAACAGGTAGGGACAGGTAATCATGAAGAAATTGCCAATCATCAAATCGGTGGCCCATGCGCTGAGCAAATCCGAGAGGCAGTCAAAGACATAATAAACCTCTTTTCCCTCCTTTCCGATGATACTGTGAACCTCTGTTGAGAAGGTCTCGAAGCCTGTGTCGGCGTCCAGATTGTAGATTGTGACATCAGCATCGGGCCCGAGAAGAGGGGGGTGGTCGGCGAACCTCATATAAACGACTTTGCGTCCGTCCTGTTTGGCCCTGGTGACGTAGGGATTGACGAACTGCTGATAGTCCTCGATACGGTCAACCTGCCAGACGACGTTGTCGCCTTTTCGCAGGTCGTTCAATGCCGTATCAAGACCGCTTAGACCTGTGCTTGCCCAGGCTGCCATTACTATGCCCTCAACTGATATTTATGCATTTGAGCCGCCTCTTTGTCAGTCAGAGAGGCTGCCAATAGATGTTACACTACTCTTGGGCTTGTGTGAAGGAGCCCGACTTGCGGAGCAGAACAAAGTAACAGGGGGAACCGAACCTTCTCGGCCCCCCCTGTCTTATGCGTCAATTCAGCCGATTTGTCTTTGCTCAGGTGCGACTCGCCCGGGCCGGAATCGGACTACACAAGCCCGTGGTCAAGCATTGCATCGGCGACTTTTACAAAGCCCGCTATGTTTGCCCCCATCACGAGATTGTCGGGCTGACCGTATTCCTGGGCAGCCTCAAAGCACTGCCTGTGTATGGCAATCATAATATTGTGCAGTTTCTCGTCGACCTCCTCGCGCGACCAGGAAATGCGCGTAGCGTTCTGGGACATTTCAAGACCCGAGGTTGCCACACCGCCGGCGTTTGCGGCTTTGCCGGGTCCGTAGAGTATCTTCTTTTCGAGGTACAGGTCAACAGCCTCCGGTGTGCTGGGCATGTTTGCGCCTTCGGCTACGAGAACGCAGCCGTTTGCCAAAAGCGTTTTGGCGCTTTCTTCGTCGATTTCATTCTGTGTCGCGCTGGGAAATGCACAGTCGCACTTGATGCCCCAGGGGCGTTTGCCCTCGATGTACTTGACCTTGAAGTTGTCGGCATATTCCTTTATGCGCCCGCGCCTCACGTTCTTTAGCTCCATCACAAAGGCGAGCTTCTCATCGTCGATGCCGTCCGGGTCGTGTACGGTGCCGTTGGAGTCGGAGAGTGTGACGGCCTTTGCACCAAGCTGGTTCAATTTCTCGACGGTATACTGGGCTACATTGCCCGAGCCCGAAACGGTACATACTTTGCCTTTGAGGCTTTCGCCACAGCTCTTGAGCATT
>Ga0180438_10008436_pt1 | contig 13111 bp, 13 predicted proteins | sample SS_ome_12_FD_132455 | JGI IMG/M metagenome (GOLD analysis project Ga0180438, IMG submission 132455) | Hypersaline lake sediment archaeal communities from the Salton Sea, California, USA - SS_3_D_2 metaG | ecosystem: Environmental > Aquatic > Non-marine Saline and Alkaline > Hypersaline >... | reverse complement strand
ATTTGATTTTGGATAACAAGGATAAACAGATTCTTAATATTTTACAGGAAAATTATAAAATATCTTATAAGGAGATAAGTGAAAAAGTAGATCTTGCCGCAAGCACAATCCATAGTAGAGTACAAAATATGCTAAATGAAAAAGTAGTAAAAAAGATTGATACTTTAGTAGATCCCTTCAGAGTAGGTTATGATACAATAGCTATCGTTAACCTTGCGATTGCTCCCTTAAAATTAGATGAGATTTCAGAGAGATTATCCTTATTTGACGAAATTCAACTTGTTGCTACAACTGCGGGGGAGCATAACCTTATTTTAAAAGTAATAGCCAAAAGTGAGAAAGATTTATGGAGATTTTTAAATGAAAAAGTATTAGGACTTAAGGGCATTAAACCTCAGATTAATGTTTCAAGTTTTATCGATATTTATAAAATGACAGAAAAAATAAAATTTAAAATAAATTAAAATTAAGGAAAAATACCGCGTAACTCAATCGCTCTTGCTAATCTATTGATCGCAATCATGTAAGCAGCTGTTCTTAAAGTAATTTTCTCTTCTTTTGAAAGAGCGTGGACTTCATCAAATGTTTTTACCAAAATATTTTTTAATTCGTGGTGAATTCTATCAAGTTTCCAAAAGTAGCTATGTATATCTTGAATATATTCAAAATAAGAGACACATACGCCACCAGCATTCGCAAGAATGTCTGGAACGATTATGATTTTTCTTTTACGTAAGATTTCATCTGCATCAGGTGTTGTTGGTCCATTCGCTCCTTCAACTATAAATTTACAGTTAATCTCTTCAGCATTAGACAAATTAATTTGATTTTCAATGGCAGCTGGAATTAAAATATCGCACTGAATAGTAAGCAGATCTTCATTACTTACAAATTCATAACGTTCGTCATTATAGGAGTTTAAATATCTACCATTATCTCTCCAATCAATTAAATTCTCTATATTTAACCCCTCTTGACAATAAAGCCCACCAGTAACATCAGAGACTGCAATAACTTTAATTCCTTTTTCGTATAAAATCTGAGCTATATTTCCACCTACATTACCAAATCCTTGGATCACAACACTGGAAGATTTAAGAGGCCACTCCTCCTTAGTACATAGCCTTTCAATAATATAATACAAACCCATTCCTGTTGCGGATTCTCGCCCAACAGATCCCCCTATTTCAATTGGTTTACCAGTCACCACCCCAGGAATACTTCTTCCCTTTTGCATGGAATAAACATCCATCATCCAAGCCATAATTTGGGGATTTGTATTGATGTCTGGGGCAGGGATATCAATATCAGGTCCGATGACATTTATAATTTCTGCGGTATAACGTCTTGTTAACTTTTCAAGCTCGTTACGAGATAATTTACTGGGATCAACACATACTCCACCCTTTGCTCCTCCCAGTGGGAGATTCAAAAGACTATTTTTCCATGTCATCCATGTAGCAAGCGCTTTAACCTCATCAAGGTGAACCTTGTGTGAGAAACGGATACCCCCTTTACCGGGACCTCTGACTGTCGAATGATGTACTCTATATCCTTCAAATACTTTTAAAGTTCCATCGTCCATCATAACAGGAATAGAAACGATGAGAGACCGCTCAACTTTTTTTAGATACTTTTTTATATTCTCATTTAATCCCATTTGTTCTGCGACAATATCAATTTGTTTTTTTGCCATTTCAAATGGATTGAGTTCAGCTGGTTCTTCTTTCCTTACTTGTCTAGTATCTTCAGCTTCATCAATCAGAACAAAAGCTTTTTTATAAATTATATTCCCCCCTTTAATTTATGTTTAAAGCAATCCGAATTAAATTCACTTTGTTTGATTTTTATTTATTAATGACTAAATGAACAATTTTCACTATTAATATGTTGTTTGTATGTTATAAATCTAACGAATATCATTCCGAGAATTTATACAATTAATGGATGGGATTCAGTATGATTAATGAGAGAGCAAATTTTAATATGAAATCTAATCAAAAACAAACATTCGAAGATTGAAAACCATAGTTTGAATTTCAAGTATACAATGATGTAGAATTTTTAGAGGTTTGTACGATAACTGGAGTTCTAACAATGAATTAGTTAAAAATGAACAATTCTCTCATAATTAAACGTAAAATATGATAAAATAGCAATATTGTTTAATTTCTGATTGCTGGGTAATACTTAATCGAAAATAAAAAATTAATTAAAAAATAGGAATGTTGTTTATATCCAGATTTTCAGGAACTAAATTTCTCCGTGTTAACCAAGAAATTTCGTGTCTTAAATATCTCCACGAGATTTCACACTTTTCTTTTTGACCTTCAGTTTGTGTCTCGAAGTCCCATGGATTCACTACTACTAAGTCACCTTTTCTTATCCATACACGTTTCTTTATCTTCCCTCGAATTCTTCCTAAACGATGTTTTCCATCTTCACAATAGACTCCCATCCGTTCTTGGCCATATATATCGGTAACTCGTCCAAACATTTCTCCATTTTTTCTATAAGGCATTTTAACCCGTTTAACTACGGGAGGTTGGTTCGCACCGTAGGTTCTTCTTCCTTTCTTCGCTTTTTTTTTCATTTTTGGCATAATAAAGCACTCATTTTATGAAGTTAGAGTTGTAAAGGCCGGTTTTCTAAAAATACAAGATCTCAAGTAGATGTGATTTAAATCTATGAGTAGAGAACCGAAATTTTATATTGTATAGAACTTCGCAGTAAGCGAATTAATATTTTTCAAATAAAATACTATCTAATATATTTATTTACAATCCAATAGGATAAGATTAGATTACATATGTATATTACGGTTTTTATTAAAAAAAGAATAAAAACAAGCAAAGTAAGACAAAAAATAAAAAATAAAGTAAAAATACTATAAAACCTATAACTTATCTTTTAATTCTTCATAGATATCTAGTGAATCAGGATTTCTTAAAGCTCCTCTATTAGCAACGGACATTCCTCTCAAGATTTTTGTGACTGCTATCTCTACTTTTTTACCTGAGAATGTATAAGGAATTCCTTCTTCGGGAACTTTATATATTCTTGAAGGAACATGTCTTGGAGAAGTTTTTGCTCTTATAGTTTTTTTAACTTTTTCTTTTAGCTCATCAGAAAGTTCCACATTTTCAGTTAATTGTATAAATAAAAGGATTTCTACATTTCCTTGATCGTCTGGTAATCCGATAGCTAAACTATCTGAAATCTCTGGGAGTTGTTCAACAACATTATAGATCTCGGATGTCCCGATGCGAACTCCAGATGGTTTCAAAGTCGCATCTGAACGTCCCCAGAATGTAATTCCCCCAGTGTCACTATGTTCGACAATCCAATCTCCATGACGCCATACGTTGATTCCTTGATTTTCATAGAATTCGAAGTAGGCTTTTTTATATTTTGTCATATCATCATCATCTCCCCAAAAATAGATGGGCATTGATGGTGCTGGAGCCTCACATACCAATTCTGCTTGCACATCTTTAACAGGATTCCCCTCTTGGTCATAAGCTTGTACCTTCATTGCTAATGCTTTACCTTGCAACTCCCCTGAATAAACGGGAAGGATAGGCAGAGCCCCTGCAAAACACCCATTGATATCAGTTCCGCCTGAAATTGAATTGAAATAAAGATCCTTCTTAATTTCTCGATATACCCATTCAAATCCTTCTGGACTAAGAGTGCTCGCTGTCTGAGATATTTCTCTCAACGAGGATAAATCATATTTTTCTTTTGGTTTTAACTCTTGACCCATCAAATAATGAAGATAAGTCGCAGATACTCCGAATATAGTGATTTTATATTTTTCAATTAACTCAAACATTCGAAGGGAATCAGGATATAAAGGATTGCCATCATATAAAAATATCGTTGCACCAACGGCTAATGAGCTAATAAGCCAATTCCACATCATCCATGAGGGAGCCGTGATATAGGTAATTGTATCACTTCTTTTTAAGTCTGTTGACAAAATCAACTCCTTTAAATGGTTGATGAGAACCCCACCTTGTGATTGAACCATACATTTGGGTTTTCCCGTGGTTCCAGATGAGAACATAATATATAAGGGATGATCAAAGGGAAGTTGTTCAAAATGATTTTCGATATCTTCCTTTACAATAAAATCATCCCAATGAACTGCATTAGGAATGCTTCCAATATCGGGTTTCTCATCAGATATATAAGATACAACCACGACTTTTTCAATCGAAGGAATTGCATCAACGACTTGTTTGACGTTAGCAGTAATATCGAATTTTTTATCCCGGTAATAATATCCATCGACAGCAAATAATACTCTCGGTTTAATCTGGCTAAATCTATCGATCACTGCACTAGCTTGTAACTCTGCCCCACAAGAAGCCCAGATTGCTCCAATACTAGAGGTTGCTAGCATAGCAATTGGAGTTTCAATTAGATTGGGAATATAAGATACTACACGATCTCCTTTTTTTATTCCCATATCTCTTAAGGATTTAGCTAAACGAGCAACTGTTCTATTAAGGTCCTTATAGCTCATCTCTTTATGTTTTTTAGTCTCACCTTGAAAAATAAAAGCAAGTTGAGCATCCTTATATTTTAAGAGATTTTCTGCAAAGTTTAATTCCGCTCCTGGAAACCACTTAGTACCCGGAAAAGTATCTAAGTTTTCAACAACTTTATCATATGGTTTACTTGCCACGATATTTCCAAAATCCCACATTGCAGCCCAGAAATCTGATATCTCTTCCACAGACCATTTATAAAGATCTTCTGCTCCTTTTAGATTTACTTTATAATTTTTATTAACGTATTCAATAAAATGAGTAACTTCAGCATTTTTAATCCATTTTTTCGAAGGTTCCCATAACTTTTTTCTTACATCTGAAATATTTAACGCCTCTTATAATGAAAATTTCTTGTATTTAGTTTATTAATTCCGGATAAATTTTAAAATTAAATATTTTTTTGCAATATAGAAATTTCCAATCTTGATTAAGAAAATTGAGGTTAAGAAACGTAAATTTTCAAAAAGCTAGTAAACATCAGTTTTCTCGCGTAATCCTTTTACTAACATCTTCAAAACAGATGGAAATGTGAGAAAGATAAGACAGGCTAACACAATAAAGTAATATCTTATTTTTTGAATCCAAACACTTTTAATGTATCTAAACACGGGATTTTTCACCTTCGTCTTTCTTTTTTTTAATATTTTTTTCTATTAGGCTCATCGTTTCGATCAAAGCAAAGAGCAGAATAATAACTAAACTGCTAAAGATCAATAATGGATTCAGAAAGATCCCTCCGATGGCATAGAACATGCAAATAAAACTTATACATCCAAATATTAATAAACAATCGAACAAGAGGGCATATAGTAAACTCATTTTATAGTTTTTTTTCTGTTCAGTATTTTCCGAGCTAATAGTTGATGGTTTATTTTGATCTAGATAAGCCTTCATTTTAAGAGTTTTCTTACTCTCAACCAAACAGCACCACCTCTACTTTATATTTTTTTTATAATTTTAATTGATTGATTAGGATGATTAACCCATAAATCAGAACTATTGAAATAAGCTGGCTATATAAGGATACTATAGAGATATAATCTATAAATACTCATATGCCGTGAATGCTTCATTGAAATAATTTACTACTATTTTTAAAACTCCAGGTATAAAGAATATAGTATTAAATAATATAGTCCATCCGAATACAAGAAAATAGGTTCCCATTTTATCAGCTAAACTTAAACTGTTTGGAATAATGAATACAAAAAGTATGGATTGTATTATTGAACTTAATAATATGGTGATAGTAATGACCTTTAAGTCGCTAATGGATTCGCTTTTAGAAGATTTTTGCTGATTTGATTCAATTGAGATTTCTGATTTGTCATCTAACAGTTTAAATTCATCTATGTATACTCGATTCTTGTTAAGAAGTTTATAATTACATTGAATTTGCTCTTCATCTAGATTATTATTCCTTTTTTCATCGTAGAAAACCAAATTAGTGGTTTGCGTCATCTTTTCACCTTTTTTATTTTTTTATTTTTTAGTCAAACCTAATCCATGACTAGTATACTTTACAAATATATTTAAATGTTTTGGTCATTTATAAGTAGTCAACCTAGAAGCGTTTTATAGAGCATTTGATAAGAATATTATTTAAGTGAATTTTATTATACATTCTTAGAATATCGCATTCTTAATTAAGTAGCTATAACATTATATTTTTATAGTATTGTAAACTTTATTTATATAAATAATCATTAAAAATAAGGAGGAAAAAGAGAGTGAATAAAGAAAGTGAAGCATTCAAAGGAACAATTTCCCGGGATTTTGTTAAAAAAGAGGCATTAAAAAACAATTTATTCTTGTTTGTTTTAGCGATTTCTTTAATCTTGACTTTCATTATATATTTAGTTCTAAGTGGTGAGTTCAATTTTGATCTATTCTTATTATTGACTTTAGTATGTGTAATTATTCCTTATCTCATTATCGCTCCCATATCAGCGTGGTATTTCGCTGCGTATAAACGTAGTTTCTCGTATATAATACAAGAAAATAACATTGTAATAAATCACGGAGTCTTTACAAAAATGCGAGCAACTATTCCTTATAAGCGTATTCAGAACATTAACATTGTATGTGGAGTGTTCGACAGGATGTTTAAAACCTATACTGTAAAAATCGAAACTGCGGGGCATAGTGCTGTCAGTTCAGGTACAAAGTCAAGGGGAATTGGTCCTGAAGGATATATACCAGGTTTAAAAGATCCACATATAATTGAGAATCGCATTAAAGAAATGATCTTTAAATCCTCATTACCACCAGAAGGGTTAGAAGAAAATATCTTCAAGCCAAATGAACTTGCATTCGATAATTTCATTAGTTATATTCTCTCAAAAATGCGCGAAGGCGAGTTATTGCAAACCTCCATTAAGGAGTTAAGAGAAAACGCTGATATGAGCGCTTCTCAGCTAGCTGAAAGAGTTGGAGTGCCTTTACAAACCATTCAATATCTCGAGGAAGGTCGATATAATCCCAGTTTAGTTTTGGCATATAAAATCGCAGAAGTTTTGGATTGTACAATAGAGGAACTCTTTAAGCTCAAATAAGTATACAATTCGTTCTGGTTAAGTTCTGAATCTTAGAAGATTGGTGAGAAATGATTGAAGTTCAAAAACAAAGTAAAATCTCATATTAAAGAATTAAGAGAAGAGTACAATTTAAGTCAGCAAGAATTAGCCGATAAAATTGGTGTTTCTCGCCAAACTATATATTATTTAGAAAAGGGATCATATAATCCATCCCTTACAATATCATTTAAAATCGCGGAAGTATTTGATGATAAACGGTTGAAAGAAATTTTTTATCAAGAACCAGTTATTAAGGATATTTTGAAAAATAAAACCCTTGAAGAGTTAGATAGGATCGCTTCTAAAGTAGGCATCACCACTCAAAAATTAATTCAATTGACTAAAATTGATGATGATCAGCTAAATGAAAATTACAGTGAACACGAATTAGAAAAAATTGCTAAAAATCTTGACTCGGAATTTGATGATTTATTTGAAGAATAGATTATGTGTTAAGCTTCAGGTATTTTCGGTTATATTCGGCATAGTCGCATATCTTTGATAAGCAATTAACAGGTCTGTCCCAATACTTAAAGAGAAGAGCACCATTAGCCCGAAGTCTTTTTGACCATGGGCTTGTATAACACATTGGGCTAACATATAAGATAGGGACCGAATATTTCTTTGAATTAGCAATTGTTGGGCTAATTAATTTTTTTGCCATTCCGTCCATAACCAAATCTGGTTGATGCTTGAATTGTGCATATTTGGCAATCCTTTCATATTTTAAATAGTCATCCATGACATCTTGAAACCCAACCACTCCATATTGAATAATTATATCAATTTCTCCAGATTTCATGATCAATTCGGGTAGATCAATATAGAAATAAGGTAAATTCATGTCAAAAGTACAATCGATTGGATTTTTAAAGCTCGCAGTTGGAGGTAAAACCTCTTTTAATTTCTCTTGAAGCGATTGCGAGAGTTCTGGTATGATTAATCCTTGTTTTTCCGCATTATTAGCTATCATTGCCCCAGGACCTCCAGAATTGGTAATAATGGCTAATCTTTTTCCTTTTGGTAAAATACCATTGCATAGAACAAAAGCAATATCTAAAAACTCTGTGACATACTCAGTTTTAATAATTCCTGATTCTTTAAATACAGCGTCATAGATCTTAGCATTTCCTGCTAAAGATCCTGTATGACTCTGCAAAGCACGATTTCCCGCCTCAGAACCTCCAACATAGATAGCGATAATAGGTTTATGAGGTGTAATTTGTTTTGCTAACTTCAAAAATTGTTTTCCTCGTTTTAATTCTTCAATATATAGCCCAATTACACTTGTATTGGGATCGTCTTTATAATATTCTAAACAATCGACAACATCAATATTCGCTTCATTACCCACTGAAAGTGATTTGCTTAAACCCAGATCGAGATTATCCGGATCAAACCAGATATGACTGGAGAGTGTACCACTCTGAGATGCGATGGAAAAAGTTCCACGTTTAATATTTTCCCATATTGCCGTATTAAAAGCGCGGTTAGAATCGAGTTCCCCATAGTAATTATTAAATACCCCTAAACAATTTGGTCCAATAAATCTGATTCCATATTCTTTTGCAATGCTCTTAATTTGTTCCGATAAAGTATTTTTCCGATCTTCAACAAGTTCACGAAATCCTCCAGAAATCAATATTATTCTTTTTACACCTTTTTCTCCACATTCTCTAAAAATTCCTGGTACGATTTTTGCTGGAAGTACAATTACGACCAAATCGGGTACTTCAGATACATCTGATATTGACTTATAGGCTTTGAATCCCATGACAGTTTCTAATTTAGGATGAATAGGGTAGATTTTTCCATCATATTCTGATTTTATAAGATTCATAATCTGGATTGAAGCAAGAGATGCTCCTTGATTATTTGCTCCATAGAAAGCGATACTTTTAGGATTGAGAAATCCATGTAGAAAATGATTTTCACTCATAGTTATTTACTGAAATATTGCATAGCTTTAAAAGGTAAATTTTTGACTTCTTATTATTAAGATGCTGGAAAAAAAAAGGATAGGAACAGACTTTTGTTTATTCCATTATAAAATTATTAGAAAAGACTGAATATAATTGTTTGATTGTTCTTATTATTCGATTACTTATTTATTTTCCTTAAACCGATGAAATGGTGGTTTTAGCCCTTCTGGTAACGGAGATGTATATTTAATTTCTTTATGATCTTTCTCAAATTGTTTCCAGGCCTCTTCAACAAGTTTCGTATTCTTCATAAATTCAAACGCAGAAAAGGTTAGCACTTTTGCTGCAGTTAACATTCCTTTATGCCCAATACTCATTCCCGCAGTCGCTACATTTTGCCAAGAGTGTCCTGGAGAGCCCATGGCTTCACAAGCAATTGTAAACTCTGCTAAGGGAGTAACCCATGACACGTCTGCGACATCAGTTGAGCCCGGCATAGATTGACCTCTACCTATGGGAGGAATTACTACTTTATTAAGTGGTTGACTCAAAACAGCCTTTGCTAAGTCCAATAAATCGGGAGGAATTAATTTCAAGTATCCTTCCATAGGATTAGGGGGGAATTTCTTCTGAATTTCGCGAGCAAACTTTTTATCAGAAGAGTCAAATTTCGGCGATCCGATTATCTTTAGTTTCTCATCTACGACATCTTGAACAACTTTATTATAAAAAGCATTATAAAGTGCGCTCAAAAAATCCATCTTGAGCTTTGTCTCCGTCATTAATGTTGCTCCTTCAGCAATTTTAACCAGTCGTTCATACAAATTTTCAACTTGATACCTTTGAGGTGCTCTTACGTAATACCAGACTTCGGCTTCATCTGGAACCACATTAGGCGCCTTTCCACCATTGGTTATTACATAATGTAACCGTGCATCACTAATCATATGTTCTCTCATATAATTAGCCCCAATATTCATTAATTCTACAGCATCAAGTGCACTTCTTCCGTTCTGAGGATCCCCTGCTGCATGGGCAGTTTTTCCAAAAAATTTAAAGACAACTGAATTTAGTGCAAGAGCAGACATAACAGTTAACGTATTCAAGAAGTTAGGATGCCAAGTAAGGGAGATATCAACGCCTTCAAATAACCCAGCTTTAATCATATAACCTTTAGTATTAAACACTTCCTCAGCAGGACATCCATAATATCGTATAGTTCCTTTAACAGCTCCTTCCTCTATAGCCTGTTGGATTGCTAGGGTAGCGGCTAATGATCCCGTCCCTAAGAGATTATGTCCACATCCATGTCCTGGTGCGCCTTCTTCAATTGGGTTTCTTATGGGCTCGGCTATTTGGCTTAATCCTGGTAATGCATCGTATTCTCCTAAAATTGCGATAGTAGGATATGAACTTCCATAGCTAGCGATAAAACTGGTAGGGATATTAGCAACTCCTTTATTTACTTCAAACCCAGCTTCCTCTAAAGTTTTTATTAATAAAGCAGATGATTTGAATTCCTCAAATCCAGTTTCAGCATATCTCCAAATTTTATCTGAAATTCCTATAAATTTGTCTCTATTTGTTTCAATCCAATTTGTGTATTTTTTAAACATCTTAAATGCTGATAAATTTTACAAGAAATTTTAGTTTTTATATTCTATGATTTATTATATGATTTTGTCATATAATTATTATAAAATAATATAGAGCATATCTGGATTCGTTTGAAAAACTTATTTAACAGATGTTGATTTATTTTAAAAACAAATTAAAAACTAACTATTAAGAAAGAAAGTGAATACAAAGTATGAGCAATAATGAAAAAAATGAAACTCCTATAGATAAACTTAATAAAGCTTTCGTAGATTTTGTTGGCGGCGCGTTTGGGGAAAGTGGGAAGGACTTTATTGAAGAAACTTCTAATAAAATTAAAGATTTTTCTAGCCAATCAATAAAGAAGTTTATGGAATTCTCCGATTCTGTGTTAGACAATTTAAAACTCTCGGATAATGAACAGGTATTGAAAGCAAGAGACACGGTCGAGGATTTATTAAAGCAAGCAGGCTTATTAGAAGAGGACGAAGAAGAGTTCTAATATACATTATATATTTAGTTAAATTCTAATTTCTTTTTGATCTTATTTAAAGTATTTTTTGATATTTTGGAACGTGCAGATTAAAATATTTAGATGATCTCTGTTTAATTTTGAAGGAGTGTTATTTGTTCCTTTATTTCTGCTAAAATTAACTCAGCAATAGCTAGCCACTTATTTTTAGACTCCAAATCGGTTATAATCCTATTTGCTAGTTTTTTTCCCTTATTTAGATTGTGTGTAGCTTTTTCAAACTTTTCAAGAGCGGTATAGCAAATTCCAATTTTGATATATGTTTGGTAGATAAACCAATCATTAGGAGCAATCTTTATAGCTTCTTGGAATTCTTCTAAAGCCTTTTCATACTCTTTAAAAGTCATTAAGATTTCTCCGTATGTATCATGGAAAATTCCTTCTTCTGGTTTATTCTTCGTCAGCCTGCGGAGGATTTTCAATGATTCTTCTTTTTTAATATGAAGACAGCAAGGCGTTATTTAACTCAAGCCCAAAAAATAGCGGAATCTTATGGTATAAAACGATTAGCAATGAAAATCTCTAATGAACATGATGAATTGCTCAAAAAAACCAAAATGTGGGAGAAGCTGAAAGTTTCTGAACTATCCTTATCTGAACGTTGGGAACTTTCTGGTTTGAACGAACAAATGGAAATTATGGTAAAAAAACGAATGATTGAAGTCCCAGAAATATCAAAAGAAGACCCTGTTATGCTATTAATCTTAACGGAGGGTGGAAATCTTTTATTCTCAAAAAAATTTATGGAAGATTTTTCTTTTGAGGAAGATATTTTAGGAGGTTTCCTTACCACCATAAATTATATTATTAATGAGGTATTTTCTGAAGGGCTTGACAGGGCAATTTTTGGACAATATACTCTTCTGATGATGCCCTTTCAACCATTTCTGGTATGTTATATCTTTAAGGGACAATCCTATTTTGCGTATCAAAAGATTAAGAATTTTCTTGAATCTATACAGAATGAGAGCCATATTTATAAATCTTTACAGAGCTTTCTCCAAAAAAGTAAAACAATTCAAGAAAACAATATTTCTTCGCTCGAATCATTGATAACAGATATCTTTGTTAAGGCGAAAGATTAGAATATGTATAAATTTTAAACACTCATATTCACAAAACTTTAATATTAAACTAAACCTAATCATAAATTAATAAAATTTCACTTACATAAAAGTATACATTCTTCATGATAAATTCTGAGACATTTAGATTTAAAATTGTTGTTGTTGGAGATGGTGCTGTAGGTAAAACCTCCTTAATTAAAAAATTCACCAATGGAACGTTTGAGAAGGATTACGTGAAAACGATTGGTGCTCAATTTTCAAAATATAATAAAAAAATAAATGGAGATAATATCAGATTAGTGTTTTGGGATATAGCAGGACAAGAGGATTTTAATTTTCTCCAACCACTGTTTTATAAAGAGAGCAAAGCAGTTATTATCGTATATAGTCTTGAAGAAAATACACTCGGTAAGAAAAGTTTTATGCATATAGAGAATTGGTATCAAGTAGTAGAAAAGAATTGTGGAGATATTCCCGTTGTATTGTTCGCTAATAAAGTTGATTTAGTTCATGAAAGCAGCATAAATAAGCTAAAAATCCAAAAGCTTGCTGATGAATATAAATTTCTGAATTTTTTTTTTACATCTGCTAAAACAGGGCAAGGAGTAGTCAATGCATTTAATGCAATTATTGAACGACTATATGTACGATTTAAAACTATTTAGAAAAGATTTTATCATCAAATCTTTTTTTAAGATTCAAAATTAATTTTTATGGCAAATTTAAAGCACGTCAGAGTTTTTTAAAAAGGATGTGATCTCCTCTTCAGTGGAATTAAATAATTCGGATATAACTTTTATGCTGACTTCTTGATCCATACCAATCTTTCTATAATCTTGATACAGCTTGATCCAAGTTT
>Ga0180438_10008435_pt1 | contig 13113 bp, 8 predicted proteins | sample SS_ome_12_FD_132455 | JGI IMG/M metagenome (GOLD analysis project Ga0180438, IMG submission 132455) | Hypersaline lake sediment archaeal communities from the Salton Sea, California, USA - SS_3_D_2 metaG | ecosystem: Environmental > Aquatic > Non-marine Saline and Alkaline > Hypersaline >... | reverse complement strand
GGGCTTTGGTGTGTTAAACATCGTGCTCCGGTCGATTTATTGTCTGCGGCATCGATTCGATATTGTTCAAACCGACAACGGTCACCGACCGGCCTCTGGCTGGCCCTGTCGGCTGAATCGACTATTTTATCGGTCAAAATATATTTCTGAGTGGTGGGATTATTTTCACAAAGGTGGCTTGTATGACGAAAAGCCCTGGTTGCAGCGTCACACCATTCAGGAGTTTGAAATCCGGGCTGAGGTCCGCAATAAAAAGATCGCCGACGGGATTGTAGCGCTCTCTCAATTTACGCATAATCGCGCCCTGGGCTACGGTATTGAGCCGCAGCGGGTTTGTATCATTCAGGGGGGCGCTGATATTGACTTTATTCAATACCACCCCACCACCGTGAACAAACTTAAATTTGGGATTCCAGAGGAATCTTTCACTTTTGGTTTCATTGGAATGAGCGACAGCGAGTTTAAGGATTTATTACCCTTCCTTGAAGCAGTCGCCAATTTGCGGGATCGAATTGAGATTAACTGGTTCACCACCGGCCTTAAATTAACGCCGGCGATTAAGCACCAATACAACATTGGACCCGAGCTGATTGAATTGGGCTGGATTGACTACGCCGATTATTCTGATTTATTAAGTTGTGCCGACGTTTTTGTGTTGTTATTGCAAGACAATCTGGTCAATAAAGCCCGCTGGCCCAATAAACTCGGCGATTATTTGGCGGCCGGTCGACTGATTTTAACCAATCCGGTGGGAGAAATTTGTGAACTGCTTCCCCGTTATCCTCATTCATTTGTGTGTGCTGAATGGAACAAAACCAGCGTAGAGGCCGCCATTCTGGAGTTGCACCGAAGGCAGGCGGATTTGTGTACCATCGGAGAAATCAGTCGAGAAATTGCCGAAAAAGATTTGTCCTGGCATATTCAAGCGCAGAAACTGGAAACATTTTATTATCAAATCTTAAATCAAAAACCGCACTCCGCTGACGCATCACGGGGTGACGTTACTCCTAACCCCTTAAAAAAAACAGCTACTGCCTGATGTCACACGCTTATTCCGAAGTCGAAAATTCTGTTTTTAAATTTATCAAATGGTTGGAAAATTATGGTGACGACTCTTATGATCGAATGGATTTCTGGAGTTCACCCATTGGCGTTTTTTCGAAAAGGCTCTTTTACCGCAACAAATTATTAGGCGCTCCGTTGGCGGCACTGGCGTTGCTTCAGGAGACATTTTTCCCAAGCTTACTAAAACTGTACGCCCGTCCCCGCCGGGAGGCCATTGGTGACGCCCATTACGCGCTGAGCTTTTTTAATCTGTTTGAAATTTGCCAGGATAAAAAATATTTAAAGCGGGGTGAGCAATATTTAAACGCCCTGCGCGAAAGTGTGTGCGAGGGCTATTCCGGCGCTTGCTGGGGCTACACCTTTGGCTGGGAGACTTCAGTCGGCTACTGGCAACCCAAGACACCGCTGATTACGATTACGCCCTACGGCTTCTGGGCCTTTAAAAAACATTGGGAATTAACCCACCGTCAAGCCAGCCTGGATGTCTGTCACTCGGTGGCCCAATTTGCCTTGAATGATTTACGCCAATTAAAAATGCCCAACGGTACTATTTGCACCAGCTACAGTCCCAATGACGAGCGCTACATTATTAATGCCAATACTTACCGGGCAGCCTTATTGCTGGAGGCGTATCAGTTGTTTCACCAGGAGCCTTATAAAACAGCCGCCGAAGAGAATCTTGACTTTGTGCTTTCCTACCAGCAGCCCGACGGAAGCTGGTATTACGAAGCCATTGGCACCCGCGACCGATTTATTGATAATTTTCATACCTGTTTTGTGCTGCGAAATTTATATAAAGCCTATTGCCTGAACCAGGATGCTAAATTACTCGCTGCAATTAAAAAGGGCTACCAGTTTTATCGCCAGCATCTGTTCCGACCCGACAATACGCCCCTGCATTTTGCCCGGTCAAAATATATCAAACTGCGCAAATATGAAATGTACGATTACGCCGAGGGAATTTCTCTGGGCTGCTTATTGAAGGATGAAATTGAGGGCGCTTTTGAATTTTCTCAAATCCTGGCAACGGATTTAATCCGACGGTTTCAATTGAAAGACGGCCATTTTCTGACGCGGGTGACCACCGTCGGGATTAAAAACAAAATCCCTTACCACCGCTGGCCCCAGGCACAGCTCCTGTTCGCCCTGACCACGCTTTTAAAAGTGGGACGGTTGCCGGGTCAGGATTCAAAGTTCACCGTTCACGATTCAAAGGTTGTGGCCGCTTAAACTTTTTTTAACAGAAATATGCAGAGTAAACGGAGTTTCAACTTGCGACGCACTTTAGAGTTAAAATGAATATATCCTTAACACGATATCTATTAAACAGGCTAAATTTTTTCTCCGTGAACCTCTGCCTTCTCTGTTTCTCCTTGTAAAAAAATGCTTAAGTTAATACAAAAGGTTCATTGAACGGTCTTGAAGTAATTTTTATAACTTTTATTCCCACTGTGATTGGTTATGCCGGGAAATATATAATCCAATATTTCACTTTTGCCTAAACCTCAATTTTAAAAGAATTTAAAAAACAAAGCGAAAATTCATGTGTGGAATTTGCGGAAGAATAAACTTTAATCAACAACCAGTCGACGAACACGAAATCCGGACAATGATGTCCCAATTGAAGCACCGTGGTCCCAATGATGAAGGGACATTTTTTCATGAAAATGTGGGACTGGGACATTTACGATTGAGTATTTTAGACCTGTCACCGGCCGGACACCAGCCGATGTTTAGCCCGGACCGGCGCTATTGTATTATCTACAACGGCGAGGTGTACAATTACCTCGAGCTGCGGCAGGAGCTGCAAGGCAAATATTCATTTAAAACCGGTACCGACACCGAAGTGATTCTGGCGGCTTACCAGGAGTGGGGCGAGGCCTGTCTCCACAAGTTTAATGGCATGTTTGCTTTTGTAATTTATGATCAGGTAGAGCAGGTGGTATTTGGTGCCCGCGATCGTTTTGGTATTAAACCGTTTTATTATTTTCAAGACCCGGAAAAATTCCTGTTTGCTTCCGAAATCAAAGCCATTCTGGCCGTACTGCCCCAACGCCAACCCAACGAGAAGGCCATCTTTGAATTTCTCATTTATAACCGCACCGATCAGACCGAAGAGACTTTTTTTGAAAAGATTTTCAAGCTTAAACACGGGCATTTTTTCACGATTGCCAACAATCAATTGAAAATTCGTCAGTGGTATAATTTGCGGGAAAAGCTGGGCGAAAATGGTCTGACCGCCGACGAATTTCACGAGCATTTAAAGGCTTCAATCAAGTTACGCCTGCGCAGCGATGTCCCGGTGGGGGTTTGTCTAAGTGGGGGGCTGGATTCTTCCAGTATTGTGGCCATTCTATTAAAGGAATTCGGAAAATCCGATCTGCACACTTTTTCAGCGGTTTACGGTGAACAGGAGACGGCTGACGAAAGTCGCTTTATCCGCGAATTTGACCAACAATTAACCAATATGCATTACACCTTTCCCACCGGTGAGACGCTTTACAATGACCTGGAATCGTTTATCCGCGCCCAGAGTGAACCGGTGGCGAGTATTGGCCCGTACGCCCAGTTTAAGGTAATGGAGCTGGCCCGGGAAAATGTAGTGGTGACCTTAGACGGTCAGGGTGCGGATGAACAACTGGCTGGCTACCACTACTTTTTTGGGAGTAACATGAAAGAATTACTCCGTCGACAGCAATACCACCGTTTTGTTCACGAAGCGCTGGCCTATTTATTCAAACATCAATCACTCCACGCCTTCAAATATCTGGCCTACTACTCGCTGCCCGTGTCGTGGAAAAAAAAGGTTGGGCGGCAAATCTACGGAAGTGTCAGCAAGGACTTTTTCAACCGGCTGAATCACACCTCACAAATTGATGCTGATTTGTACCACCCCAACTCGTTAAATGAATCGCTGCTGCAACACTTTGAATTCAAATTAGAGCATTTACTTAAATGGGAAGATCACAACGGGATGTGGTTTTCGATTGAACCGCGGGTGCCCTTTCTGGATCATCAACTGGTTGAAAAAACCTTGGCCGCTTCGCCCGACAAGATTATTTGTAATGCCACCAATAAATACATCCTGCGGGCGGCCTTAAAAGACATTTTACCCGAAAAAATCCGCCAGCGCCGGGACAAGAAAGGCTTTTCCACGCCGTCTGATAAATGGTTTCGCCTGAAAAAATTTGAGGATTTGATTATTTCAACCATTCATTCCCCCAGCTTTAAACAGCGCGGTTACTTCAACGTGGAAGCCTCTCATCAGCGCTATCAACGCCATTTAGCCGGTAATCTTGACTGTGCCAAAGATATCTGGAAATGGCTCAATCTGGAAATCTGGTTTCGGATTTTTATTGATTATCAATAAAACCTTTGAACTTCTCAATATTTAATCTTAAGCCGGGAGTGCAACGCCTTTATGCGTTGCCTAAAAATGCAATCCATAAAGGGATTGCACTCCAGCGCTTAATTCATTGCGTAGATCCAACAATTTCCCCCAATCAAATCAACCAAGGCTTGTCTTGCGAATCTTAATCGACATCAATCATCCGGCCCACGTGCATTTGTTTAAAAATTTTGCCTGGCAGATGCAGCAGAAGGGACATGAAATTTTGTTCACAACCCGGCAAAAAGAGATTTCGGATGTTTTATTAAAAAATCTGGGCTTCGATTATATCTGTTTTGGGAAACATTACAAAAGTTTAAAAGCCAAGCTGTGGGGTATTCTTAAATTCGATTGGATGCTCTTGAAAGTGGCTTTGCGCTTTAAACCGGATTTATTTTTAAGCATGACTTCGATTTATGCTTCACACGTGGCACTGGTATTGCGTAAGGTCAATATTTTACTGACTGATACTGAAAATGCCACCTTCCAACACTGGTTGGGTGTACCATTTTGTGACAAAATATTGACCCCTGTGTGTTTCAAGAAACAGTTTCGATCAAAACAGTTACGGTACGAAGGTTATCACGAATTAGCCTATTTGCACCCAAACTATTTTCAGCCGGACGCCCGGATTTTAGACAAACTCGGGGTTCGTGCCAACGAAAAATTTGTGCTCATGCGTTTTGTCTCGTGGAATGCGCATCATGACATCGGGCACCGGGGATTAACACCTGACAATAAAATCAAGGCCGTGGAGGCCTTTTCAAAATATGCACGGGTTTTTATTTCTTCCGAAGATGAATTGCCCGCGGCCTTAAAAAGCTATCAAATAAAAATCCCGCCGGAGAAAATTCATCATGCGCTGGCGTATGCCAGTCTGTTATATGGTGAAAGTGCTACAATGGCATCAGAATGCGCCGTTTTAGGTACACCGGCGATTTATCTGGATAATGTCGGACGGGGTTATACTGACGAGCAGGAAGCAAAATATCAATTAGTCTTCAACTATACCGAGGCCTTAAATGACCAGGAGCGCTCCATTCAAAAGGGAATCGAAATCCTCCAAATGCCAGCTTTAAAAACCGAGTGGCAGCGCCGACGGGAACGCCTGCTTGCGGAGAAAATAGACGTAACCGCGTTTCTGGTCTGGTTTGTTGAAAATTTTCCGGACAGTTTAAAAATGATGGAAAACAATCCGAGTTGCCAGTATCAGTTCAAGTAAAGGTAAAAATGGAAAAGGTGTGTATGAAAAATAAAACATAAATCCTGAGTGACTTTTTCATCAGGGACGTGAATCATGAATCAGATTACGGCTATTATAAAACGTTATAAGCAACACGCCCGCCAAAAAAGGGGCAACCTTTTTAAACACTATTTTAAAATTACACCACAAACCAGAATCCTGGACCTGGGGTCGCATGACGGCGCACATATCGCGCTGCTTCTGCGCGGTACCAACATCATGCCGGCTAATGTTTATATCGCCGATGTTGTTGAAGCACCGGTTAAAGTCGGACAAAACAAATACGGCTTCACCCCGGTCGTTATTCGTGGATTTGAAAAGTTACCTTTCCCCGACAACTTCTTTGATATTGTATTTTGCAATTCCGCCATCGAACATGTTACCGTTTCACCGGAGGAAATCTGGCGCATAACCTCCGGACGCGAGTTCAAAGCCCGTGCCTGCCCGAAACAGCATGAATTTGCTGCTGAAATCCAGCGAGTGGGTCAAGGCTATTTTGTACAAACACCTTATCGCTGGTTTCCGATTACCAGTCACATCTGGCTGCCGTTAGTGGGGTGGCTACCCCGACGATTGCTTGTGCCAACGATCCGATTTACCAATCGGTTCTGGATCAAGAAAACCGAACCGGATTGGTATTTACTTAATAAAAAGGACTTAACAAAATTTTTCCCGCAGGCTACGATTTTAACAGAGAAGTCAGCGGGCTTTACCAAATCGATTATTGCGGTTTATAAAAATCATAAATAGGGAATCATTGATGATTCTCTTGATTGAATAGGAAAAACATTTGCCAAAACTTACTTGACTTCAATATATGGTTATTCAATGTATTTTCGCTTCGGTCTATTAAAGGTAACTAAAGAAAATAGTTTTAGCAAATGTATTATCGCTGATAAGGAGGACTTTATTATCGAAACTTGTTACTGACTCTGTTGAAAAATGACCTCGGCGAAGGTTGAATCATACTTCAATTCCTATATTGATTATTCAATATACAGATGATTTTAAAACCTACGCCAGGGTGAACCTGACTAAATCAACAGGATCATTAATTTTGTTGGGAGAGTAAATGTTATTTAGACAAACTACAAGGGGGCACTTGTATGAAAAAATCAGATCAAAAATTAGTTGTGATCTATTTTTTGACCGATATTATTTTACTTAATCTTTCAATATTTGCAACCCTATTATATAAGTACGGTTGGTCGCCCATTGAAGAGCGACATAAATTAATCATTGTAGTATATAATGCAATCTGGTTGCTGGTTATCTTCTTTGCCAATCATCGAATGAATTATTGGCGGAATAAACCAGGCTCACGGATCACGGTTCAACTGAAAAGCTTCATCATTTTCATTGGCATTGTGTCGGCCATTTTAATCGCCTTAAAAGAACTCAATGCCTCCCGAACGGTACTCTACGCTTCTCTTATTTTATTTTTTATCAATCGCGTTGTCTTTGGTTTTTTAATCTTTAATATTATTGCGTTTTACCGCCGCCGTGGCAAAAATATTCGTCGCTTACTGGTCCTCGGTGCCGGTCGAATCGGTCAATATATTTCCCAATACGTCGAAGAAAATATTGATCTCGGTTATCAAATAACCGGTTTTTTAGATGATAATCCCGGCAAGGATCTGCCTGACGATCTCATTCTTGGAAAAATAAGGGACTTAGACCGGATTTTAAGAGAAAATAAAGTGGATGAAATTATTATTGCGTTACCCTTAAATCAGGAACAGAAAATAAGATATGCCCTTGAACGGGCTGATTTTTATGGTATTCGGATTCGTTTGGTACCGGATTATTGTCGCATTTTAAACCGGACTTATACCGACAGTATGCTGGGTGAATTACCGGTAATCAATATTCGTGAAGTACCGTTAGACGGTTTTATTAACGCCACGATTAAACGGCTTTTTGATATCTGTTTTTCACTGAGTGTGCTCATTTTCCTGGCACCTTTTTATATGTTAATCGGCCTCTTAATTTATCTCGAAGATAAAAGTCCGATACTTTATGCGCCGATTCGCATCGGAAAAGGCGGAAAAAGATTTCGCTTATTTAAATTCAGGACAATGTACCAGAATGCCGACGATGATAACGGGCGCCTGTCAACGGTAGAAAACGATCCGCGGGTTACCCGAATCGGTCGATTTCTAAGAACTTACAGCCTCGATGAAATGCCACAGTTCTTGAATGTTCTGAAAGGTGACATGAGTATTGTTGGACCCCGTCCCCACCGCATCTGGCTGGATGAAAACATGCAGCAGGATGTGGCTGGCTATATGACCCGTCATTATCTCTATCCTGGCATCACCGGCTGGGCACAGGTAAACGGCTGGCGCGGTCCCACCGACACCAAAACGAAAAAAATCGAACGGACACGCCATGATTTGTGGTATATGGAAAATTGGTCCCTTTTACTGGATTTAAAAATTATCCTGCAAACAGTTGTTGGGAAAAAAGTCCATGAAAATGCTTTTTAGATCTATTATTTAATATAAAATTAATCAACTTAGAGAATCCCAGAGAATGCGAAAAACATTTTTTCTGCTGCTGTTCATTGCCGGGTTACCCAATGTCTTTAAACCATCTCTGACCCACGCCTCACTAAATGCCACGCTACCCACCTACCACTGGTCTTACCACTATCTCAAAGAATTACAGTACCGTGGTTTATGTTTGAATTTGCTCCCCGGTAACCAACCCTATTCCCGCCGCCAGGTTGCCCAAAGTCTGCTCTGGATTAAACAACAAATTAATATTGGTACGGCCGATTCCCATCTTCAGAATATCATTCAAAAATTGGCAAACGAATTTTATCCGGAAATTAATGCCTTAAAAACAACAATCCCCCAGAATAATGCGCTCGAGTTCCGGACGAATCTCCGCACAAATGTTGATTGGGATGAGTCGGACCATTCCCACTACCGTGGCGTTTATCGCGCCAGTATTGGGCTTAGCTTTGGTGAGCATGTCCAGATTAAAAGTGCTGGCATTCTGGATCAATACATTTATGATGATGCCACCTATCAAGGCGCAAAATGGCGTGGTTTTGCCGGCTATACGGAATATGCCTATTTAAACGGGTATTGGCGACATTTTCAATTCAAATTGGGCCGCGATTATTTAAAGTGGGGACTGGGAGAAAGTGGCACGCTGATGCTTTCCAACATTGCGCGTCCCCTCGATCAGGTACTAATCGCGCTTGACTTTCGACCCTTTCGCTTCACTTTTTTTGCAGCCCAACTGGATGAGTACACCCCTGAACGCATTGAATCCATTCGAATCCCGGTACGTCGCTTTCTCTCGGGACATCGGCTGGATGCAAGCCTCTGGAATGGGCGCTTACAGGCGGCTGTCTCTGAATTGATGCTTTATGGCGGACCCAATGAAACCTTTAATCTGGCGTATTTAAATCCCTTTCAGATTTATCACGGAGCTCATAAAAATCTGGATAGTGTCTGGGGCAATATTTTACCCACAATTGACCTGTTAATTTATCCGTTATCAAACTGGCACATTTACACGTCGCTATTAATCGACGATATTCAGGTCGAAAAAACCGGCCCCATTGACCTGGAACCCAACGAGATTGGCTGGCTGATTGGCTCCCAATTCGCCGATCCCTTTCAAATTTCAGGCTTAACCGTTGGTGCCGAATATGTGCGAATCGCAAATCGTACTTATAAAACCGAATTCCCTTTCGAGATATTTACCTACCGGGGTAAAACGCTGGGACACCCTTTGGGCAATGATGTTGATCAATGGTGTCTCAGCGTGATTTACTGGCTAACCCACGATCTTTGGCTCAAACTGGATTACTCACGAACGCGCCAGGGCGAGGGCAGTGTCTTCACCCCCTGGGACGCCCCCTGGATGGAACGCACCCTGGCCGAGGGCTATTCTGAACCATTCCCCACCGGTGAAGTCGAGCTAACAGAACGCATTCAGACCCGATTTACCTGGTTCCCGCACCGCCGAGTTTTGTGCCGGGGGAATATTAGTTACGCCAATATTCGGAGTCACGGGCATCAACCGGGGGCAAAGACTTCCTGCTGGGAATTCAAATTAATGGCGGAATTGAACTGGCAGTGGCATTGGAATTTAGACGATGAAAATGAATAACCTGAATGAGGTGATTGAAAGAAGGTAAAAAATTCCTTTGAGCAAAATTAATAATAATCAAAGGTCGCTAAATTTCTTGTCAACCGGTTACTGAATTTACCGTCAGTATAATTTTTATAAATTCTCCTGACAGGTAATGATTAATTTTCACTTCCGTTAACCGGACTTATGGCATATTTATTGAAGTTTCAACCATTCAAAATTGCAAAAATGTCTAAGAATCGACAACCTCAGGCCAATGAATCGAATAAATAGCCCGTTTTTTTCTGCACAGCAAATTGACATGATAATAGATAACAAATTAAAAATGAGGCATTTATATAATTCATCTTCCTGATCTGAGATCGGATTATTTAAAAAAACAACCAGCGCCAACGCCTTGCTCATCATCCGACATTTTTTATGATCAATTAGAAGGCAGCTACTTACAACCAGCATTGGAATGAATCGGTTGTTTCATAAAAATCATATTATTTCACTCTGAAACAGATTCATTCAGACGACTCAAATTGATTCACCGGAATACTGACACCGTCCATCTCATCGATTCTTAGCACTGTCAGCAAATGCGGTTTATTCGAATGTGCCATCGCACCAATCTGTTAAATGGGGGAACAACAGATTATCATGAAAAAGTGGTTGAAACAGCATCTCGAAAACATTATCCAGACGCTACATTTTGTAACAGATTATCTCGCCATTACACTGGCGCTTTATATTAGCGACTGGTTATGGACCAAATTATCCGCGAATTCACTCCTGCAGGAATCGGTTCTTTTTAAGCTGCCTCTTTATTTGACGATTGGGCTACTATTCGTCGTCGTGCTCCGGTTAACTGGCGCGTATAACCAGCGCTGCTATTTTTCCCGTGGCAAGAGCATCAAAAATGTGCTATCAGGACTATTCTGGAGTTACAGCCTGCTAACACTGATTTGCCTGATTTTCTCGCCAACCAGATTGTCACCCATCAGAATCATCTCAAGTTTTCCGCTGCTGTTGGTCGCCGTCGGATTGGAACGACTCATCCTTTTCCACTTTGATCAATTGTGGCTGAAAAAGGGCATTGGTTTAAAGCGGCTTTTGGTTTACGGGACAGGCAAAATCGGCCGACGCATTGCCCGACATTTCCATTCCCAGCCACGACTGGGGTATAAGTTTGTTGGTTATATCGATGATAATCCCTTAAAAAAAACAGCCTTCAGCGAGGGTGACGCTGAATTTCAAATACTGGGACAAATCGAACAGGTTAAAGAACTGACGTCGCAATATCAGGCTGATGAAATGTTCATTGCCGTACCGTCACCTTCGATTGACCATATTTCACAAATAATCGACAAATGCAACGGCAGCCTTTCGAAATACCACTTTATCGCTGGGAACAGCGATCCCAATCTCAGGCCGCTCAAACTCAAGTCGATTAAAGATATTCGATATTGTTCCATTAAAGAATATCCGACAAGCTCAATCAAAGAATTCTTTAAACGCCTTTTTGATATTTTATTTTCTGCATGTTTACTGCTACCGGTGGCACCGATTATGGCACTGATTGCCCTGAAAATCAAACAGGACTCGAAGGGGCCGGTTATCTTCAAACAAAAGCGCGTCGGGAAGAATGGCAAAGTCTTTCAAATGTACAAATTTCGCAGTATGTATGTCAATACCGAGCCCTATGCGATTACGCCGGCATCAAATACCGACCCCCGGATTACGCCTTTTGGTCGGTTCCTTCGTCGAACCAGTTTAGATGAATTACCTCAATTTATTAATGTACTCGCCGGCGACATGAGCGTTGTCGGACCGCGGCCGGAAATGGAATTCATCGTTAAACAATACAATGCCGTCCAATCACAGCGATTAAAAGTAAAACCGGGTATTACAGGCTTGTGGCAAATCAGCCTGGATCGTTCGAAACCAATTCATGAAGTCATTGAACATGATTTGTATTATATTGAAAATCAATCACTCTGGCTGGATTTAAAGATTATCTGGGATACGGCTATATTTTGTATCGCTGGCATTTTTAATAAATTGAAATCATGAAAAAGTATAAAAAGTGACTCAATGAAACGGGCTGTTTGGCTTCTCCTCCAGTCCTCAAGCAGTTTTTCAATTTTAAATACGGGCCCATTCACGCGAATGGGCTTTTGTGTTTCTGTTCAACAGCTCTCTCGAATAAAATCATAATTTTTTTTAACTTGATAATTAAATTTTGAACGTGTAAATTATATCTGTTATTGGTTAAAAGGTAACATCCAGTCAAAGAGAATCATTAATAATCAGTGAAAACTTATCGTTTGGGAGAAAATTGAATCCGGAGCAGACATTGAAACCAAAATTTTGTATTAACTGCGGTTCGCCGCTGATTAAGCTAACCATTGAATCACATTTCCATTACGAATGTACCAGTTGTGCTTACATTCACTGGTTAAACTCTCGCCCTTGTGTCGATGCCATCATTGTTCAGGAAAAAAATATCCTTTTAACGCAACGGGGAATTGAACCACACAAAGGGAAGTGGGATTTACCAGGTGGCTTTTTAGAGCTGGGCGAACACCCGGTGGAAGGGCTTCATCGGGAAATTGCTGAAGAGCTTGGTGCCAAAGTGGAGATTGTTAAGTTCATTGGCCATTACATTGATATTTATGGTGATGATCCATTCATTCAAACCCTAAATTGCTCCTACCTTTGTCGTTTAAAAACAACGATTAAATTTACCAATGATGATGTGGTGGCATATCAATGGTTTCCGTTGGAAAATTTACCGGTGAATATCGCATTTCCACATTTTAAACAGGTGCTGAACGATTGCCACAATGACATTATTCAGTTACAGTTATAAAATCCGGCAAACATTTTCTGGCCGATTATTACGATACTGCTAACAAAGTGGTTTTGGGCTTCAACCTTGAAGTCCTCTCTTTATTTAGGAGAGGATTTTAGTGAGGTTTAAAATCGAAGAATCTCTAACCTGAATAATTCATATGCCATTAAGACTCTGCTTGATGAGGCTCGAAGATAAAAAAGGAATTGAACCACGAATTGCACAAATTTACACGAATTGTTTTAAAGAGTTTAAGCATTAAAAAATATCTTAAGTTCTCAAGAACAATTTCAAACACAATTCAATTGTTTGGGAATTTCTAAAACAAAGTTTGAAATGACAATCGGGTGCAAACTTATAATTTCGGAAATACCTTTTCAATAGCAAAAATTATAATTGAATGCTTTTTATAAAGATAGAGACACAATCTCGTTTTAAAATAATTTCTAAAATGGCAGAATGATT
>Ga0180438_10008434_pt1 | contig 13113 bp, 14 predicted proteins | sample SS_ome_12_FD_132455 | JGI IMG/M metagenome (GOLD analysis project Ga0180438, IMG submission 132455) | Hypersaline lake sediment archaeal communities from the Salton Sea, California, USA - SS_3_D_2 metaG | ecosystem: Environmental > Aquatic > Non-marine Saline and Alkaline > Hypersaline >... | reverse complement strand
GCCTTTCGTTGAATGTCTTCGGACGCGGGTTCGATTCCCGCCGCCTCCATTATACGATTGGAACGAGAACGTTGCCGAATAGTTATAGAAGAAACCTGATAGCTGCGTTTTTTATCCTTGTCCTGGCGGTGTCTCTCTCTTCCCAATCTCTTACTTCTATCAAGGTCTCCGTCCGAGATTACGAAGGTTACGGCCGCGTAATCATCGAATCCGCAACTCCGCTCAGCTACCATGTCGAACAACACACATCTCTTTTCCTCGTGCGATTCAGGGCTGAGGGGAATTTTACGATCCGCCGGGAGTCTTTCGAGAGCAAATATGTCAAATCCCTGGGATGGGCCAAAGGATCCGATTATTATATGTTGACTATAAATGCCACAGGCTCTGATTACAGCTTTGAATCCTTCGCCCTCACCAATCCACACAGGATCGTGGTCGATATCCATTCTCCTGAACCGCCAAAGAAAGATGCTCCCCCACCGACGACAGAAAAACCGAAGCAGACCCCTCAGCCGAAAACTGGACAAGCCGAATCCCGGGCAGCGGTCCCTGAGAGGAGTGATAGAGAACGGGGAGAGGAAGAGAGACCCTCTGCACCGCCATCGGAACCGGTTGCATCGCAGGGCCTCAGGACGATCGTTATCGATCCCGGCCACGGGGGGTTAGAGACAGGGTCGGAAGGCAAGTTCGGAACCCTGGAGAAAGATCTCACTTTGCCCATCAGTCAACAGTTGAAAACGATCATAGAGAAAAACCTGGCTTATCGCGTTGTTTTGACGCGGGATAAGGATGTGGATGTCTCGCTCGAGAGCAGGGCCGCTATCGCCAATAACAACAGGGCCGTGCTTTTTATCAGCGTTCACGTGAACGGTTTTCCCCGCTCCAGCGCCCGGGGATCGGAAACTTACTTTCTCAGTTTGAACGCGACGGACGAAGAAGCGAGACGGTTGGCTTACATGGAAAACAACTCGTCTAAGATCGAATCGAAGATATCCAGCGATGACGAGGACGACATCATGATGATCCTGTGGGACATGGCACAAGCGGCTTTTATCAAACAGAGCAGCGAGCTTGCGGAAAACATTCAGAGAGAGCTGAATTCTCTGTTGGGAACCCGCAATCGTGGCATAAAACAGGCTCCGTTCAAAGTCCTTACAGGAGTCGCCTGTCCGGCCGCTCTGGTCGAAGTCGCCTTTATCTCCAATCCCGAGGAAGAAAGGAAACTGCAGACGGAAGAATTCAGGCTAAATGTGGCCCGCGCCATCTATCGCGGAATCGCCAACTATCTTAAAAATAATTCAGACGAATGACGCTTAATCATGGATGCGAAACAGATAACTGTACTGGGAGCACTTGTCGCTGTGTTGCTCGTTCTGGCGTTTGTTTTCTTTTGGAGCGGAGGCGAAGAGAAGATCAGGCGTTCGCCCGATGAACCCCTTCAAAAGGGAGATGATCTCTCTGAAGGATCCCTTCCAACGAAATCGATCACCCTCTATTTTTTATCCAAGGACGACAATTACCTGCATTCGGAAAAGAGGGAGATTGTCGATAGCCCTTCGCTCGTTCGCCAGGCGATTCAGTCGATAGAAGAGTTGCTCAAAGGGTCTCAGCAAGGACGGCTCTCTCCTGTACCCGAAGGCACGGAACTCAGAGAATTTTTCATAACGAAGCAAGGGGTCGCCTATGTGGATTTTTCAGGTGAAATAAGGGACGAACATCTCTCGGGGACCTCAGCCGAATTGGGGACTGTTTTCGCCGTAGTCAACACCTTGACTTACAATTTCAAATCCATCAAAAAAGTTTTCATTTTGATCGATGGGAGCGAGAAAGACACATTGGCCGGTCATATCGACCTGAGCCAGCCGCTATTGCCAAGGTATGACCTCGTCTCCAACTGACCTGGATTATTCATAAAAAATGTCGAATAAAAAATTCAACAGAATTGCGATCGTAGGTTTCCCCAACGTCGGAAAATCCACTCTGTTCAACCGACTCTTGAGGACGAAAAAGTCGCTGGTCCATTCATTGCCCGGTATGACTCGAGATCAAGTGGCCGCAGAATGCGCGCTGAAGGATAAAAGATTCATCCTTATCGACACCGGAGGATTCTTCGATTTCAAAAAAGACCCATTTTCTGCTCAGGTGAAAGAGAAAGCATGGGAGGCTTCGAAGGATGCAGACATCCTTCTTTTTGTGCTGGACGGGAAAAGAGGGCTTCTGCCGGCAGAAGAGGAGCTTTATTTTTCTATTAAAAAACTGAATAAACCCATCCTTGTCGTAATCAATAAAATAGATTCTCCCTCCGGAGAAGAAAAAATCGGGGATTACTACAGGTTAGGGGAGGAGCACCTATTCCCTGTTTCTGCGGAACACAAAATGAATCTCGAGATCCTCGAAGAGAGGCTTTATGACCTTCTTCCCGAATCTCCGCATGAAGAGCGCGAGCCAGAAATCCTTAATATCGCCATCATCGGGCGCATCAACGTAGGTAAGTCATCGATAGTGAATAGACTCTGCGGCCATGAAAAACTGATCGTGAGCGATATCCCAGGAACGACGAGAGACAGCACGGACACCATCATCCATAGAAACAAAAAAGCTTTTTGCCTTGTCGATACGGCGGGCATACGAAGGTTGAGCCGTACTAAAGACAAACGGGAAAAGGCGGGGGTCGTGAAAGCAAAAAAAGACATCAAACGTGCGGATGTGTTATGCATGGTTTTGGATGCCCAAGAGTTCCCTACGCGCCAAGACACGGCGATCGCCCATCTCGCTGAAGAATCGGGGAAGCCGCTCATCATCGCTCTGAACAAATGGGATCTGATCGAAAAGCACTCCACATCTTCCGAGGAATTCAAAGCCCGTGTCTATGGAAAATTGGATTTCGTCTCCTACGCACCTTTGATCTTCATATCTGCGCTTACAGGACAGAGGGTGGTCAAAATCCTCGATCTTGCTGAGGAGATCTATGCCAACGCCCAAAAGAAAATACCGACTTCCCAGTTGAACGACTTTTTGGCTTGGGTTCATAAGACACATCCCCCGATTTCCCGGAAAAAAATGAAGGTCAAGATCAAATACATGATGCAGAAAAAGAGCCTTCCTCCTACGTTTTTTCTCTTTACGCACTCCAAAGGCTCTCTCGCTCCCGCTTACAGAAAATTCCTGAAACGTCTTATAAGGGAGCAGTTCGATCTGGTGGGGTCGCCTATTCGCCTTTACTTAAAAAAAAGCTGAGATGGATTTTTCATAAAAGCTATAAGAGTATGATTATCCTTGACTTTAAGGCGTGTATGATTTATAAAATTATTTTTGGCATTATTACTCTGCCTTAGGACGCGATTCGACGAAGAGGAGGTTACGATGTCTCGAAGATGGATGAATGTGATATGGGTGATTCTGTTGGTTGTTTCTGTGATGTCAGTCACGACCAGTTGCGAAAAGATCAGCTATAACAGACTGAGGGCGAACTATCACTTCTCCAGAGCCAATGCTCATTTTACGGATAATCATTACAGGGATGCTATCGAAGAGTATGAGTTGGCGTTGCAGTATAATCCTGATCTTGATCAAGCCTATCGGTTTCTGGGAGAGAGCTACAAAAATCTCTACAAACCCGCTGTAGAAACAGAACGGAATAAAGAGATCGAGGCTAAGGCGTTGGAGGCCTTGAACAAAGCCTATGAAATCAATCCTAATAATAAAGAGATCATCTATTCCCTGGGGGATATGTACGACAAGATCAGAGATTTTGATGCGGCAGAAAAGCTCTATCTGAGAATTCTCGAGATGGAGCCGACCAATATGGGCAATTACTATGTCGTCGCCGAATTTTACAAAAGATATGCCGGTGGAGACGAGGAAGAAGAAGGCGAGGAAAGGACAGGAAAAACACCCTTCGAAAAAGCCGAAGAAATGTATCTGCGGAGAATCGAGACCGATCCTGAGAATGAACAGGGATATGCCTATATCGCACAGTTTTATGAAGGGATCACTCCAGTTCCAGAGTTCGATCTTGCGAATGAATACCATCAGCGACGTATAGAACTCAATCCCGAGAATGCCGAAGCCTGGCTTGCCAAGGGTGTAAACAGGTGGTCCAAAGCTTACCGTATCCCCACGCTCTCGAGAAATGAAAGGCTGCAACTAGCCAGAGACAGCGAGGCCGCATTGAAGAAAGCCAATGAATTGGATCCCTCCTATCCCGAGCCTTATTCCTGGCTGAGCGTTCTTTACAAGAGTGTACTTGTGAATATCGACCCGGACAGAGCCAAGCGCTACGAAGAAGATGCAGATCGGTATCTTCAACAGTTCCAGGATGCGAGAAAAAGACAGGCCGAACGGAAAAAACTGGAAGAAGAGCTGGGCAAGATCGGATAAACCTAAACGATCGAAACTCTTTACATTTTTCAAAGCTTAAAACACAAACACTAGCTCTGTTCTCGATAACTCTCCACATGTCTGTAAGACCAGCAGAGGCGTTATGTTCATACCTCTAAGAGATGATAATCCGACGGCCCGGATCCCCTACGTAACCGTTTTATTCATTGCCCTGAACATTCTGATATTCTTTTTTCAGCTATTCTCTGCGAGCGGGTTGGAGTATTATGTTCTGCGTATGGGTGCGATTCCCTACGAGATCACTCACTTCACCTCTTTGTCCATTCCCCATGTGCCTCGGCTGTCTCCGCCGCTCACCCTACTCACAGCGATGTTCTTGCACGGAGGCTTTTTCCATCTCTTCGGGAATATGCTTTATCTCTGGATATTCGGAAACAACATCGAGGATTATCTGGGATCTTTCCGTTTTGTGCTGTTTTATCTCCTCTCCGGTTTGGGCGCAAGCTTGACACATATTCTTTTTAATCCCAACTCGCAGGTGCCCATGATCGGCGCCAGTGGTGCTATTGCCGGAATCCTCGGCGCTTATTTGATCCTTTACCCTCGCGCCAATGTTTTGACCCTTGTTTTTCTGTTTTTTTTCATCCGTATCGTTCCCATTCCTGCTGCCATTGTCCTCGGCTTCTGGTTCTTCCTACAAATCATAAACGTGGGCATGGGAGGCGGGGTTGCATGGTTTGCCCATATCGGTGGATTTCTGGTCGGGATTCTCCTCATAAAGATCTTCACGGGAAGACGCCCGCCTTACAGGCCTGTCGTTAAACCGCCCCAAGGCCGCGATTATTTTCACTGAGAGGTTTTGTAATCGGGTTTAAAGTCTTTATTTTCGGGTACGTAGAGGTTGACAACTCTCTAAAGTTTTAGTATTTTATGCAATCACTAACCCTCAACAGGTTAATTCTGAGGTTTTGAATAATGAAAACATTTGTACCTAAAAAAAAAGAAATAGAACGGAAATGGTGGTTGATCGACGCGGAAGGCAAAATTCTCGGACGGTTGGCCACTGAAATATCTATCTTGCTTCAGGGCAAAAGGAATCCCGAGTTTGTCAAGTTCATGGACAGCGGTGATTTCGTCGTCGTTATCAACGCGGAAAAAGTGAAAGTGACAGGCAAAAAACTGGAACAGAAGAAATATTTTTCCCATTCCGGATATCCGGGAGGCATCAGGGACAAAAATCTAAAGGAACTGCTGGAAAAGAATCCGGAGGATGTCCTTCGCAGGGCTGTTCGCGGGATGATACCGAAAAACAAACTCGGTCGCGCAATGTACAAAAAACTGAAAGTCTATAGAGGTCCTGAACATCCTCATGAAGCGCAAAAGCCACAGGAATATCAGTTTTAGGAGGAATCTTGAGTTTAATACAGTATTACGGCACAGGCAGGCGGAAAAGTTCGGTGGCCCGGGTCTATCTTAGGCCTGGAAAGGGGGATATCACTCTGTATGTGAATAAAAGGCCTCGTCCCTTTACGGAATTCTTTGCATTGGATAGTCACAAACACATCATAAAGCGGCCTCTCAATCTGACCGAAACAGAGAATAAATTCGATATCTTCATTCGGGTCAACGGAGGAGGCATGAGTGCACAGGCCGAGGCTATCCGCCTTGGCATTGCAAGGGCTTTGATCGAATTCAATAAAGAGTTGAGGAACACGCTGAAACAGGCAGGCTTACTGACTCGGGATGCACGGGTCAAAGAACGGAAGAAATACGGTTTGTTGGGCGCACGCAAGGCACCTCAATATCACAAGAGATAAAGGGAGGATAGGAGTTGGTTTCTGTAACTATGAAAGAGCTATTGGAAGCTGGCGTTCATTTTGGTCACCAGACCAAAAGGTGGAATCCCAAGATGAAAGAGTACATCTTCGGCCAGAGGAATGGAATATACATCATCGACCTTCAAAAGACGATCAAGCTCTTCAAAGATGCACTTCAATTTGTCGAAGGAGTTGTCGAGAGCGGAAAAGACGTCCTCATGGTCGGAACGAAAAAACAGGCACAGGACATCGTTAAAGATTATGCCTTGAAATGCGAATCCTGTTATGTCAACCAGCGCTGGCTGGGTGGACTGTTGACCAATTTCGATGTCATCCGGGGCAGTGTGGATCGTCTGATCGAGATGGAAGAGATGAAGGCGGATGGACGCTGGGATCTCCTTTCGAAAAAAGAGAAATCCAAACTGGAAAAAGTCTACAGAAAGCTCTCCAAAAATCTGGGTGGAATAAAGAATATGATAGAGTTGCCCGGCGTCGTCTTTGTGATCGATTCCACAAAAGAGGAAATCGCTCTTCTTGAGGCACTCAAATTGAAGATCCCGGTCGTTGCCGTTGTCGATACGAACGGCGACCCGGAGAATATCGATTTTCCCATTCCCGGCAATGATGATGCCGTGAGAGCCATCGAATTGTTCACGGCGAAAATCGCCGAGATCGTGATCGAGGGTAAGAAAAAGAGGATCGAAAGGGAACTCCTGGAAGCGAAAGTGGAGGAAGAGGTTCCTGCAGAAGGAGAGGGGGGCGCTCTTGTTGAAGAGATGATGAAGGGCGATGAGCCCCAGGTGTCGGAAGAAAAGAGGCCGACGGAAGAGGCAAAGCCGGCTGAGGAAAAGGTTGTCCCTCAGGCAGAAACACCGGTCGGGAAGGAACTGCCGATCCAAGAGGAAGCTCCGACAGATGAAGAAAAACCCGTAAAGGAAGAAAAGGCGGGCGAAGAAGAAAAGCCCGATAAAGAGAAAAAACCTGCGGACAAAGCCGCATCGCCGGATTCCGAGAAATCGGAATAAGCAAGGAGTCTGATATGGAAATTACAGCAGCACTGGTCAAAGAACTGCGAGATCGAACAGGCATCGGGATGATGGAGTGCAAAAGTGCGCTCCAGGAGACAGGCGGAGATATTGAAAAAGCCATCACTGTTTTGAGAAAAAAAGGTTATGCCCGCGCTAAAGATAAGATGGAGCGGGAAACCAAGGACGGACTTGTCGGTTCCTACATCCATCTCAACGGTAAGCTCGGTGTTCTGGTCGAGCTGAATTGCGAGTCGGATTTTGTGGCGCGGAATGAAGAGTTCCAGGAATTGGTCAAGAACATCTGCCTTCACATCGCTGCGTCCAATCCCACCTATGTTTCCTCAGATGAAATCCCACAAGAGATATTGGATGAAGAGAAGGAAATTATAAGGGGGCAGTTCAAAGATTCCAACAAGCCACCCGAGATCGTCGATAAAATCGTCGAGGGAAAACTCAAAAAATTTTATGAAGAAGTTTGCCTGATGGATCAGCCTTTCGTGAAAGATGACAAGGTGACGGTTAGCAAACATGTGGCATCTTTTATTGCAAAGTTCGGCGAAAACATCCAGGTAAGGCGATTTGCCCGTTTCGAACTGGGTAAATAAAATAAACGGACTATGCCTCAAGTCAAGCCTGAGTACAAAAGAATACTGCTTAAACTTTCCGGGGAATCTCTTTTAGGCAATCAAGACTACGGTATCAGTGTAGATACAGCCAGAGCCATCGCTCATGAGATCAAAGAAATCCACGACCTGAACGTCCAGATCGGCATCATGATCGGTGGAGGGAATATCTTTCGTGGGATACATGGAACAGAAGCCGGAATGGATCGGGCTTCAGCTGACTACATGGGCTTGTTGGCAACCATGATCAATGGGATCGCCCTTCAAGATGCACTCGAGAAAGAAGGAATAGGTGCCCGCCACATTTCCGCGATCGAGATCAGCGGGGTGGCGGAGCCTTTCGTCAGAAGGAATGCCATGTCCTATCTCGAGAGTGACAATATCCTCATATTCAGCGCGGGCACCGGAAACCCGTATTTCACGACCGATACCGCTGCCGCTCTCCGGGCTCTTGAGATCGGGGCTCAAGTGATCCTCAAGGCGACTAAAGTGGACGGGGTCTATTCGGCCGATCCTCTTAAAGACAGGAAAGCGCGGAAATTCGATTCCATCGATTATATAGATGTTATAAAAAAAAGTTTGAGAGTTATGGACACCACAGCCATCTCTCTGTGTAAAGATAACAACATCCCGATCATCGTTTTTAATCTCTGGAAAAAAGGGAATATGAAAAAGGCTGTGTTAGGGCATAAGGTCGGAACAAAAATTTCCTGAATATCTGAATTATTCATAAAAAATGTCTAAGGAGTGGGGAAAATGCTCAAAGAAATTTTGATAGAGCTGGAAAAAAAGATGAAGATCTCTGTCGAGCACTTTCGGAAAGACCTGTCAAAATTACGTACAGGGCGCGCGAGCATCAATATGTTCGAGGATATCAAGATCGACTACTACGGGGCGCTGACACCCATCAATCAGGTGGCCACCCTAACTGTTCCCGACCCGACTTTGATCCAGATTCAACCGTGGGATCCCACTCTTCTGGAGAAGATCGACAAGGCGATCCAGGCTGCAGACCTCGGCCTCAACCCTATCAACGACGGGAAAGTCCTCAAGGTCCCCATCCCTCCCCTGGATGAAGAGAGACGCCAGGAAATGGCCAAACACATCAAAGGCATGGTGGAGGATGAGAAAACTGCTCTTCGCATAATGAGAAGAGAGGTCAAAGAGCAGATCGAACAGATGGAAAAAGAGAAGGAGATCACAGAGGACGACAAGTTCTGGGGATACGATAAGCTTCAGGAGATAACGGACGGGAATACCAAGAAGATCGAGGACCTTGGTTCAGCCAAAGAAAAAGAGATCCTCGAGCTCTGATTCTATCAAACCGCAACTTCTTTGTTCGCTCTAACGATGTTGTTCTTTGTGCCGAATTTTGTCCGGATGACAGAACCCCAGCCGAGGATGCTCAGGACAAAATAGAATAGAGAGCCGAAGATCGGAATGAATCCGATGAAGCTCACCAGAATGAAACCAAGGATAACAGCTCCGATGACCGAAGCATTTTTACTCCCGAAGGCCTTGGACAGGCTCTCTCCGAAGAGGTGGAAGAGAATGACGCGGCCGAAGATCTTGATGACGATTCCGAGAAAGACGAGGGCGATGAGAATCGGGATCCCGATCAATATGAGTGAGAGAAAGGCCGAAAAGATGACGAGCCCCGTGAAAATGATAATGCCTAAAAGCCCTGTTCCGAAGACGGGCCAGAATTGTGTCCTGATTTGAGAGGAGGCATAGACGATCGGACGGGGAAAAACGGCGGCCAGAAGAACAGCGAGAATAAACCAGATAAAAAGTGCGAACAGTTTGATGATCAAAAGGAGAGGGATGATCTTCATCCCGAAAACACTGCCCAATCCCTCCTTTAAGAATTCCTGAATGTCCGCGTAGGATTCGAGTCCGAACTGGACCGTATCCCCATCGATCACGCTCCCGTTTTCCTTTTCGATACTTCCCCCTAAGGAGATAACATCTCCATCGACCTCTGCTGAGGACTTGAGTCTGATCTCTGCACCGAAGCCTACGATTGAGCCCTGGACTTTGCCTTCGAGGATGATGGTTCCGCCAAAGGCCATGGCATTTTCCGTAACAGTCCCCTTGATGAGGATCTCGCCGCCCAGGCCGACCACATTGTCCTGGACTTCGTCACGCTCGACGATGATATCTTTTTGGAGAATAAATCCCTGTCCTAGAAGTGGGGAAATTCCTCCAAGTAAAAAGATGAGTATCAGGGAATACAGGTATCTATTTTTCATATTTTATCTCCAGTCAAAATTTTTCTCCTCATCATGTAGAGTGCAAATATGGATAGAATTACGGTGATGATGACGAGAAAAATTTGAAATTCAGGGCGGATGAGCGTTGTCAAACTGCCCAATGTCTTGAAAATAAAACTGACAAACTGGACGATTATGCCGAAGATCACGGATGTGATCTTGAAGAGCTTGACTGCGAACACCGAGACATTTTTCACAAACGTCCACAGACTGCTGTTCAGACCGACAAACAGGCCCGAAAAGCTGAAATCAGACAACAAGAACACAGCCAAGAATATGAACATCATCAGAGAAAAAGCGGTGGCCAACCCGGCGATCCAGATCCGAACAAGAGATGCTTTGGGAAAAACCTTAGCCATCACTTGTTGAGTGAAATCGACGGGTAAGACGATCGGGGGGAAGGTTTCCACGGCTTGCATCATTTTTTCCCTGTCTTCCAGCAAGAGTTGGCACGACTCACAGGAAACGAGATGTCTTTCGACGGAGTCTCTTTCTTCGGGGGTAAGTTCATCCTCGAGATAGAGATAGACTTGGCGAACCGTCAGGCAGCTCATTGACTCTCCTCCAAATGGCGGCGGATCAACTCTTTTGCCTGAAAAACCTTGTTCTTGATCGTGCCCACGGGCAGGGATTTGATCTCCGCGATTTCATCGTAGCTGAACTCGTTGATGTGCCTCCATACGAATAGCTCTCTGAGAGAGGGCGGGATCTTTTCCATGGCTTTTTCGATCTTATCCTGAACCTCTGTAAGCTCGAATTTTTCAGCGATGGAGAGGTCTCTGGAGGGGATCTGTATGCTGGGTCGATCGTCCTCATCGTATCGACCTTGGTCCATGGAGAAGGCGTCGATCTTCTTCTTCCTCCAGTAATCGATCGTTAGGTTCGATGCGATCTTGAAGAGCCATGTGCTGAATTTGTGCTGGGGTCTGTAGGTGTGGAGCGAGGCATATGTTTTGATGAAGACATCCTGTGTGAAATCGAGCGCCAGTTCCCTTTCGCCGACCATCCGGCCTATGTAGTTCAAAAGGGGTTGTTTGTATCTTTGAACGATCATCTCGAATGCCTCTTTTTCGCCGTCAAGTGTGCGCCTGACTAAGTCTTTGTCATCATACATGGAGGACTTCCAGCCCTCAAAGCATAATACGGATTCTCCAAAAAATGGTTTTGCTTTGGAGCTTCGTTCACACCTCGGAATTAAGAATACTGCAAACACCCATCATTTATTCTCGATAATCTCGACATCAGGGGGGATCCGCAGTTCAAAAATTCTATCCCGAAGTTCGATATTTGTTTTGATCTTGCTGAAACGAAACTCGGTTTTATTGCCCGCCCAATCGAAGGAGATCAGTTTTTTGATGAACCACGTCTCTTCATCGATCTCTAAAAGAAGAAAAGAGTCTGCATATTCTTCGTCCTTGGGCGTGAGCTTGATCTGAATGGCCTCGGGATTTTCTGTGGGGAAGGGATTGAGTTCTACCGAATATTTATCCAGCAAAACCACTTGTCCCGACAGCAGTAGAAGGACTTCTGAGTTCTGTTCCCCCTGTGAGAGGTCGTATTTTATGAGAGTTTTTTCGTCTTTGTTATAGTCCCAAAAAAAATCGTCCTTGATGAGGAATACCTTTTCTTCTGGGTCCTGATATTCCCATTTCATCAAGTCTGGTTTTTTAAAGTACAGTCTTCCCTTCTCATGAAGAGGTTTCGAGACTGTGGCGGAATAATAGAGCTGCTCGAAGTTTGCCTGGAGCGACCGGTAAGACCTGAGTGTATTCTCGACACGCAGAGCGACTTCTTCCGCTGTTTGGGCAAAGCTCAAGCCGCTGAGCATCAAGATACAGAGAAGTTTTTTCATTTTTGAAATTATAACATAGAATCCCTCGAACGAAAATTTGTCTGGATTATTCATCTAGCAAGAAAAAGAGGTAAGAATCCTCAGAGCCGTTCTGACATGAGTTTAGCATGGGCATCTCAGGTGTTCTCATTGTGTGGTGGAGAAAACCGTGCGAAGAGCTTGACGGGCATGGTACATGCCCCGTAGGGGAATGTGAGGAAAGCTTGGATCCGAGCGAAGTTTCCTCGCTGGGGAAACTGAGCGTGTTTTCGAACCACCAATGAGGACACTCTGATATCCTCACGGATTTGGAGGCGCCTCCTTCGAAGGGTATTTGTTTGATATTCGAGATGAGTTTTTGTTATAAGGACAGTGTGAATACTGAACTCTTCCTGTATCTTTGCGTCTATTTCATTCTGATCCTCCTTGTGGGTGTCTTTTTTTCCAAGAAGCTAAAGAGCCTGGAGGATTTTTTCTTTGCGTCGCGCGACCTTCCCGCTGTTCTTATCCTCCTCACTCTTGCAGCTTCTTGGTTGGGTGCCACATCGACCTTGGTGTCAGTGGATGAGGCCTTTGACAAAGGGATCAGTTCCTTTTGGGTGATCGGGATCCCATCCATCGTGACCGTTGTCGTATTCGCTCTTTTCCTCGTGAGGCCGATCCGGCGATTGCCGTTCGTGAGTCTTCCGGATTTGATGGAGAAACGCTACGGCCGCGCGGTTCGCCACGTGGCTGCCTTGTTGATCGTGTGGTACATGGTTCTTCTCACCGCATCACAAATGGTGGCCATGGGAAATTTTCTTAGATCATTCCTCGGCACGTCTTATTTTGTGGCCCTCTTTGTAGGGACCGGCGTCGTCCTTTTCTACTCTGTTTTCGGGGGATTGTTTTCGGTCGTGATCACGGATGGATTCCAATTTTTTCTTCTGGTGACCGGCATTATCGGGCTGCTTCTCATGCTAGCGGGGATGTCCTCATGGGATAACGTCTCCGTTGCCGCTCGAGCCGTGGGAGGGAGTGATTTTTTCAACTTTTTTCTGGATCTTAAGAGAAATTTATGGATCGCCTTTTCATTCACTCTCGCCTGGATCATATCTCCTATCGTCTGGCAGCGGATACAAGCGGCTCGGACAGAGCGTGATGCCAGGGTGGGCCTTTATGGCGCCGCTGGCATCTTTTTTGTGTTCTTCGGCTGTATCG
>Ga0180438_10008433_pt1 | contig 13113 bp, 14 predicted proteins | sample SS_ome_12_FD_132455 | JGI IMG/M metagenome (GOLD analysis project Ga0180438, IMG submission 132455) | Hypersaline lake sediment archaeal communities from the Salton Sea, California, USA - SS_3_D_2 metaG | ecosystem: Environmental > Aquatic > Non-marine Saline and Alkaline > Hypersaline >... | reverse complement strand
ATAATGCTTCATTTGCTGCATCAATAATTTTTTGTAAGGCATCATCTCTGTCTATGTTAATTGTGAATGCACTGTCAGCAATATAACCATTATAATGTGATCCTATGTCAATTTTCAAAAGCCCTCTTTCTGGGATTATGGTCTTATCATCTATAGTGGGACTATAATGAGCTGCGACTTCATTTAATGACATATTAACCGGAAAAGATAACTCGCAATCGTGTTTTACTATCTCATCTTCGCATTTATCTGCAATCTCAAAAAATGAGGCTCCTGGTTTCACTAAGCTGCTAGCAAGTTTTTTAGCCGCAATAACTGCTTTTCCTGCTTTTATATAGGATTCTACACTAAATTTATCCATTTATTTCATCTCATCTTTAATTACGGAGTTAAACGATCTGGAGTTCGGGGATACATTACCGCTTCTCTTATATCATCTAATCCACATAAAAAAGTCATCCAACGAGCTATACCTAAACCAAAACCAGCGTGCGGAGGCATTCCATAATCAAAAACGTTCAAATGAGATTCAAATGATTTTGAATTAAGTCCTTTTGCTTCTATAGCACTAACTAGTTGTTGCTTATTATGAACTCTTGTTCCACCTGAAGTCAATTCCAACATTCCCATTTGTAAATCAAATGATTCACTATATTTTGGGTCTTTAGAAGGCATAATGTAGAAGGGCTTTATACTCATAGGCCAATGTGTAATATAATAATAATAATCTAATTTTTTTCCTAATTTTCTATATGCTTCAGTTGAAATATCTTCACCCCATTCCATATCCATATTATATTTCGAATTCAATAAATCTATAATTTCATCATACTTATATCTTTTAAAGGGAAGATCAGGTACTATTGTTTCATTTTCCATTTTAAGGAACTTCAATGAGGACATTTGATTCTCTCTAATTTGTACGATTACATAATATACTAACTCCTCTAATAGTTTAAGAACATCTTGCATATCTACAAAAGCCATTTCTACATCTAAAACAAAAATTTCACAGAGGTGACGTTTTGTCCGACTTTTTTCTGCTCTAAAACAAGGGCTAATTTCAAATACTCTTTCATAGACTCCACTGAGTTGTTCTTTGTATAATTGAGCAGATTGAGTTAGGAAAGCCTCTTTATCAAAGTACATTATTGGAAATAATTCGGTCCCTCCTTCTGTTGCAGAACCAATAATTTTAGGAGTGGTTATTTCACTAAAATTTTGTTTAAACAAGAACTTTCTTATTGCTCTTAAGAGTTCTCCCCTTATTTTAAAAATTGCTTCATTTCTTTTGGATCTTAAATCTAATGCACGATGATTTAAACGTAAGTCTAATTCTGAAATTGTTTCCCCCGACATATCTATCGGTAACTTTTCTGGAGTTGCATTTAAGATTTTTATTTCTGAGGGAATAATTTCTACTCCTCCTGGAGCGGCTTTAAACGCTTTAACCTTCCCTTTAACCATTATACAGTATTGATAACCCATTTTATTTTCATCAAATAACTCATCAGGAACTGCACCCTTTTTTAATGTAATTTGACGTTCCCCAAATTTGTCCTGTAAAATGATAAATTTCATTCCTCCAAGATCTCTAAAGTTTCTAACCCAACCTCCAACGATTACTTCTTCATCTACTAAGCTTGGAATTATTTCATTTGTAAAATGAGTTTTTCTCCAATTCTCAAGATCGTCTAATGTCATATTTTCCATATAAAGTAAATTATTACTTAAATTAAATTTGAGAAGGAAAGTAACAATAAATTTTTTGCTATCTTATTATCGATTAATTATGCCATTTCTAAATTGGAGTACTAAATTTCACAAGAATGAAAAAAAAAAAAATGATTCCAAATGCAATAAATCGCTAATATCAATTGAAAAGTATGCTAGATTAAACGAAAATATAATTAATTCGAATGACAAGGATGATGAATCTTCTCTCTCAGATTGGAGTAATTTATTAATTCTTGGTAATAACAAATATGTCATGCTTTCGTTATTAGAGCAATTTAAGGAAAAGATAGATTTGATCTATATAGATCCTCCATTCTTTACTGGAAGTGAATTTAAATATAAAACATTTATAGGGGCTAACGATGCGTTTACGTTTTCTAAAGCTTATTCTGATTCTTGGAAAGGAGGTTTAGATTCATATTTGAAATTCATCTATGAACGATTAATAATCCTCAAAGATCTTTTATCTGAAAGGGGTAGTCTTTACATACATTTAGATTGGCATGTTAGCCATTATGTAAAGATTCTACTTGATGAATTATTTGGGATAGATAATTTTAGAAATGAAATAATTTGGGCTTATCCCGCAGCTTCAGTAAAAACCAGAAATTTTTTTATTCGGTCTTATGATACAATCTTCTTTTATACGAAATCAAATGATTATGTGTTCAGAGATGATCCTAATATTTACATGGAATACTCTAATCGAGTAAAATCCTCCCTCAAAAGAGATAAAAAAGGGCTCTTTTACTATCGAGGTGGAAGTCATAATGGAAAAAAATTATCACGTAAAGTCTATGTAAAAAATAACGGAATTTTTCCTAGAGACGTTTGGAACGATATTCCATATATTCGGGCCAACACCAACGAATATCAAGGATTTTCAACTCAGAAACCTGAAAGACTTTTAAAACGTATAATCTTAGCGTCCACTCATGAATCAGATCTGGTAGCTGACTTTTTTTGTGGAACGGGTACAACTTTAATAGCTGCAGAAAAACTGGGAAGAAGATGGATCGGATGCGATATAATGCCACAATCAATACACATTTGTCGAAAAAGAATTCTCGATATAAGAAATAGTAATGATTTATTTAATTGGACAAAAAATTATAAAAGTGATTTTTGCCCATTTAAAATTTTGACCTCTCGCAACTTAAATTATGGATTTAAAATACCAGAGGAATTTCTTCTTAACAATCATCAAGGAATTCAAGATATTGTAAGTAAAAACGTACCAGATTTCCAGGTATCAATTAAAAAAAAAGGCATGTCAATCCATATTATACTTTCTAATTATGAGATTCCTTATGTTGAATATATAAATCCGAAAATAGCAAACAAAATATCAAATTATACTGATTGGATAGATTTTTGGGCTGTAGATTTCGATTACAAGGGAACATATATGGATTGTGATTGGACCTCCTTTAGAAATCCAAAAAATAAACTCTTAAATATAAACTCAAAAACTCATATCTATGAAACCACAGGAAAGTACACTATAAAGATTAAAGTTATTAACATCTTGGGTCAAGAATCAGAAAAAGATTACCAAATTACGGTTTAAATTTTATTTCATTAATTCTCTTAGAAGCATAGTCGCATATGAACCTTTTTTTAGAGAAAATTCTAATTTTAGTTTGTACTTTTTTTTGAAAACACTATCTCTTCCAAATTCTAATAACTTCAATCCAATCGGTTTTACAATCATAGATCGAAACGTTCCTTTAAAATCAAAATTAACTAACATTGAATTTTCAAAAATCTTTCGAGTTATACCCTCCTCGATAAGGATTTCTCTTAGAAGTTCATTCATCAGGGGGAATTCTTCCATCTTAGTATCATAACCTATAAGAGGAATGACAATACGAGCTCTATTTAGAGATATTGCCTCTTTCAAATATTTATCATAAGCTCCACCAAAAATATATCTAACATTAGTGAGATGACCTCCCTCATCTTCTAATATACTAATCACATCACCTTTTTCAGATTGAAATAGGGAAAATCCCTTTTTAATACGTAAACTGATGAGTTTATTAAAGATGTATGATTGAAACGAGCTGATTAAGAGTTTAATAAGATATGGAGGTAACTTTTTCACCGCCTTTTCATAATCATCTGGATACTCAATTATAGATTTAATCAATATACGTTCATAATTTAAACTAATAGGGAATTTCTCTAACATTTTTTCATAGTCTAGAGTTTTCCCTAACTTCTTGCGTATATTCTGGGCTTTATCATCTTCAGTGGAATACGTATTTATAACTATTTCTTCAAAAGCTTCCCTAAACTTTTCCTCAAGAATATATTTTCCAACTAAATGGGAATTCGGTCTAAATGTTCCAAATCTCTGTAATCCATAATAATTGGGAAAACCTTTTTTTTGCAAAGTAGTAATGATCTCTTGAATCTCCAAAAGTAAATTCTGCCTAGGATTTATGTTTCTTAAAGTAATAGTAAAATTATTACCCCAGTTGCTTCCAATTTTAACTGGTTTTTTAGTTGGTGTAATATTTCTAATAAACACATCTTTATATCGAAATTTCTTTAACTCGTTAATATAATTGCCCTTTATTGAGAATTTTTGAACAGTAAGAGCATGTTTATCTTTTAGCCCTGAATAATATATTACCTCAATTGGTATACTAAGTGTCCTACTTAGAAGGCGAACAATCTCAAATGTATCTCTATTGATTTTTATTAAATTAAACGTAGTATAATAATTATGAGAATCTTCAAAAGAGTGGTAATTAGGGATGTCTTCCTTTATTTCAAGAATTTTACCTTCACTTGTGATTTCTTTTACGATAAAATCCTTATATGAGTTTTTATAGATACCACCTATACCTTCTATTTGAGTGGTAGAATATACATTGATACCTACAAAATCTTCAATTGTTCTTTCCTTATTAGCTTGAAATTCACGATGAGAAATAGAATTTTCAACCAAAATATTAAAATATTTTAAATTTAATTTATAATAATTTTAAATCTCCAGTTATTTTATTAATCTCCGAAGAGTGAACAGGACCTATTCCTAATGCTGTTATTGTACCTGGGGATAATTGAGTTAATCCAGCATCTTTGACCAAAAAGTAGTCAATTTTTTCCTTTTCTAATTGAATTAATATTTCCTTCATTTCCTCAACATTATTTATTTTGAGCACTACTTTTTTCTGGCCACTATTTTTCCATTTTTTCCATATAGCCTTCTTTTTAATCCTAACTAAATCAGAAGCGGACACAGAGGCATGACAAGCTTGAGCGCACTTTTTCCCAGTGCCCATTTTCAAATCAATCCTTATTAGAATAACTTGTTTATATTCATCCACGGGAATACATCTTAATTTATATTTCAGTAAAAAAGTATTTTAATGCCTATTCAAATTCTATTCTGATGATATTACCAGTTAACTCTAACACTAAATCTTCAAGTTCTTCTTTTGTAAACAAAATATTCTCCTTATCTTTTTTAAAGAGAACAGCTTTAAATTGGATATCTCCGGTAGCTAGAAAAATCTCATTTAAAGAGATTAATTTATACGGAGCGATTAACGCTTCTATAATTGGTCTTGGTTTCTTACTGTTTTCAATAATAATAATTTTATCGATCTCATAAGCTTCTTTTATCCAATTCAATAGCTCATTGGTAATTTTTAATTTGTCTTTTTTTCCTAATACCAGAATTACTACATCTTCAAAATCAATCGCTTTAAAAAAACACACATCTTTTAAGTAGCTAAAATTTTCTTCTTCTAATTCTAGTAAATCTTTTGCTAAATCTAATTCAAATTGTGTAATGATACCAGAATCGAAATTTTCTTGGCATTTTACGCATAAAAAACCTGTTGTTACACATGTATTACACGCAGGAAGCTTCTTCATTATTGTGGTAGTTAAGTTTTTTATTAAAATTAATTATTTCTACTTATAATTCAATAATATCACAACTGATATTGCTTAGCAATTTATCTGCTGAATTTGGGTCCGTTTTATAAGTATAAAGGTGTTTGCGAGTTCTTAACTTTAGTTTTACAACATCCTTTACGCGTTTAACCCTACAATGAATTGCAAAATCTGCTAATTCAAGGAATTTTTCCTCACTAAATATTTCTTTTGGCAATTTAATCGACACTTAACTGGTGAACTTAAAACTGAATATATAAATTCTATTATTTATGAAATTTTAATTTTTTCATTAGATACAAAAATTTTAATTTTTAAAACAATTTTACAGAATAATTATTAGTTTTTAGAAATAATAACTTTTAACTGAACCCATATTTATGAGATGAAATGAATAATGGCACCTATTGATGATCCGGAAAAACGTAGAATTGCTCGTTATCATTTATTAGAAAAAAGCGTCTGCAGAAGATGTGGTGCTTTAAATCCTATTAGAGCAAAAAAGTGTCGCAAATGTCGTGGAAAGGATCTTAGACAGAAAAGAAGAGAATTAGTTAAATAGAATGCTTTTTTTGAATTAAGTAATTCAACTATATCAAAATGGATTATAGAGAGTTTTATAATGGACTTCTGTCGTTGTCATCAATTTTAGCTTTATTTTCAGCGACTTTTTTATTTAGTTCTATCATTTTGAAACCATACTTAGCATTAGAACCGAATGATCGAGATATAATCATTTTCATAAATATTTTCAATATCATTTTCAGTATTTACTGGTTGATTGAAGGATTGCATTTTAAAGTTATCTTTAAATTGGAGGAGAAAAATATAATTAAATTTGGAAAGAGGATAGGAATTGTTACTCTGATCTACTTGCCCAATTTCATCCTTTTTTGTTCATTGTTTTTTAAAGAATTACATAATCTCCTTATTTTAATGCTGTTTCTAATATTGATAATAAAATTACTTTTACTAGGAATAATTTTTAAAGAAGTATTTGATCTAGTTTTTAAAAAACCCTCTAATAGAAGATTCGAGATCGAACAAAATCGCAAACTATATCTTAATTAGTTTAGTTTGAAAAAAATTGTGAGAAAAACCTATTAGATTTGGTGAGAAAGCAATTATTTAGAAAGTTTTTCTATAGCAGTCTCGATCATTTTTAGTTTGGTAGAATATTTTTCTAAAAGTTCCGCGAATTTATCCGTATCAATTTCATTTGTTTCTTTTAATTGTTTTAATTCATTAAGTGTTCTTATAATTCCTGCTTTTTTATCACTCAATTTCTCTTTTCTACTATAAGGAATTTTCTGTTCTAATTTTTTCTTTTGAAATGATTTAAATCTTTTAATGTTAAGATCTTTTGGCACAAATTTCGTTAAGTACACAATATTTTTAGGTACAAACGGAGCTAAATTTTCTGGAATAATGATAATTGGTTCGGGATCTTGGATTTTTTTAATCTCCTCATATTCTAAAGGTTCAATTTCCATTTCTTTTATCAGATCATTTACTATTTCGATATTGTTTTCAATGCTTTTAATTTCGTCATCAGAAAGTTCTGATAAATTCTTTACCATCCCTTCCCAAATTTTCAGTGATTTGTCATAATAAAAGTATGCCTTCTGTTTTAGTTTCAAAACTTTTTCTTGGTTTATGGAGGTTAAAGATGATTCAGTTGTTGCTCGTGATTTCAATTGACAAGATTTACCCATATCAAAATGAAATTGCCCTCTTAATTGTTGCTTTTTCTTTTCGGCATGCTTTTTAAGATAAAATAATCTTTTTGATAAAGCGCTTAATCCTGCATATAATTTTGAGGCAAAATAAATATTATTGTTATTTTCTTCTCTTAAAGCTGCTAGACTCTGGGCAATAATACGTGATTCTTCAGAGTTTAATTCAAGATTTTCCGAAGAAAGACTTTCTCCAATATAGTTTTGATATATTGCAGATGAGCTAAAATATGCTGCACTCTTATAAATCTTGCTGCACTCAACCATTGCAATTATAGCATCTTCCCACTCTCCCTCATCTTCAAACTTCTCTGAGAGTTGTGCATATGCTCTTGCCATTACCCATAGTACACGACTACATTCAAACATTATATCCTTTATTTCAATTTCTTTGTTGCTCTCTAAAGGATCTTGGAAGACAGGGGTAATATCAAGATCTTTCAGAATCTTAGAATGATCAACAATCTGATAATTAATATTCAAGATACGAGTATATTCCAAGATAAGATTTAAATCATCTAATGTAAAAGTCTCATCTTCTTTTTCTAATGCTTCTTCTATATGTTTAATTTTATAATGAAGATATCGAATTCTTCGTTTAATATCTTCATCTTCAAAAGGAGTCATAATTGTTCAATTATAATTTTTAATTAAATGCTAGTTAATTAAACTAATTTAAGCATTGCTTTAAAACTAATCTATCTAAATGTTTTTATGAAAAACATCTTTTTTTATAACTGACTACTGATTTCAAATTGAAATAATGGAAAAAAAGAAAATCTTTATTTTTGAATTTGTTTCGGGTGGAGGATACAATACAGTTACTATTCCCACATCCTTGTTTTGTGAAGGATATAGTATGCTGAGATCCATCATCGAAGATTTTACCGATTTAGGTTTTGAAGTTCTAACTCTCCTTGATAAAAGAATTGAATTTTTGGCAAAATATTTAAGATCAAATGCTATTGCTTTTGTAGATAAAAATGAAAATTATATTGAGAAATATAAAAATCACCTATCAAAAGCAGATAATTGTTTCATAATTGCTCCTGAATTTTCTAATATTTTATATGATCTCACAGAAATTGCAATTGATTATGAAAAGAAGGTATATAGTATTGGACTAGAAGGGATTAAGCAGGGTACATCAAAGATGGATACCTATGACTTTTTTAAGCGGGTTAAATTGCCAACGCCTGAAACCTATCTAATTCCAATTTCCAATAATCAGTTGGATTTTGATTTTATTTATGAGAAATTTCTTGAATTAAATTCTTCATTAATTATTAAACCTGAAGATGGCGTAGGTGCAGAATCAATTATCCATATTAATAATGAAATGAAATTACAGGAACTACAAAATACAAAAAAAACTTCATTTAAACCCTCCAGAAATTACATTCTTCAGAGATTTGTTGGTGGAAATGATATGAGTGTTTCACTTATAGGCTCCCCAAATCTGAAAAATAATCGACCAAAAATTTTGAGTATAAATACTCAAAACGTAGTTCTATTTAAGAATAACGTTGAATCTCAGTATAAAGGTGGCATGACACCAGCAATTAACTTTAACCAGATTAACAATCTTTTAGAACCCATTTTAGAAAAGATAGATCTTTCCCATTTTGAAAGTTATTTTGGTATCGACTTCATTATAACCCCGGATAACTCTTTTGAATTTATTGAAATAAACCCTCGCCTCACCACCTCATATCTGGGAATTAGGAATATATACAATACCAATATTCTTAACTTTATAGTTAATCCTAAGAAATTTGAATTAATTCATGCTTTGCTTCATCCAAATTACCTTTCCGAATTTTATCGATTAGATTTAGAATATACTGGTAATCAATCCGCAGAATCTCTTAGAAATACATACACACCACAAATTTTAAATCGTATTCCTGAATTAGTAACTCCTCCAATACAATTAGATGGAGAAGGTTCTGATAACTATTCCTGTTTCATTGCAACTCAAGCTCGAAATTTGAATTCATCTAACCACAGAAAGAATCAAATCACTAAAGAGTTAAAAAAGTTTGGATTTATACCATTAGATGGAAATTAACAATAGGATTGAAAACGCACCGTAATGCACCAACAAAGAAAGAATCAGAGAATTCTCGATTTTCAAATATTTGTAAACGCTTAAACAATATGTTTGAATCCATAATGACCAAACCTGCAGAATAATGAGAATGATATAGTCTAAAATGCCAATGACCTCTAAGTTTAAAATATCAATCAATAAAAAGGTAAAATGTAAAACTAAGTATAATACCATAGGAAAAAGAATAAGAGAAAAACATAACAATAATTTTAAGGAATTTTCCCTTCTCTTATAGACGAAACGACATATACTTTCAATTATAATATAATAAACAAAGTAGTTTAAAATAAAAAAAAAAGGCAAATTATTCAAAATAATATTAGAAATGCCCCCAATATTTTGATAAAAATCGCCAAAATACAAAAATAAAGGGAACAATCCAGTTAATCTCGAAAATATTGCTCCAGATATTAAAATTCCTATACTTAAGATTACAACTCTAGTAAAATTGAAATTATTAGCGGTTATAAATCTTTTTGGGGTAATAAACATTAATGATTTAAGAATTGGAGAGTTGAATTCCTTTTTTGAAAATTCTCGGGTTATATATGTTTCAATGTTATCTTGTAATGAATTATAAGCATGAATTCCAAGATCATTCAAATAATATTTTTTATCCTCTTTTTGTTCAATTAATTGAGATAATGAATCTAAATGATGATAAATGGTACCAGTGCTAACTTTTAGTTCTTTTTTTAGTATTGTGAATGAAGAAAACTCATTATCTCCAATAATCTTAATAATTTTTCTTCTTAATTCATGACCTAGGGCATAATAAAAATCGGATTCTAGATCATTGTTTTCCTTCTTCTTTGATTCTTCTTCACGTTTTATATTAATCGTATAATCCCTTCCTATTCTTTCTCATTCAATATTAATATATTCAATATATCAAAGAGGATTAGTATTGCTCCAGCTATCGCAAGATAAAAACCAGTTTCCGCCCCTATTATATATGGAAATTCTCGCGGAATCAATTCAAAAAGAAAGATTAAAAAAAACCCTAATCCAATAAAATCTATAACCACCGTGTTTATTCTATAATCTAGTTTATATATAATAAGTACTGTTCCAAATAAACAAATTATCCCGCTAATAATGGGAAAGAGGTATAAGAATGAATATTCAATCTCCAAATTAAGATAAAGAATATAGAGTCCAAATAATGAATAACCCGAAAACCAAGAAAAAAACTGAGATATGATCAATAGTATCGCACCAATTAACCCTAACAATCTAAAATCTATATACTTTTTAAGCTTCACTTCTCCTCAAATCACTTAATTTATTAGATATAAACATTCAAATACTATAAAATAAAATAATAATATTAATTTATTTTAAATTCGAAGAATATGCTTTTAAGATTTTAAGTGGAAAAAAAATGAGTATAGAAAACGATGAGGAGCAAATCGATCTGGATTCGGTTCCACTCTTCGATTACTTGAAAAAAGAGATCCCAATAGAGGAGATCAGAGACTTCTCGAGTCCAAAGAGGATTTATGCAATAGATTTTGTCAAGGGCTTCGCGATTGTATTTATAATCCTTGCACATACGGCTAGCGCTTGGTTCGACACAGAATGGATATACATCTACGGTATAGTTTACTCATTATTGGACATTCTTGGGCCCTCGTTGTTTGTTTTTCTTTCTGCATTAAGTGTTATCTTTAGCATAAAAAGAAAGCAAGGAATCTTACCCGATAAGGTGATAAGAAACAGAATTCTAAATCGTGGAGCAGTTATTGCTGCTATCGGAATTTTTTTCAATTTAATTTCAATTGAATTTACTATTGAGGGGGTACCATTTCCCTTAAATTTATGGGGATGGAATATCTTAATGTTTATAGGTTTTTCTCAAATTTTTTCCTTCTATGCTCTAAAATTAAATAAAGTTGTTCGAGTAATCATCGGAATATTTATCATATTTTCATCAGATACGATTCGTGATTTCCTATTGACTGGAAAAGATGCAGGAAATCCAATTTTAACAGTTCTACATTATATTATAATTTCTCCGGCCCCTATGACACCTCTTATTCCATGGTTATCAATTTGCTTTATATCAACCATATTTGGCGAATATTTATATGATGCAATGGTAGATGGAAGTAAACAAGCTTATGTTGTATTATTTCGAATATTTTTTTATTGGGGGCTATTTTTAATCTTTTATGGAGTTATTACAGGATTAACCTTGTATCATTATGATCCCGCTAGTGGTCTTCCAATTCTTTCAGAGAATGATTTTCCTCATATTCAATTATTAAAGATTGCAAATTCACAGATGATTATTCCGAGTTTTCGATTTCCAGGGATGCCAGAATTTTTAATTAGAGGCAGAGGGCCAAATATGTGGTATAATTTGGGTTGTGCATTAGTTATAATAGCTGTAAGCTTTTATTATCTTGATATTAAGGAAAAAAAAAATAATTTCATCAGTATGCTTAAATATTATGGGAAAGTGTCTTTAAGCATGTTCTTGGTTCATTATGTCTTCATCACATTGTTTATAGGCTATTTCAATATAGTTTTCTTTCCCTTCATCTATTTTGCTTTTGTAGGTTTCATGGGCTTTTTGTTATATATCTGGATTGAATTTGCTGGAGGCGTTGGAACTCCTTAATGGATTATGGTACAAATAGGAAGGATTGGTCAAAAAACCGGCAAAAGTATTAAAAAAGAAACCCAAATAATAAAAAAGGAGTTTAAAGAAGGGATTGAAAAGGTTAAGAAGAAAAAGTAATTCTCATATTATAAGAAAAATGAGGATCAGTTTGATACAAATTGCCATTAATATTTAATTATTTCCTTCTTAAAATAATATATTAATCAAAAAATGATAATTCTAAATATATAAATATCCGTAAGATAATATATCAAATATATAAAGCGATGTTATTATTCTCATTCAATTATCTTAAAATCTTTTAGAGGTTATTATCATTTCTGAAACTTACAAATTTAAAATCACACTTTTCGGACCGGGTGGAGTAGGAAAGACTTCCCTATTAATTAGGTATATTAAAGATTATTTTAATCCCGATTTAAAGCAAACTATCGGTTCTAATTTCTTAATCAAGGATGTAGAGCTTGAAGATAAGACCATTCGACTGCTCTTGTGGGATATTGGAGGTCAAGAGCAATTTAGCAAGCTCCGAACGATATATTTTAAAGGGAGCAACGCTGCATTAGGAGTGTATGATGTGACAAGTCCCCAATCCTTGCTAAAGTTACCTGGATGGGTGAGTAGTATAAAAAAGACAGTTAAAAAAGCAATACCTATGCTAATGCTTGGAAATAAAGTAGATTTAGAAAGAAAGGTTGAAAAGATTGAAGCAGAAGATCTTTCGAAACGTTTAAACTGTGATTACTTAGAGACTTCAGCTAAAACAGGAGAAAATGTTGAATTGGCATTTGAGAAAATAGCGAAAGCCTGTTTAGAAAGTATTTTAGAATAATTAAGTAATTATTCTTATAACTTGATATTCTTATTTTCTAGTTCTTTTATAAGCTCATCATGATTTGTAAAACGAATACAATTAATACCAAGTTCAAGGGCAGCTCTGATATTATTTAAGCCATCGTCTATAAATACTATTTCTTTTGGTT
>Ga0180438_10008432_pt1 | contig 13114 bp, 8 predicted proteins | sample SS_ome_12_FD_132455 | JGI IMG/M metagenome (GOLD analysis project Ga0180438, IMG submission 132455) | Hypersaline lake sediment archaeal communities from the Salton Sea, California, USA - SS_3_D_2 metaG | ecosystem: Environmental > Aquatic > Non-marine Saline and Alkaline > Hypersaline >... | reverse complement strand
TTGACGCCATTGGTGCCACCGATTCGAATCTTGCTGTGAAAATTCCCTACAAAACCCTTCACTTCCTGGAGTTCACTATTGGGGTAGACTCTGATAAGGGAATTGTCATTTACCCGGGCAATGAGATCTCTCAAGAAAACAGTCACATCTTCACCGCGCCAAGTTTGGCGAAGCTGGCGGGCATGACCTCCCAACTCGGACTTGGCCTCAACCAGGGAAACGGGGTAACCCTGGTCGGCAAGATGTAAGCTGGCAACCATGCCTGCCACACCGCCGCCCACAACCAGGGCTGACTGAGTGATCTCCACTGTGGTCTCTTGGAGAGGTTCCAGTAGAGCCACTTTGGTCACTGCCATGCGCAGCAGATCCTTAGCCTTTCGGGTGGCAGCATCTGGGTCGTTGCCGTGTACCCATGAGTCGTGGTTGCGGATGTTGGCCATCTCAAAGAGGTATTTGTTCAGACCGCTATTGGCCAGGGTTTCCTGGAACAGGGGCTCGTGAGTTCTGGGAGAGCAGGCCGCCACCACCACACGGTTTAGTTTATGTTCTTTGATCACCTGAAGCATTTGCTCCTGAGCATCCTGAGAACAGGTGTAAAGATTGTCTTCCACCCGCGCCACGTAGGGTAGGGTGCTGGCATAATCCCTCACTGCCGCTACATCCACTATCCCGGCAATGTTGATGCCACAATGACAGACAAAAACCCCAATACGGGGTGGTTCCCCTCTTATGTCGCTTTCCTCCACCAGGTCTTTGGAAACGGCCAATGTACCCCGTGCTGGTGCGAGGATGCTACCTGCGGCGGCAGCGGCTCCGCTCGCCTCCATCACCGACTGGGGGATGTCTTTGGGGCCCTGGAATGCGCCACACACAAATATTCCTGGCCTCGAGGTGGCCACCGGCTGGAAGGAACTGGAAGAACAAAAACCATCAGGGTCAAGATCCAGTCCCAGTTGCTCGGACATTTTTATTAATTCTGCAGATGTTTGCATGCCCAAGGAGAGAACCACCAGGTCAAAAACCTCTTCCTTTACGTTGCCAACCTCGTCCACGTAAGAAATAATCAGGTTGCCAGTGCGGGGTTCAGGATCAATGGAGTGGATGCGGGAGCGAAGGAACCTTACCCCATGATCATCTCTGGCGCGATCATAATACCTCTCGAAATCCTTGCCGAAAGTGCGCATGTCCATAAAAAAAATGGCGGTCTCTAGTTGATTCTTGGCATGCTCTTTGGCAATGACAGCCTGCTTGATTGCGTGCATGCAGCAAACTGAGGAGCAATAGCTGTGGTCACAATGATTGATATCCCTAGAGCCTACGCACTGCAGCCAGGCGATCTTCTCGGGCTCTTGGTGATCAGAAGGCCGCACCAAATGGCCTTGAAAAGGCCCTGAGGCAGATAACATCCGTTCGAATGCCAGGCTGGTAATGACGTTGTCCAGCTCACTGTAGGAATACTCCTGGTAGTTGCTAGGGTCGAAGGTTTCGAACCCCGGGGCAAGGATCACCGAGCCCACCTGCAAATTGATTTCCTCCTCCTTCATGGAGTGGTCAACTGCTTGAGCCTGACAGGCGGCCACACATTCGAAACACTCACAGCAGGCCATGCAGTTGAGACACTTTTCAGCCTCAGCCCTGGCTTGCGCTTCTGTTAGCCCCATCTCCACTTCAGCAAAACCCGCGGTTCTTTCTGCCATGACAAGTGTGGCCTGCTCAGCCCGGGGAATCCTTTGGATCTTCTCAGGAATGGGAACAAAATTCTCCTGCCCTATCTCCATGGGTTCCCTACCAGCCCGAAGATCCTCGCCCTTGAGGTAGCGAGAAATGGAAATTGCCGCCTCCCGACCAGCAGCTATCGCCCCGATGGCTATCCAGGGGCCAACCACAGCATCTCCGCCAGCAAATACTCCGGCTCTCTTGGTGGCGTAAGTCACTTCGTCAGCAGCGATGGTTTTCCACCGGGTAAGCTCTAATCCTTCAATTTCTTCTACAGGGGAAATGTCGGGCTGTTGGCCGATGGCTGGAACAACCAAGGAGGCCGCCAAAATGAATTCACTTCCAGCTATGGGAATCGGGCGGCGCCGACCGCTGGCATCGGGCTCGCCAAGCTCCATGCGAAGGCACTCCACTGCGGTTACTCGGTTATGGCTGGTGACGATTTTGGTGGGCGCGGCGAGGAACTCTATCTCAATTCCTTCGGCCAAGGCATCCTCAACTTCTTCCTTTCTGGCCGGCATCTCGGTCTTAGTGCGGCGATAGAGGATTTTGACCTTGTCAGCCCCCAAACGCAAAGCAGAACGAGCCGCATCAATGGCCACGTCACCGCCACCAACGATTACGGCACTCCCCTCGACATGGTTGAGTTCGCCCAAATTGACTCTTCTAAGAAAATCAACCCCGGGTATCACGCCCTCCCCGTCCTCGCCAGCAATACCGAGCTTCAAACTCTTATGAGCACCAATGGCAAGATAGACTGCCTTGTAACCCTCCTTGAAGAGACCATCAATGGTCACATCCCGACCCAAGGCAGTGTTAAGCCTTATCTCTACTCCTAAACGGGTTATGGCCCTAATCTCCTTGTCCAAAACCTCAGGGGGCAACCGATAGTCAGGAATACCCAAGCGCAGCATGCCGCCTGCAACTGACTGCGCTTCAAAGACAGTCGACTCATAGCCCTCCAGGGCAAGAAAATGGGCGGCAGTAAGCCCGGCAGGGCCGGAGCCGATGATGGCCACCTTTTCATCCCGTTTTTCAATCTCAACCACAGGGATGTCTTCAATGTCCAGTTGATCAGCCACAAAGCGCTTCAGGGCGCAAATGGAAATGGGCTCATCTACCTCAGCCCGCCTGCAGACTGTCTCACAAGGGTGGGGACAGATACGACCAATGGTTCCGGGGAAGGGCAGGGTCCTGAGGATGACCTCCATGGCCTCCCGGTATTTGCCCTGGGCAATGAGAGCCACATAAGCGTGAGCGTTTACCTGGTTGGGGCAACCATTGGTGCAGGGGGAGCGATCACGCTTGTCTATCATGTATCCCCCTGGGATGGCCTGAGCGTACGATTTGTAGGTGGCCATCCTCGAGCCCAGACCCTCGTCGAACTCACTGGGCATGGTTACCGGGCAAACCTGAGCGCAATCACCACATCCGGTACATTTATCCAGGTGAATATAGCGAGGCTGTTTCCTTACAGTGACCTGGAAGCGGCCCATCTCCCCGGATATGCTTTGCAACTCTGTAAGGGTAAGAAGTTCTATGTTGAGATGCCGGCCGACCTCGACCAGTTTCGGCGAGATGATTCACATGGAGCAATCGTTAGTGGGAAAAGTTTTGTCCAACTGGGCCATGCTCCCGCCGATGGCAGGGTTTTTTTCAACCAAATAGACCTTGTAGCCCGAGTCCGCCAGGTCTAGGGCTGCTTGCATGCCGGCGATGCCGCCGCCGACGACCATTACTGAGCCTATTATGCTATTACCTTGCATTGTTAGCGCTTTGTCCATGGCCTGAGATACCTTTGTTGATTGGTCTCCATTAGCGAAAGTGAAGTTTTTCACTATATCCAAAGACAGGATTGAAATCAATAGTACAATAACATAAAATTATCCCAGAACTCTCCAGGTTAGATCGCAGAGAGCATAGCGAAAGAAACGGTAAACGGTAAGCGGTAAGCGGTAAATTTAAAAACTGAAAATCACATTATTAACCTCTCACTGTTTACTGCTCACGGCTTACCAGAAAGCGTGCGCTCTGTGCTCCAGTTTAGCTCAAAGGCAATAGGGGCGTAATGGATTCTTTACTGATACCGCTCTTCTCGCCAGGGATCGGCAGAGTTGCTATAGCCCCGTCTCTCCCAATAGCCAGGCTCATCCTGAACGGTGAACTTGATTCCTTCAAGCCATTTGGCGCTCTTGTAAAAATAGCGATCGGGCACCAAGGCTCGCACGGGAGCGCCGTGGGGTCTGGGTAAACTTTTGCCAAAAAAACTGTGAGCCAGGATTACGTTATCTTTTCGGGCCTCAATAATGGGAATATTGCTGGTATAGCCAGCCGCTGCTTCGAAGATAACGAAATGGGCATCTTTCTTGAGTTTGACCAGATCCATGATTGAACTTAGCTTGATACCACCCCACTCGGAATCCAGCAAGGTCCATCCGGTAACACAGTGAACATCGCAAGTGATCTCTACCTGCTGCAGTTCGAGTAGTTCTTGAAAGGTCAGGGTAGTCGGTTTTTCCACTTCACCATGAATTCGTAGCTGCCAGTCCTGGGGACTACTTTTGCCTTGAATGCCGCCCATATCGTAGATTCTTTTCACCGCCTGCTGGCTAGGGGGAAGGCGCGGTCTGCCGTCAGGTCTCAGCTGAGCTGCCAGGGCAACATTTTCCCGGGCAATGAGCTTGACAAATACCCCCGGCAGGCTGATGCTAACCACCGAACCACCGGCTTTGACCAAAAAGGCACGCCTCGAAAGTTTCTTAGATCCATCCATAACTGATTACCATTTAGTTAGAAGGAATCCTTCTCTAACCCAATAATTCTAACCCATAGTTTTGGGCAGTTCCACATACGAAACAGCTAGGAGTTTCCCCAAAAAAATGATAGTTGATGTTTGTCAACTGAGGTTAAGCTAATTTGCCCTGATCTTAAAATAAAAATGCTTTGCTGGTGTCTCTTCTGTCGTTCCGAGTATCATCCGCCTGCGGCGGAGTCACTTTGAGCGCAGTTGCGGGCGGGGATGGCACAGGGGGATTTCGAAGACCGCGAGTGATAAATGAATATGCAGCTAAAATCCTGCTCCCGGATCATAGAGGTGAGTCAGTTTCTGGCGGTGATGACGAATCTTTTCCAGGCGTCGGACAAACTCTCTCTGAATCTTTGGCTGTTCCGCTCCTAAGCACTCATAATGCAAATCACACATGAACCAGGTACAGATGTGCGGCCTATGGATACGCGGTAGGACACAGCCTTGCTCGGTTAAATAAAGACAAGGATCGCCATTGCTGATGCGTGTCTGTGAATCTGGAATTGATGCGGGAAGGGAGTGCAAGTAGAGAAGATCTGCTAGATCAAAGAAGATATTGGTCGCCTGGCAGCAAGGATCCGGGCAGTGGCGGTAGCTCGCCTCTACGTATCCTTGAAAAAGAGGGTCGAGCCACTCCAGGTTTTCTTTGATAACTCGTGACCAAGCCTGAGCAGGTCGGGCGATATCGTCGCTGCTCCCTAACCAGGAGCAGATAATTTTATTGAGTTGCTGCCAGCGCAAGGGCAAAAGGGGGCGCCTGATGTCTTCATCCGTGAGTAAACGTTCTACTCTATTCTTCTGAACCATCGTCTTCGCCGGCCAAACCGTATTTGGCTAGACGGTAGCGAAAGGAGCGAAAGCTTATGCCAAGCAGTTCAGCTGCCTTTTGTTTGGCACCACGGGTTCTGTCGAGGGCCTGTTGGAGCAAATTCTGCTCCAGGTGTCCGAGGACATTATCCAGATCGATACCCTCTTGAGGCAGTGCAAGGGTAACGGTTTCAGCTTTAGATCTGACCTGAGTTTGCTTGAAGCTAGACAAGGTAAGGCTGTCGGGCAGAACTATGTTGGAGGACTCCAGGGCGACACTCCGTTCAATGATGTTTTCCAGCTCTCGAATGTTACCGGGAAAGTTATAACTCTTGAGAATATCTAGGGCGAAAGAGGAGATTTTTCTGATGTCTTTACCCATTTCCTTGCTGTATTTTTCAAGAAAATGATGGGCCAAGAGGGGAATCTCATCGGGGCGCTCCCTCAAGGGTGGCATGTGGATGTTGATTACGTTCAACCGGTAGTAAAGATCTTCACGAAATTGTCCTTCCATGACATCACGTTCAAGATCGCGGTTAGTGGCACTGATAATCCGCACATCTACGATTATCTCTTCACTGCCTCCAACCATCTTGAAAGTTTTTTCCTGGACAGCCCTCAGTAGCTTGACCTGAACCGGTGGAGAAAGCTCGGCAATTTCGTCTAAGAAGATGGTTCCCCCGTGAGCTGCCTCAAAAAGGCCACTTCGGGTTGCGGTTGCACCGGTAAAAGAACCCTTTCTATGGCCGAAGAGCTCACTTTCCATCAAGGTTTCAGGCACGCTACCACAGTTAACCGTAACGAATGGCCTATCCTTTCGAGGGCTCTCACGATGGATTGCCTTTGCGATCAGCTCCTTGCCTGTACCCGACTCGCCGGTAATAAGGACGTTACTGGTGGCAGCAGCAATGCGGGGAAGGAGCTCCAAAATCTTTTTGATTTCCGGGCTATCACCCACGATGCCATGGTAGTCAATGGCATCGGTGGTGTCCCCCACCTCTATTTCCTGAGGCTCCTGTGCTTCGGCAGTGTCTAATGCATCCCGGATGACGGCCTTGATCTCCCTTACTTTGAAGGGTTTGGGCAGATAGTCATAGGCGCCCCATTTCATGGCCTCCACGGCTGTGGAGGTGCTGGCGTAGGCAGAGATCATAATCACTATTGTGTGCGGATGAAGCTCTTTACACCTCTTCAATACCTCAAGACCATCAATTTCCTTCATCCGGATGTCGGTGATTACCAGATCAAAGTCACTTTTCTTGAGAAGATCGATGGCCTCACCACCGCCTGCCGCAGTGGCCACCTGGTAGCCTTCTTTGTTCAGCATGATTTCCAGAAATTCTCTCATGCTGTTTTCGTCGTCAACGACAAGGATGTTGGCCATGGTGGTTCAGTCTCCTGTCATGGCATTGCGATTTCTGCTAAGGAATAAGTAAATCAGCAAAAATTTTCTCGCTATGGATATGGGATATGGGATGTAAGATGTAGGACAGGCAATCCTTTGTTGATCAACATCTCACATCTCACATCGACCTTGGGATTGCAAACTCCGGGATCTCAGGATCCGGCCCTCGCTGCCCGTGATCTTCATTGCAAGAATGGTACCTAACCGCTCAGGCTTTACTTTCTAAAGATGACCTTACCATCTCGAAGGACCATGACCGCACAACCCTTTAAGTTCCAGCCATGAAAAGGGGAATTTTTGCTCTTGGAGCGAAACTGGTTAACGTCAACGGTAAACTCCCTCAGGGGATCAATGAGAGTGATGTCGGCCTGGAGGCCTGAAGACAGTCGGCCCAGTTCAACCCCGAGAATACTGGCAGGATTGCACGTCAGTTTGCTCAAGGCCTCAAGAGGACTAAGAACACCCTGCTCCACCAGCCGGAGAGTCAATGGTAAGGCGGTTTCCAAGCCGATCATTCCAAAAGCGGCATAGTCGAACTCCACATCCTTTTCTATGGTGCTGTGCGGGGCATGATCGGTGGCGATGGCGTCGATGGTGCCGTCGGCAAGGCCCTGGTGAATTGCGGCTAGGTCCTTGGAAGAGCGAATCGGTGGGTTTACTTTCAGATTGGTGTCGAAATTCTCGAGTGCTTCGTCAGTAAGGGTGAAATGGTGGGGAGTGGCCTCGGCAGTTACCTTTACCCCGAAGGCTTTGAATTGCCTGATGAGTTCTACTGATCCGCCACTGGACAAATGAGCGATGTGCAACCGCCCGCCAGTGAGTCCTGCCAGACTACAGTCGCGGAATACCATTACGTCCTCAGCCACGCCGGGGATTTCCTTCAGGCCAAGGCGGGTGGAAACCAAGCCTTCATGCATGACACCATCATCCGCCAAGTCACGGTCTTCGGCGTGGCTGATCACCGGCAGATCGAACACCTGGGCGTATTCTAGAGCTCTGCGCATGAGTTGGCTGTTCATCACCGCTTGGCCATCGTCGCTGATCGCTATAACTCCTGCTTCTTTTAACTCGGCGTATTCTGCCAGCACCTCACCTCTTTGCCCCTGGCTGATAGCGCCCACGGGAAAGACACGAACAAGGTCAGCCTCAGCCGCACGACGGAGGATGAAATCAGTGACCGCGGAGTTATCATTGACCGGTTTAGTGTTGGGCATGCAACAGATAGACGTAAAACCACCGGCAGCTGCGGCTTGACTACCGCTGAGAATGGTTTCCTTGTATTCCTCCCCGGGCTCCCGCAGGTGGGTGTGAAGATCAATAAGTCCCGGCACCACCCATAGTCCCTTCGCCTCTATAATCTCTGTGGACGCATTTGATTTGGAGTCTAGGGAACCGGTGGGACCTACACCTCTGATGACGCTTTCCTCAATGAGAATGTCATGGAGCTCGTCTAAACCACTTGCCGGGTCAAGGACCCTGCCGCCGCGGATGAGCTTACTCATCCTTTTCTCCTCCTATGAGCAAATAGAGCAGAGCCATACGAATGGCGACGCCGTTAGTTACTTGATCCAGGATGACCGAATAAGGTCCGTCAGCAACAGATGGACTAATCTCGACGCCACGGTTGATCGGTCCGGGATGCATAATGAGTACGTCTGGTTTAGCCTTGGACAGTTTTTCTTCGTTTAAGCCATAGACCCTAGCATACTCTCTTAAGCTGGGAAGAAGCATCTTCCCCTGCCGCTCCAGCTGAATCCTGAGCATCATGATTACATCTGCGTCAGGGATGACTTCTTCAATATGGTTGAAAACCTCCACACTCAACTTGTCCAAATCTTGGGGAATCATTGTATTGGGGCCAGCTACCAAAACTCTGGCACCCATCTTGGTGAGGGCCCAGATGTTGGAGCGTGCTACTCTGCTGTGAGCAATGTCGCCGATGATGGCAACGGTTTGCCCCGCTATGGTCCCCTTGTTGTCTCTTATGGTTAGGAGATCGAGGAGGGCTTGAGTGGGGTGTTCGTGCATGCCGTCGCCAGCGTTAATGACCGATGCCTCCACCCGTCTGGCCAACATGTGAGGCGCCCCAGCTGCCGAATGGCGGAGCACTATAACGTCCGGATTCATTGCCTCCAGATTCTTGGCCGTATCGACTAAGGTCTCGCCCTTGACAATGCTGCTGGTGGAGGCGGAGATGTTGAAAGTGTCGGCACTTAGTCGCTTTGCGGCAATCTCGAAGTAGGTGCGGGTCCTGGTGCTTGGCTCATAAAAGAGATGAACCACGGTCCTGCCCCTTAGGGTGGGGACTTTCTTGATGGATCGGGTAGAGATTTCCTTGAAGGTCTCAGCCGTTTCAAGGATAACTTCGATCTCCTCAACCTCAAGCTGTTTGATTCCTAGCAAATCTTTCTTGCGGAACTGCATAGATTGCTTCCTCGGCGGATGGGCGGCAACCAAAACGAGGGAGATGCAGCCCGAAACAACGGCAGTTGCGAGATGGGAGGGCGTTAATTTTCAGCACGATAATCTATCCCATTTGCCCCTCCTTTGCAAGGTTAATTCTCGCCAGGAGTTACCCCAATATATTTTAGAGACATGGGCCACGGGGAAGCTACTCCACAACGCACATGATTCGCGGCATCTATTGGCAGGATTCCTGTTCAGTATGCACCATATCTTCATGCAACCCCTCTCGAGGCTGAGAGAGTGAAGATCGGTTGCTCAGATGTTCGTTGTTTCGCAGCTTCCCCTTTTGACCTTTGCTAATGTCTCTTCTGAGTGAATGCGGAAGTGAGCACAACCCTTCCGCCAGTCACTTCAGAAAAGACACCTGCTGCCGTCATCTAGATTAGCCGCACCATCCATAGTTAAGAACTTTGCCATGCTATGGTCAGCGAACTTTGGCACAAGACATTGATATAGTTTAGTATTTACCACGGACAACAAACGACTGACAACGGACCAAAATTGGGTTTGACATCCAGCAGGGGCTCCATTATTATTGAGCACCCTTCACGCGGAGTAGGTTCCTTCCTGGCAGGCAAGTTGCAGTTGGGCCTGCTCTTCCTACGTGATACAATTGAAATAAGATAATGGAGCCAAGCAATGCAAGGAGACACCATGGCCTTACAGCAGAGCGTAGAAGCCCCGGCGCTCACTGAAAACGCATTGGTGGTGTTGAAGAAGCGTTATCTCAGGAAGAACGAGTACGGAGAGGTGGTGGAAACACCGGAGGAGATGTTCCGTCGGGTGGCCGACACCGTAGCCGAGGCCGAGTTGATTTACGACCCCCAAGCTCCGGTGGGTGAGGTGGCAGCGAAATTCTATGGTTTGATGACCCACCTGGAACTAGTGCCCAACTCACCTGCCTTGATGAATGCAGGCAGAGAGCTGGGACAACTTTCCGCATGTTTTGTCTTGCCCGTCGATGACTCCATAGAATCAATTTTTGAGGCTATCAAGCACACCGCCATGATTCACAAGAGCGGAGGCGGGACCGGTTTCTCCTTTTCTCGGGTTCGGCCGGAAAATGACACAGTTCTATCGACCCAGGGAGTTTCTAGCGGACCTATAAGTTTTATGACCGTTTTTGATGTGGCCACCGAGACCATAAAGCAGGGAGGGACTCGACGGGGTGCGAACATGGGAATTCTCCGGGTGGATCACCCTGATGCAGAGGCATTTATTACCGCGAAAGTCGACAATGACAAATTAAATAACTTCAATATCTCTGTGGCAGTGACCGATAAGTTCATGCAGGCCGTGGAGGAGGATGGGGAATACGATCTCATCAATCCCCGGACCGGTGAGAGAGAAAAACGCCTCCAGGCGCGGGAAGTATTTGAAAAGATTGTTGATTCCGCTTGGAGAAACGGAGAGCCCGGTATTATCTTTCTCGACTCCATCAACCGCGACAATCCCACGCCCCACATAGGTGAAATCGAATCGACCAATCCGTGTGGCGAACAACCTTTGCTACCTTATGAATCCTGCAACCTGGGATCCATTAACTTGACCAAGGTAGTGGAAAATGGACAGACTAATTTTGAAAAGCTCAAAGAGATTGTTTGGACAAGTGTCCATTTTCTGGATAATGTTATCGACGTAAATCGCTATCCCTTACCCCAGATAGAGGAGAAGACCAAGGCCAACAGGAAAATTGGCTTAGGAGTGATGGGATTTGCCGACATGCTGATATCTCTCGGAATTTCCTACAATTCCGAGGAAGCTATTGACACGGCTGGGGAGGTAATGTCCTTCATTCAGAAGGAATCCAAGGAGGCCTCGGCTGAATTGGCAAGGAGGCGAGGAAATTTTCCAAATTATCCTGACTCCATATACGACAACGAAGATACACCCCACATGCGCAATGCCACTACTACAACCATTGCCCCAACGGGAACTATCAGTATCATTGCCGGTACTTCCAGTGGTATTGAGCCCATCTTTGCCGTCACCTTTTTGCGGAAAGTGCTGGACGGTCAGGAGTTACTGGAGGTACATCCTATTTTCCGTGAAATCTCTAAAGAAAGAGATTTTTACAGCGAAGAACTGATGAAGGTCATTGCTGAGAAGGGCACAATTCAAGAGGTCGAAGGGATCCCGGAGGAAGTAAAGCGGCTTTTCGTCACCGCCCATGACATCAATCCTGAATGGCACATTCGTATTCAAGGGGCCTTTCAAAAATACACGGATAATGCTGTGAGCAAGACGATAAACTTCCCCTACTCCGCCACACGAGAAGACGTGCGCAAGGCTTATCTGCTCGCTTATAACCTTGGCTGCAAAGGATTGACCATTTATCGCGACGGCAGTAGAGACCAGCAGGTACTTAATATTCAGCGGAAGCCCGCCGAGCCACCGAAGGTTGCCCCCCGTCCGCGACCCGAGAGAACCTACGGCGTAACCCAGCGGATGAATACGGGTTGCGGTAAGCTATATGTGACCCTCAACAGTGATGATCTGGGGCCCTGTGAGGTCTTCGCCCAGATGGGCAAGGCGGGCGGTTGTGCCAATTCGCAGATCGAAGCTACCGGCCGCCTGATCTCATTGGCGCTGCGTTCAGGGGTCAAGCCGGCATCCATCCTAAGACAGCTCATGGGAATTCGGTGCCCATCACCCGTCTGGCAAGAGGGAGAAATGGTGCTCAGTTGTTCCGACGCCATTGCTAGGGTGTTGAACGAATATTGCCAGAGTGGATTCAGCCACATGGTAGCTGAAATGGGTGCTTGCCCTGACTGTGGCGCCTCAGTGGAACACGAGGGTGGCTGTATTGTTTGCCGCTCTTGCGGTTTCTCGCGGTGCGGATAAACGCCAAGCGTCAAGAGTTCCAGGTTTCAAGTTCAAAGTTGCAAGTTTGAGACGGCCCTAAAATTAGTTAATAAACTTGGAACCTTGAACGTGGAACTTTGAACTCTGTCTAGCTGCAAACATCTGTCTGCTGCAAAATGTCAGCTGCCTGCTATTGAAAATGCTTCACTCCTGGGATCTATCTCCTAAAGAAGCTGTAGCCCTTCAGAAGCAGTTGGCTTCTCAAGTTGCATTAAAGCCCTTGCCTGAGAGAATCACTTTGGTCGCCGGGGCCGATGTAGGTTACGCTAGCCGCTACAAGACAGCTGTGGCAGCGTTTTCCACCTACACCTACCCGAGTCTTGAGTTCAGAGAGCTTGTCCACTTTAGTGGTGAGATTGCTTACCCTTATAGGCCCGGCCTTCTGTCCTTTCGCGAACTGCCCCTGCTTCTAAAAACATTTCAACTCCTGAAGGAGCAGCCAGATGTAGTTTTGTGCGACGGCCAGGGGGTAGCTCACCCCAGGAGGCTTGGTCTTGCCAGCCACCTGGGTCTTTGGTTGGATTTGCCCACGGTGGGCTGTGCCAAAACAAGATTGGTGGGCACGCACGGCAAGGTGGCACCCAAGAAAGGCCAGTACCGATCCCTCAATCACCGCCATGAGCAGGTTGGGGTGGTACTGCGCACTAGGACCAGGGTCAAGCCTCTATACGTGTCGCCTGGGCATTTGGCTGACTTTGATAGCAGTCGCAGGCTGGTGATAGGGTGCTGCGCAAAATACCGTATTCCTGAACCCATTCGCCAGGCCCACCTGGCGGTTCAGAGGGCAGCGCGAGGCTAACTAAGCACCAAGGACTTGGCACGGAGCATAGGGCATGGGTCATAGAGCAAGGAGGCAGCGGACAGAAGACAGAAGACAGCAAGCAGCTGGCAGCTGGCAGAAAACAACTAGGCACTAAGCACGACACACTTTTTCCAGCGGCCAGTGGAAAGCAAAAAAGCGGAGCCGGAGCTCCGCATGCTCTTGGAAAAATGAATAACTTAACATGACCCTTTACTCGCGCTGGGTAAAACCGCGGCAAATCCCTGCT
>Ga0180438_10008431_pt1 | contig 13114 bp, 11 predicted proteins | sample SS_ome_12_FD_132455 | JGI IMG/M metagenome (GOLD analysis project Ga0180438, IMG submission 132455) | Hypersaline lake sediment archaeal communities from the Salton Sea, California, USA - SS_3_D_2 metaG | ecosystem: Environmental > Aquatic > Non-marine Saline and Alkaline > Hypersaline >... | reverse complement strand
TTGGCTTCTCCGGTTCCTCCGGAAGCCGCTCGAGAGAGTCCTTTTTCGACCAGGAGCCGGACAGGATTGAATCCTTCCTTGTAGAAGGGCCCGACCGGTGAAAGAATGATGAAAAACAGATAACTGTCGGAGGGTCTGACAGCCCCAAGAAGGGCTTCCGTGGCGATGACAACGGGGCGGACATAGAGTGATGTCCCCTTCAATTTTGGAATCCATCGCTTCTCGACCTTGAGCAGTTCGCACTCAGCCTCAAGAAACGTGTCTTCAGGAATCTCAGGAATGCTCATTCGTGCCGCTGAGCGATTGATTCTTCTGGCATTCTCGAGGGGTCTGAAAAGCAGAATCTCACCGGTCGGCGACCAATAGGCTTTCTGTCCCTCGAAAACCTGCTGGCTGTAATGAAACACGACTGTCGCAGGGTCCAGGAGCAAGGGTTGATAAGGTTTGATTTCCGGGTCTTTCCAACCGGCGTCTGGTCCGTATCGCATGGTGAACATGTGATCGGTAAAGGTTTTTCCAAATTCGAGTGTCATGGGGTCCTCGAAGAGAGGTTTCAATTTGTCAGGCGATAACAGCTGTTTCTTGATTTCCATATGACAAACCTCCGTATCGGATCTTCATGGGTTGTCGATTCCGTGAGACATGCCGGTCATGGTGACGGTGTGAGATACCGGTCTATAGCGACAGGTGTACACGGTGCGATCATTGAGCGTCCAAATGATCGCCAATTCGTTGGGACCTCCCGATTCTGGTTACCGTTGCTTTGACAACCCCGGAAAGGGGACGAAACGGGCATTTCGTTTGGGCCCGCAGGGATCGGGCGCAATAATTCCTTTCTCACAGCAGTTCCGCGAAAGCCACCGTTGTTCCGAAACTCCTACAGTCTGGGGCCGCGGCCTGATCGGTTCGGCTCACGGCATCAAGCTGTCTCTAGGCCTTGCACAATTGATTGAACGTCCTTTTCTGAACCCCGTTCTCTCGTGGTGCCGCTCCTCCAACGGCAGGAATCACATCCAGGTCTCAGGCCAGGCCTTCATCCGGTGTCCTCAATCGATCTTCAGAAGCTTTCTCGCCTCATCAGGTGTACCGATCTCGCGACCGAGCTCCCGGGCGATGGTGGCAATCTTCTTCACCATGTCTGCGTTGCGACGGATCTTCTCATTCTTATGGGGATAGACCCATAAATGATCCTCCATCCCCACGCGAACAAAATCCACACCCAACATGAGCGTCAGCGTGGTAATGGGCAACCAGTTTCTCCCACCACAACTGATCCCCGTGACCGTATCCTCCTCCGGTATGACGGCCGACATCATGTTCTTCATCCCGATCGTGTACATCATCCCCCACGGATCCGGATAGGTCTCACAGGCATTGTGCATGCCAGGCCCCAGGGTGAGGAAGTAGGGTTTCTTCAGAATCTGAGGCCTCACCAACCACTCCTTGACATTATAGATCCCCTCCCAATTGTGCATCATGAACTCAGGCTTCACGTTGTTAGCGTCGAGAAGTTTAATCGTCTTGACCGCGTTTTCCTCCGTCGCGATGGTGGTAAAAGGCCCCTGCTGATAGGAGACCGGAACGAAGATCGTCGACTGCATGTATCTCGGGTTGACCCCGTGGAGCGCGTCCACCATGGGCTGTACCCCCTCGAAACTGTAGTCAGGCGTGTCAGGATCAAGCCCCTCATAGGAACTCGGAGCGATCAACATGTCCGGACACTTGTCAAGAATCATATCGGCGGTCTCCTTCAGACGCTCAAACGTCGTGGCAGGATTCCCGTTCTCATCCCTCGTGTGAATGTGAGCCATGCAGGCCCCTTCATTATAGGACTCGATCGCCTCCCTTGCGTTTTCCTCCGGCGTGTGAGGAATGTTGGGATTGTGCTTCCTCGAAAAGGTGGCCCCACTCGGACACACCGTGATAAACACCTTCCGGTCCATCGTCGGGTTCTTTTCTTGTCTCGTCGCTACCCACTCCGACCAATAGGTCCCATCATACTCTTTGCCTGCCATGTTTTCCTCCTCGTCCTTTGTATTTTTTTGCCAACTAATTCTTCATATGTTTGGAAACTTTCGAGCCTTCCATCCTTGATCGAATTGGTGACGCTTCAGCCGGTCAACTCTAAAATCGCCTTGGGCTTTTCCACTGCTGAGATGGCGTCCTCGTGACTGGTCAATACCCCGACGTCTTCGAGGGTTTAGACAGTGGCCATCTTCATTTCCTCGACGGCTTCATCTGAAAGAAACTTCAACAGACATCCTCCCATTGCTAACCTCCTCTGGTGAAAGTCGAGCCGTTTTGCAGAGAATTGGCTGGCCTGGTCTTATTCTTCGTCTCCGTTCGTGGAAAAATCGTATCATTTGACCCACATTCTCATGGAAGACGGATACACCGAAGACCTCTTACCTAAAGGTAAAGAACCGCTTTGGGTTTTCGATCAGGAGATCGTTTATCTGTTCCTCAGTCATGGCTCTTCTTTGCATCGCAGGAACGGCATTGATCAAAATATGGGCATACCCGTGTCCTCCGTAAGCCATATGGCGACATTTCTGATCGATGTCATGGGAGACAAGAATCTGACGGCCATAACCGTGGGCAATCAGGTCCTTGATGATGGCAATACGCTGAGCATCGTTTGGCAGATCCACGGTAGCCAAGAATTCAGGATAGTAGCTTTCGAGTCCAAATTCGTCATATTCCAAAAAACAACCCGATTCGGCGAGCTTGTACCGGTTCTTTGCCTCAAAAACCGTACGATCCATGTGATTGATCGCCGTGTGGCTCAGATCTGCACCGCCCTCCTTCAGTACCTGGAGGATCTCCATAGGGGCATCCTCATCACGGCCTGGATGTACGTGCATGGGCGCGCCGGTCTCCTTCTGGGCCATACCCGCCGCCCGAAGCACCTTCTTTTCGATCTCCTCAAGGGGCCATGAACATCCGATCTCACCGATGACGCCGGCACGAATCCCTGTGGCTCCAACGCCATCAAGAATGTCCCGGACCATCTCCTGCGCGATGTCCTCCTCGCTTCGTTTCTCCATGGAACCGAGATCCATGCTCCCCTTGACATAGTAACCGCATCCCATGACAATATTCAGCCCCGTGGCCAACGAGATATGTTTCAAGGCCAGGGGGTCCCGACCCAGATCGGCGTTGGTGGCATCGATGAGCGTCTTGCCCCCAGCGTGTTTGAACATGAGAAGCTCCTCGATGGCCTCCTTGTCGTCCAGGCGCTGCATGTCGTCGAGGTTGGCCCGCCCATAGCGGATATAGCCCACATTCTTGATGGAAAGCGGCTCGTTTGCAATCCTCTTCGCTGTGGCCTCTTTGGGCTCGACAAAAACAGAGATCTCGTCACTCAAACAGTGTTCATGGGAAAGCGTGATACCCAGTTCATCGCCTGCTATCGGGCCAAGCACTGTTTGTACCTGCCCCTTGAGCTGGTTTCTTGTGTACTTCATCCTTCCATCTCCGTTTCGATCCAGGGATGACCCTCACAGTTTTCTGAGGTGTTCGATGTTCCAGGAGATCTTGATCTTGTCTCCTTGTTTGGCACGACCGTGGGCACCGACGTTCATTTCCCTCACGTTGATGATGTTCTCGGTGTCGATGGCTATCTTGTATCGTGTGGTCTCCCCGACATAGATAACCTCCTGGACAACGCCATCAAGGGCGATATCCGAGGGACGCCCCCGGGTCACGATGAAGGCCTTCTCCGGTCTGATGCTGAAACAGACCTCCTCGCCCTTTTTCAGCTCCCCAGGCCAGCGGATCTGATGTTTTGATCCTTCCTTGAGTTGAATCGTCACGATCTCGTCCTTCCGATCGACGACTCTTCCCTCGATAAAATTGGATTCACCGATGAATCCGGCCACAAACTTGTTGGCAGGCCTCTCATAGAGTTCATCGGGTGAGCCCACCTGCTGGATTTGTCCCTCGTCCATGACCGCTATCCTGTCGGACATGACAAGGGCCTCCTCCTGGTCATGGGTCACATAGACGACGGTTCGCTTGAGTTGGCTCTGAATCCGTTTCAGCTCGAGCTGCATGTGCTCTCTGAGTTTCTTGTCCAACGCCCCGAGCGGTTCGTCCATGAGAAGAACAGGAGGATTGAAGACAACCGCTCGGGCCAGGGCTATCCGCTGCTGTTGACCGCCGCTGAGTTGTTTGGGGTACCGTTTCTCGTATCCCCCGAGTTGGACAAGCTCCAGCACCTTGGTGACTTTTTCCGGTATCTCCGATTTTTGGGTGTGCCTCATTTTAAGCGGAAAGGCAATGTTTTCGAAAATGGTCATGTGAGGAAACAGAGCGTAGTTCTGAAAGACCATCCCGATGTCTCTTTTTTCAGGGGGGATGAGATTGATTGGCTTACCCTGCAAGACAACCTCACCGTGAGTCGGATATTCAAAACCGGCAATCATCATGAGTATGGTCGTCTTGCCCGAGCCGCTCGGGCCTAGGAGTGTCAGGAATTCTCCATCCCTGATATGAAGAGAAGTGTCCCTGACGGCACGAACCTCTCCATAGTTTTTGTCCAGATTTTTCAGCTCAAGAAAGTTCTCAGCGGGTGAAGGATGCATTTTCTGGCTCCTTGATAACGGTTTCCTTGGTGCCTCGCGCCATGAACAACAGCGAGATGACGATGACAAAGGCCGCTGCGATGAAGATGGTCGAGGCGGCCGCCACAACCGGGTCGATGCGGAATTGGAGTTGGGAAAAGATCTTGATCGGTAATGTCGTCCGCCTGGTTCCTATCAAAAACATCGCAATGACCAGCTCATCCAGAGAGGTGATGAAGCAAAAGACGGCCGCTGCGATGATGCCTGGCTTGATGATGGGAATGGTGATGAATAGAAACGTTTTGATGGGGGTGGCGCCAAGATTCCGCGCAGCCATCTCCATGGAGATGTCAAAGCGATACAGGTTGGCACTGATCACGAGAATCACAAAAGGGGTACACAGAATCGAATGAGCCACGACAAGCCCCACTGTTGAACCGATCAGATGGAGCTTGGCATACACACCGTAGACCGCAAAGGCTATGATGATCACCGGGACCATGATGGGAGAAATGAGAAACACATTCAGGATCTTTCTGCCCGGTAGCGAGCCTCTGACAAGGGCCAGAGACGTCATGAACCCCAGGATAAGGGAAACCAGCGTGGTCAGAATAGCGAGCTTGAGACTGAAAAGAGCCGGCTCCCTCCAGAGCTCGTCGGTTGCAAAACGGTCAAACCAGTGAAATGTGAAGCCCTGGGGGGGAAAGACCAGGAATCTCGTCTCGGTGACCGACATGGGTACGGCGAGGAAGGACGGGATCACCAGAAACACAAAAACCATCCCGGCAAACACACCGAGAAGAATTTTCCCGTAGCCGATGTCAAAACGCTTCTTTGTGTGCGAACTGTTTTCTCGCTTGCTCATTGAGACACCTATGCTCTTTTTTGATTATTCGCTGTATATCTTGTCCAACCCGACGACCTTGTTGAAAGCCACAATCATCCCCACCGTTGTGAGGAGCAACACGACGGCAATCGCCGCGGCGAATTCCCAGTTCATCAGCCGGTTGACCTGCTGATCGATCAGGGTGGAGATCATCATGGTCCGAGGCCCCCCAAGAATCGCGGGGGTGATGTAAAACCCAAGAGCCAGGATAAACACGAACATCACGCCGGCACCGACCCCTGGAAGACTCAAGGGAAACACGATCTTGATAAAGGCCCAGAAAGGATTTGCCCCCAGATTCCTGGCTGCTCGGACAAGATTCCGATCCAGGTTTTTTAAGACGCTGTAAACGGGCAGTATCAAATAGGGCAAAAGCACGTGAACCATCCCGACCGTCACGGAGAACTCCCTGTAGAGAAGGTTCATCGGGTCGGTGATGACCCGGAAGAACATGAGCAGGTTGTTGATCAACCCCTGCGTCTGGAAAAGCACCACCCACGAATAGGTTCTGACAAGAATACTCGTCCAGAACGGAAGTAACACGCAGGCCATGAGTAAACCCGCCGTGGTCGGATTCTTGAGCTCCGCAAGAAAGTAGGCCACCGGATAGCCAACCACAAAACAGATGACCGTCACAAAAAAACTGATTCTCACGGTCCTCAAAAGAATGCGGCTGTAAAGCGGTACGGAGAAAAACCGCTCATAGTGCTCCAGGGTGAATCCCTCCACCGAGAAAAAACTGGTCGGAAAAAGGTTCAAAAGAGGATAGACATAAAACACGACCAGAAGAATCAGCAGCGGACTCATCAGTAACAACGATTGGAGAAATGAATACCTTCTTATCGATTCCCGTGCCATCTTACCCTGTCCTCATTTCTGCTTTTGGAATTGCAGGTGGAGAGTCTGGATAAAATGAGGATGTCGTTACATCCAGACCTCGCAGTCACTCATATGTAAGTGAATAGAGACGGTTGTCTTCTGCAGTGTCCACACTTCTCATCCCAGCCAGGTCGCGGCCAGATGTCAGACCGTCTCATATCAACTTACTTTGTCAGCCACGAATCGAATCGCTCCGTGATATCCGCCATATTCGCGGTCAACCATTCGCTCGAGTTCTCATCGGGTACCTCAATGAGTCTTTTGAAGTTGTCCGGATGGATACACTGGTTCTCAACCATCTTCGGGTGCAGAAATCGGAGTGACTTGAGGCTGGCACCGGAATAGTTGACGTAGTTCGTGAATATGGCGTGGAGTTCAGGCCGGCACGTGAAGTTGAGAAACTGCATGGCAATGTCCCTGTTTGGTGCTCCCTTCACGACATTCCAGTAACAGACGTAGTACAAACCCTGATTGAAATCGATCTTGATTGGGGCGCCCAAATCCATGGCTGTCTTGGCCCGACCGTCTGTGGCCATACCCATCACCACTTCCTCCCGGATGAGTACATCCATGAGCTGGTCCCCAGAGGTATACCAGACCGTGACATGGGATTTGATCTCGTCCAGCTTTTTGAAGGCCCGCTCATAATCGATCGGGAAAAGTTCATCCTTGGGGACACCATCTGCCAGCAAAGCGGTCACGAGCACCTGATGGGGAAGACCCCAGTTCGCCATGGTGCGAGGGCCGGGGAACTTCTTCACATCGTAAAAGTCCGCCCAGGACTTTGGACGCTTGTCGCCGGGAAATTTGTTGATATTGTAAGCAAGAACAACGGATTCCAGATCCTCTCCCAAGCCCCACTTTTTGACCGACCCTGGCGCGAGATCCTGTGTATCTGTCACGATACTGTAGTCGATCTCCTCGAGCAGACCTTTGTTGGCAGCCTGCATCACCGTGGGATAATCGTAGCCCTCAAGAATATCCCATTCGATCTTCCCACTTCTGATCTGGGCGGCCACTTTGCCGAACATATCGGCCGCCGATGTCACCTGGACCACCTTGATTCCCGTTTCCTCCTCAAAGGGTTCGTAGAAACCCTTGGATAGTGCCTCCCCCATGGCTCCGCCCCAATTCTGGACCACCAACTCTTTGTCGCTCGCCCCTTGGGCGGTTGCAACAAAGTTGCTGGGGGCCACCATGAGACACAGCCCGATCAAACCAACCAACAAGAGACCCAACATTGATTTTGACTCAAACTTCCACATGAGTTCTTCCCTCCTTTTCATGATAGGTAATGCCTTTCAGCCGCGACCTCGGCTAGGTTGACCCTGGTATCATAAGAATGAAGAGCCTGATCTGTCCTGAAGACGACCCTGTCCATCAACAAGAGGTAGAGAATTCTGTTCAATTCCTTTCTTCCTTGTTCAGGGGAGAAAAGGGATCCATGAATTCCTCACGGCCGACTATGCCGCCCGCCGGATATCCACCCTCAATGGTCTTTCCCGGATCGGTCAAATCAGGGACCACACCGTAGCGCTCGTTGTTGACAATAAGATCATCGACTGCCATCGTCTCCAGCTCCGTGACCTCCATTGACAGATTCTAAATTCGAAGCCCCTCTCTCCCGGAAACTTCAGCCTTCTCCTTGTCCATGTCTCGCTCTTTCCTGCGAAGCAACCGGAAAATGTCTCTTGCAGCCTTCCTCAGGTCGCGTTCCAGCCACTTCTTCACCTCTTTGGGATTGTTGTTTTTCATCCCATCCAGCATTCCCTCGTGGAAAGCTCTTGCGCTGTTTTTGTAATCGCCAACCTCAGATGCATAGATATGAAGATAGGGACTGGCTCTGAGCCACAAATCCTGGATGGTATCCAATAGGATAGGCATTTCTGCGGCGCTGTACAGGGCCAGGTGAAAAAGCCGGTTTTTCTCAAGGTACGCCTCAAAACCTCTGGCCTTTTCCATTTGGTCCATCAGGTTTTCAAGTTTTCGTGTCGTTTCCTGTGTCGAGTTTATGGCGGCTTTCTGGGCGGCAAGCGACTCCAGATGCAGTCGAATCGTGAGGAGCTCTCTCAACTCATTTTCAGAGTACTGTTTGATCACGATACGGCGGTTCTTCATGGAGACGAGGTTTTCTGCTTCGAGCCTCCTCAGAGCTTCCCTCACCGGCATCAAACTCACGCCGAGTTGCTTCGCCAGGCCCGAGAGGGTGACCTTGGTTCCAGGCAGAAACCGGCCGGAAGCTATCGCATGGAGAATCCTTTCGTATACGGTTTCATTCAGCGGCTTGTGGTGGATGGGTTGCAACTCCATTTGGGGCGCCCCGAGTATGGTGAGGAAAGGGATGATATTTGATCACAGATTGTTAGGCTTGTCAAGGGTGAAAATGGAGAGGTGAATCTCCACTGCGGCCTATTTTTCGAGAAAACTTCCCAAAACGAATATTTTCTCGTGTTTCTCTCCTTTTGTTAAACCATGAGCCGAATCTTACCCGGCTTGATCCGGGGCATTTGGCTTTCTGGTCAAGGCATGTTATCTATCGGGTCAACTGGCGTCAAGGCCGTTTTGCGGGGGTCTTCTGGTTTAGTTGCTCAGCTTTGGGTGGCCGCGGAAGAGGATCCCAACGGCCAAAACCGGTAACACGGTCGGGTACACTGCAAATAGGCCTCAACGGATTTTTCTTGACAGGTTCGTCGGCATTGTGATAGGGGATGTCTCATTTGTTCAACAGATAGGCAAAATAAGGGCATGAAAATGAAAAACTGGAAGGCGCCGGATCATTGGCTCAAGATGACAACAATCGATGCCCACACAGGAGGCGAACCGTTTCGCATCATAACGGGCGGATTTCCTGAACTGCCCGGCAAGACGATTTTGGCTCGGCGCCGGTATGTGAAGGAACATCTTGATCACATGCGGACGACGCTGATGTGGGAGCCACGCGGACACCCGGATATGTATGGGTGCATTGTCACGCCGCCTGCCACACCAGACGCCGACATCGGCGTTCTTTTTATGCACAACGAGGGGTACAGCACTCAGTGTGGTCACGGTATCATCGCCATCACGAAGGTTGCCCTGGAAACCGGTCTCCTGCCCATGACAGGTCCTGAGACAACCGTCAGGATCGACACGCCGTCCGGAATGGTGACGGCCCACGCCAGAGTGGAGGAGGGACAGGTTAAAACCGTTTATTTCCAGAATGTGCCGTCCTTTGTTTCGGCCATCGATCAAGAGATCGATGTGCCAGGTCTGGGCAGGGTCCGTTACGATCTCGCATTCGGAGGCGCCTTCTATGCCTATGTGCAGGCCGAAGAGCTCGGAGTGAGATGCACTCCTGAATTTTTCCACGAGCTCATCGAGAAGGGTATGGCGATCAAGCGGACGATCATGAAGCATCGACCCATCACTCATCCGTTCGAAGAGGATCTGAGTTTCCTGTACGGGACGATATTCATAGGCCCGCCTTTGACCCGACAAGCCCATAGCCGTAATGTCTGTATTTTTGCTGACGGGGAGGTTGATCGGTCTCCAACAGGATCAGGCCTCAGCGGTCGCCTGGCGATCCATCATGCACGAGGCGAGATCGGCCTCGACAAAACCATCGTTGTCGAAAGTATTATTGACAGCTGCTTCTCCGGCCGTATTGTCGGAACAACCACGTTTGGCCCCCACGCGGCCATTATCCCGGAAATAGAGGGCACGGCTCATATTACGGGGCGCCAGGAATTCCTGGTTGATCCCGAAGACCCACTGCATGAGGGGTTCCTTCTTCGTTAGCCTGGATTCCACGTGTCGTCAGGAACTTGAATCTGCATCTTAAAGAGACTGTGAAATACAATAGTGTCTATCGAAATCTCCGATCCCTGAGAGGGTGAACGTGTGTGTCCGCTTCTCTTTTAGCGGATGCCACTCTGAGCTGTGGACGATATTTTTGATCCATGGCCTTGACATGCCTTCCCATTTGTCTTAAGATCCCTTAGGTTTCTGTATGGAAAGCTTCGTGGTGATGGATGTTGCGGGTTACGTGAGTCCATCCGTGGCCCTTGACCGTTGCAGAGGAAATACAATCATGGCTATCCCAGTAATGACAAGCTGCATCGGGATTATCGGCATTATTATATGCTCTGGGATAGCCGGTCCAGGCAGAGACCCCTGAGGGACTTTTTTTGACTGCCGATTCAGCCCGCTATCCCGGAACACTCAGGATAGCGGGCTTTTTTTGATGTCCATTGGCAGAGTGCACAAACAGGAGGTGCTGCGGTGAAGATGCCAGGCGCGAAGATGATGGTGGAGGCACTGAAGAATGAGGGCGTGGATGTGATGTTTGGTTATCCCGGCGGAACGATCATGCCCTTCTTCGATTCTCTCCATCGGGAAGACATTCGGATGATCCTGACCCGGCACGAGCAGGCAGCGGTTCACGCCGCGGACGGCTATGCTCGGGCGACCGGCCGGGTTGGCGTTTGTGTTGCCACCAGTGGCCCGGGCGCCACAAACCTGGTTACGGGGATTGCCACGGCTAACATGGATTCAGTTCCCCTGGTCCTTATCACCGGTCAGGTTCCGGTGGACATGATCGGAAACGATGCATTCCAAGAGGCCGATATTATCGGGATCACTCGGCCTATCACAAAACACAGTTACCTCATACGCGACGTGGCGGATATCCCCAGAATCGTCAAGGAGGCCTTCCACATTGCCCGAACAGGATGTCCTGGCCCTGTCCTCATCGATCTCCCAAGAGATGTGAGCCTGATCAGCGGTGATTTTGTCTGTCCGGCCGATGTGAATATCCGTGGCTATGCCCCCGCCGTGAAAGGGGATTCTCAGGCGATTCAGAAGGCAATGGGCCTGGTCCGAGGTGCGAAGCGCCCCCTCATCTATGCCGGCGGCGGGGTGATCAGATCGAGTGCCTCTCAGGAACTGACCGCCTTCGCCCGGAAGACGGGTATCCCGGTGACACTCACCCTCATGGGTCTGGGTGCTTTTCCAGGCACGGACCCGCTCTTCCTGGGTATGTTAGGGATGCATGGGACCGCGGCCGCGAACCAGGCCGTGTGCCAGTGTGATCTTCTCATCGCCGTGGGGGCGAGATTTGATGATCGAGTGACGGGAAAAGTCAGCGAGTTCGCCCCGAAGGCAAAGATCATCCACATTGATATCGAGCCTGCATCGATCGGCAAGAATGTGCTGGCGGATCTCCCCGTTGTCGGCAATGCAAAGGACGTGCTCCTCGAGATGCTCCAGCTCGCAGAGCCCCTGGCGGTTGAATCTTGGGTGAGGAGATTGATGGATTTGAAGCAGGACAAACCTTTGAGGTATAACCGAGACTGTTCTGTGATCAAGCCTCAATATGTTGTGGAAAAGATCTATGAAGTCACACGGGGAGAGGCTATCATCACCACCGAGGTCGGCCAGAACCAGATTTGGGCGGCTCATTACTATCCATACGACCATCCCAGGAGATTTCTCTCCTCGGGTGGCCTTGGCACCATGGGCTATGGTTTTCCTGCGGCCATCGGAGCTCAGATTGCCTTCCCGGATCACATCACTTTTGATATCGCTGGGGATGGAAGTATTCAGATGAATATCCAGGAGCTTGCCACCGCAGTCTTGAACGAGGTTCCGGTGAACGTGGCCATCCTGAACAACGGTTATCTCGGCATGGTGCGTCAGTGGCAGGAACTCTTTTTCGACAAGGCCTATGCTTTCAGCTGCCTCATGCAGCGCCCGAGCTGCCCCCGGCAATGTAACGGATCATGTCCGGAGCGTCCTCCCTATGTCCCCGACTTTGTGAAACTGGCCGAAGCCTATGGAGCCGTGGGAATGCGCGTGGACAAGCCGGAAGATGTTGAAGGAGCCCTTCGTGAGGCGGTCAACTCGCCCAAACCGGTCATTCTTGATTTCCTTGTGGCCCGGGAAGAAAACGTATTCCCCATGGTCCCTGCTGGTCGGGGAATCAATGAGATCATCTTTGGATAGGGAGAGCATAGAGACATGGACTATACCCTTTCGGTGTTGGTGGAGAATCACTCCGGTGTCCTGGCTAGAATTTCCGGACTTCTGAGCGGCCGGGGATTCAACATTCAGAGCATTGCTGCCGGGGAGAGCGAGGATCCGACGGCGACCCGTATCACCATGGTGGTCGAGGGCGATCAGCGGGTCATTAACCAGGTCAAGACGCAAGTCAGCCGCATCGTCGATGTCATCCGTGTGATTGATCTGACCGAGGTGCCATCTGTTGACCGCGAGCTCGGTCTGATCAAAGTCGGCAGTCCCCCCCACCGGCGAACGGAGATTTTTCAAATCGTCGATGTCTTTCGGGCAAAGACGGTGGACATCGCTCCGGATTCGCTCACCATTGAGGTCACGGGAACGACAGAGAAACTGGATGCCCTGCTGGAAATGCTCAAACCATTTGGCATCTGGGAGATTGTTCGAACCGGACAGATTTCCATCGCCAGGGGGGGATCCAATGGCGGAAAAGGGGCAAAAAACACCTCAACCCCCGCGGCGGAGTAACCGGGAGACCGCACGTGAGGCGGCTTTGATATCGCTTCTGATGCCTTCGGTGGCTTCTTTTGGATCCTGACAGATCATCCCTCTGAGGACTCTCTCGTGATTGGTGATGCTCTCCCGTATCTCGGCACTGCCCTGCGGATGATCTGAAACCTGCAGATAGATGTGGAGATAGGGACTGACTCTGTTCCACAACTTCTCGATGGTCTCCAGAAGGATGGGCATATTGGCAGCGCGGTAGACCGTGAAATGGAAGTCTCTGTTG
>Ga0180438_10008430_pt1 | contig 13114 bp, 14 predicted proteins | sample SS_ome_12_FD_132455 | JGI IMG/M metagenome (GOLD analysis project Ga0180438, IMG submission 132455) | Hypersaline lake sediment archaeal communities from the Salton Sea, California, USA - SS_3_D_2 metaG | ecosystem: Environmental > Aquatic > Non-marine Saline and Alkaline > Hypersaline >... | reverse complement strand
CCAGGAGGCCAACCGTCTCCTGTTCAAGCGGAAGAACGTGTTGGTTGCGGCGGGACTCGCCCAACCCGGCGAGCGCATGGGGGCGGCCGAGCTGGCGGCGCGATTCGGCGCGATTCAGCCCTGCATTGTCGAGATGACAACGGGTAACGTCGTAAGGAATGTCCAACTCGAAGCGTTTTACGGCGAGGAAACGGCTATGTTCCCTGCGCCCCAGAACACTGCGGGCATTGCCGAGATCCCCGAGCGCATGGTCGTGTTCCTGGTTCTTGAAGGAGGCGGCCCCGATAGACTTATCCTGCCCATCGAAGGCAAGGGGCTGTGGTCGACGCTGTACGGGTTTCTGGCGCTTGACGCGGCGACGCTCGAGGTCCGCGGCATCACCTTTTACGAGCACGGGGAAACGCCGGGACTTGGCGGCGAGATCGAGAATCCTACGTGGCAGGCCCTCTGGAACGGCCGCCGGGCGTTTGACGAGGCGGGCAACGTGATCCTTCGCGTAGTCAAGGGCAAGGCGAACGCGCCCAACGAGGTCGATGGCCTGTCCGGGGCGACGATGACGAGTCGCGGCGTCAGCAACCTGGTGCGATTCTGGCTCGGCGACGGCGGATTCGGGCCGTATCTCCGCCGTTTCCGCGCGGGAGAAAGGACCTAGCCAATGGGAAGAAAAGAGCGGCAGACCCTGTTTGACCCGGTGTTTAACGACAACCCGATCGCCCTGAAAGTGCTGGGTATTTGCTCGGCCTTGGCGGTTACCACCAAACTGGATACGGCAATCACGATGAGCGTCGCGGTGACGCTGGTCGTGGGGTTCTCGAGCCTGTCGATCAGTCTGATCCGCAACGCGATTCCGACGAACATCCGCATCATCGTGCATATGACGATCATTGCGTCCTTGGTGATCGTCACCGACCAGATCCTCAAGGCGTTTGTACCCGAGATCAGCAAGGATTTGTCCGTGTTTGTCGGGTTGATCATTACGAACTGCATCGTGTTGGGCCGTGCCGAAGGCTATGCGATGCAAAACGGTGCTTGGCTGAGTTTTCTCGACGGCCTCGGCAACGGCCTTGGCTACAGCATGATTCTGCTGTCGGTGGGTTTTTCCCGGGAACTCTTGGGTCTCGGTACGTTGTTGGGATTCCGGGTGTTGCCGGTTGCCTCCGACGGCGGGTGGTACGAGCCCAACGGGCTCATGTTGCTATCGCCGGCGGCGTTTTTCCTGATCGGCTTGGGGATCTGGGCGTTGCGCACGTGGAAACCCGAACAAGTGGAGGACGCGTAGATGCTCGAGCACTACCTCGACCTCGGGATCAAGTCGGTCTTTATCGAGAACATGGCGTTGGCGTTTTTCCTGGGGATGTGTCCGTTTCTCAATTGCTCGAAGAAGGTCGAGACGGCGCTTGGACTCGGCGCGGCGGTCATTTTCGTGTTGGGCATCACCGTGCCCCTGAACAACCTGATCTACGTCTTCCTGCTCAAGAAAGGCGCGCTGGCCTGGGTCCCGCTATTCGGCGAGCGCCTGGCCCAGGAGGATTTCTCGTTTCTGGGGTTTTTGACGTATATCGGCACCATTGCGGCCAGCGTCCAACTCGTCGAGATGACGCTGGATCGCTATGTGCCGAAGCTGTACACAGCGCTGGGCATTTTTCTGCCGCTTATCACGGTGAATTGCGCCATCTTGGGCGCGTCGCTGTTTATGGTCGAGCGCAAGTACACGTTTGGGGAAAGCGTCGTGTATGGCTTGGGTTCCGGTTTGGGTTGGGCCCTGGCCGTAGTGGCGTTGGCCGCCATCCGCGAGAAGATGCGGTACAGCAACGTGCCGGCAGGGCTGCGCGGGCTCGGCATCGCCTTTATCGTGACGGGGTTGATGGCCATCGGGTTCATGGTGTTCTCGGGGATTCAATTGTAGGGTCTCGGGTTTCGGGGCTCGGGGCTCGGGTTCCGGGTATGGGGTGTCTCTATGGGGTTGAAATCGTATCGGGAGCTGGATGTTTGGCAAAAAGCCGTCGAGATGGTGATCGGTGCATACCGGCTTGGCGCGAAGTTCCCGTCCGATCAGAAGTTCGGGCTGACAGGTCAACTGCAGCGCGCCGCCGTGTCCGTTCCCGCAAACATTGCCGAGGGATACGGTCGATCGCATCGGGGGGACTACCTCCGCCATCTCTCCATAACGCGGGGTTCCCTCGCCGAAGTTGAAACGCTCTTGACAATTGCCGTGCGGCTGGGTTTTGTCGCACGCGAGGAAACCATCGTGATTTGGGATCTATGTCAAGACATCGGCAAGATGCTGAACCGACTGATCCAATCGCTCGAGGAACCGGCGAAGCGCAATACCCCGAACCCGAGACCCGGAACCCGAGACCCGAGACCCGGAACCCGATACCCGTAACGAGGGGGTACGCGAATGCTGACGGTGGTACTGGGCGTGATGATGTTCACGGGCGTCATCTTGAGTTTAGTTTGCTTGCTCATGGCGGCCCGCAGCCGGTTGGTGGCCACTGGGGACGTAGCTGTTACCATCAACGACGATGCCGACAACATGCTGCGCGTGGCGGCGGGCGGCACGTTGCTCAGCGCCCTGGCCGAGCACAAGATCTTTATCCCCTCCGCGTGCGGTGGCAAAGGTACCTGCGGCGTGTGCAAAGTCGTCGTCAAGGACGGCGGCGGCGCCATCCTGCCCACGGAAACCGGATTCATCACGCGCGGCGAAGCGCGGGCGGGCGTCCGGCTCTCTTGCCAGATCAAGCTCAAACAAGATGTGCGAATCCAGCTGCCAGCTGAGGTGTTCAACGTCAAACAATTGGAGTGCAAAGTCCGCTCGAATCGCAACGTTGCGACGTTTATCAAGGAACTCGTTGTCGAACTGCCCCCGGGCGAGGAGATGCCGTTCCGGGCCGGCGGCTACATACAGATTACGTGTCCCCCCCACTCGGTTCGGTTCCGGGATTTCAACATCGACGACGAATACAAACCCGACTGGGACAAGGACGGTCTGTGGCAGTACACGTCCTCCTGCGATGAGCCGGTCACGCGCGCGTATTCGATGGCGAACTACCCCGACGAGAAGGGCATCGTCATGCTCAACGTCCGCATCGCGACGCCGCCGTCCGACGCGCCCAGAGGCACGCCGCCGGGCGTTATGTCGTCTTATCTTTTCAACCTTAAACCCGGCGACGATGTAACGCTTGCGGGTCCGTTTGGCGAGTTCTATGCAACAGACACGGACGCCGAGATGTGTTTCATCGGGGGCGGCGCGGGCATGGCGCCGATGCGCTCGCACATCTTCGACCAGTTCAAGCGAATAGACACTTCCCGGAAAGTCACGTTTTGGTACGGGGCGCGCAGCCTGCGCGAAATGTTCTATACGGAAGACTTCGACGCGCTCGCGCAGCAATTTGACAACTTCCACTGGCACGTCGCCCTGTCTGAACCCTTGACTGAGGACCAATGGTCCGGTTACACGGGATTCATCCACGCCGTGTTATATGAGCACCACCTCAAAGATCACCCCGCACCCGAAGACGTCGAGTATTACATCTGCGGGCCGCCGCTGATGCTCGACGCCGTAAAAAAGACCCTCTACGACCTTGGCGTCGAAGATGAAAACATCCGCTATGACGATTTCGGACTCTAGACGTGTTCTGTGTCTCGCCCCGGCGAGCCGCCAGACTTGTTTCCTCCTACTCTTACTCGTACTCGTATTCACGCCGCCCATTGACGCGAAGGGGCGCGGGCGCAAGGGTAAGGGCATGAGGATGAGAAAGAGTAAGAGCAGCAGTAGGAGTTGAAGAAAGCGCCATAGAGACGAGAGGCGTAACGGCTGAATTAAGGAGGCTGCGCGGCAACTTGAGGTTGCTTGAGTGGACAATGGGACCGGTCGTGCGGGACGCATGTTTTCAGTTCCTGGGCGCCGGCATAGCGTGTTTTGTCGCCGCCCTTGGGGCAGGCTGCAGCGCGTCGCAACCGCAGACTGAGGAATATGTCTTCTCGGGTAGCACAATGGGGACGTTCTATTCCGTTAAGGTGGCCGCGCCGCCGTTGTCTTCCGAGCAAGCACGAGGCATTCGAGCGTGTGTCGAAACGCATCTGGACGCCGTGGCCCAGGCTATGTCCACCTACAGACCCGACTCGGAACTGTCCCAGTTCAATGCGTTCGGCGAAACGACGCCGTTTCGCGTCGCCCCCGAGGTCGCCCAGGTATTCGCCAAGGCGGTCGCCGTCAGCGCGAAGACCGGCGGCGCCTTCGACGTAACGGTTGGGCCGCTGGTAAACGCGTGGGGGTTTGGCCCACAGGGAGAGCCCGAGGCCGAGCCTAGCGAGGAAGAGCTGGCCGCGTTGCGCCGACGGGTCGGCTATGACAAGCTCGAGGTGGATACGGTTGCCTCGACAATTGCCAAGTCGGCGCCGGATGTGTACTGCGACCTATCGGCTATCGCCAAAGGATATGCGGTGGACAAACTCGCCGAAGGTCTCGACGCATTAGGCTTCGGGAATTATATGGTCGAGGTCGGCGGCGAGGTCCGCACGCGGGGACGTAATAGCAGCGGGGACGTCTGGCGGATCGGCATCGCACGGCCTATCCCCGGGGTTGGAGACGTGCAACGGGTCATCGCGCTCCCGGATCTTGCCTTGGCCACGTCCGGAGATTATCAGAACTACTACGAGCGCGACGGTAAGCGGCTGTCACACATGATAGACCCGGTGACGGGGCGCCCGATCGCGCATAAGTTGGCATCGGTAAGTGTTATACACGCTGAATGTGCTATTGCGGATGCTTATGCGACGGCCTTTATGGTGTTGGGGCCGGACGAAGGCTACACTGTAGCAGAAGAATTGGGGTTGGCCGCGTTGTTTATTGTGCGGGAGAACTCCGGCGTCTTCGTCGAAAAGGGTACCGCCGCGTTCGAGGCGCTCGCAAGCGGTGATCGCGACACCGTCGAGCCGGTAGAAGAAAGCGTTCGCGGCCCTTAACGCGGCGTGGGGCGACCCTTGCGGGTTGTGTTTTGTGACCTTGGCGGTGACGAGGGGCAAGATGAAACTTGCGTGATGAATTGGGGTGGTTTCTTAGATTGCGTGCGAACGGCGCACCGGGCCGTCTCGACAAGCGAGGAGGATGACATATGGCGTTGAAAGGTACGAGGACGGAGAAGAATTTGTTGACGGCATTTGCTGGGGAATCGCAGGCGCGCAACCGCTACACGTACGCGGCGGGCGCGGCACGGAAAGAGGGTTTTGTCCAGATAGCGAACATTTTCGAGGAGACGGCCGGCCACGAGAAGGAACATGCCAAACGCATGTTCAAGTTCCTCGAGGGGGGCGACGTCGAGGTGCGGGCCGCGTTTCCCGCCGGGACGACCGGTTCGACGGCAGCGAACCTCGAAGCGGCCGCCGGTGGTGAGAATCATGAATGGACGGAAATGTACCCGGGATTCGCGAAGACTGCCCGGGAAGAAGGATTCGAGGAAATCGCCGGCGTGTTCGACGCGATTGCCGTCGCCGAGAAACAGCATGAGACACGCTACCTGGGTTTGCTTGAGAACGTCAACAACGGCACGGTGTTTAAGAAAGACAAGCCGGTGGCGTGGCGGTGCCAGAATTGCGGCTATATCCACGAAGGGACGGAAGCGCCGGACGTATGCCCCGCATGCGCCCATCCCCAGGCGCACTTCGAGATTCTGGCCGAGAACTGGTGAGGGCGTTTCGTGACGACGTTCCTGTTGACCGTAGCGATCGTGGCCGCGGCAATGGCGCTGCTATCCGTGGGCGTACTTGTCAAAGGCCGGTTCACAGGGCGCGTGTGCCGCGGCGGTGGCTTGCACAAATCCGACAAGAAATGTGCATACTGCGAATGCGACGATAGTGACGAAATTGGCTAGATCAAAAACTCCGCACCAAGGCTTCGCTCACTTTGCCCCGGCGGTCGCCGCGGCTGTTGACGGCGCGGTTGGCTTTGACTTCGTCTATCGTGAAGCCTTCGTAAAGGGAGAGGACTCGATCCGTGTAGGAATTAGAGAGAAGGACGTGCACGGCACGTCGGGCCAACTCGGCAAAGACTATGGAAAGGCGATACTGTGAATCGTGACCGAAGCCGGCTTTGTCATAGGCGCTAAAAGACGCGGTCTCCGAAACGGGATCGTAAGGGGGGTCGAAGTAGACGAGGTCGCCAGGCTTTGCCCGGTCTAGGACGCTCTCGAAGTGCCGTAATTCGACCTTGGGTTTTCTCAAGGCTTCCGCCACAGCGCGTAGATTATCCGCGTCGCATATCATCGGATTCTTGTAACGGCCGAATGGCACGTTAAATGCGCCCTTGGTGTTGACCCGAAACAGACCATTGTAGCACGTCTTGTTGAGATAGATGATTCGGGCTGCCCGGGCAATCGGGTCGCTCGGGACGTCGGCGCGGACTTGGTAGTAGTAGTCTTCGGAGTGCTGCGCCTCGTGTTGCTCGAGGAGGGATATGACCGTTTCGACATCGTCGCGCACACCGCAGTACGTTTCGATGAGATGGGGGCTGCTGTCGGAAAGAAACGCCTGCTTTCGTCCCAGCATCCTCCGGCGGTACAGGTCGAAGAAAAGCGCGCCGCCGCCCACAAATGGTTCGTGGTAGCGCTGGAAGGGCTGCGCCGCTCTGACGCGCTCGAGGAGATCCGGCAGGAGTTGGCCTTTCCCGCCTGCCCATTTTAGGAAGGGCCTTGGTGTTGCCCGTCTTCCAAGCGAATGTTTCATAGACAAGAAGTGGCCATCTCAAGTACTTCCCACAACGCCGGCCAGATGCCGCGCTCCTATGTCTGTACGCAAGTATGCCTTGAGCCTTCTGCGCGTTTCAATACATTGTTTTGAGAAAATGCTTGAGCCCGGCTACCATTGCCTTTCAAGGTGACAGGCCATCACGCCACCCAGAGAAGTCCCAAAACGCCATCTGCCCAATTCGGACACATGTTTTGTGTGTGGCGAAGACAACGGTACCCGTGTTTAGACGCATGTGAGCATTCGACCTAGGCAAAGACAGTCGTTTGCCAAGACGCGATTGCCTGATTGTGCCCTAGGCCGCTGTGCGAGCGGCTGAGAACAAGAGGACAGACGCCGTTCAAGGCATGGTCTCAGCAAGCTCTTCGCTTGCTTAGCTCAGGAAATGCATAGTGCTATTTTTTCACTCGCTTCCGCTTGCTATATGAAGATAAGGATGGATATAGTATTTAGATCCATGGGCATGCGTGGAGTCTTCGGAGACTTCAAAGATGTCCGAAGAAGAGCACTGATGACATCTCATGAGTTACACGGCTCCTGACAGGCCGAGAACGATGTGAACGAAGAGAAAGAGGAGCTTTCTAAACGATGACTCACACACCTCCTGGGAAGCTCCGTTGGCTCATTTCCTGTGACGAGTCCGGAGTTCATAATGCGCCTTACTATGGCTTCGGTACCCTGTGGATGAAGTATCAACGCCGCGGTGATTTTGCCAAGGATTTGCGTGAACTGAAAGCGGATTTTCGGTACGAGGGCGAAGTCAAATGGTCAAAAGCAAACAACCGCCGCTATACAGACTTCTTTATAGCCTTGATAGATTACTTTTTCCTGAAGCGATGGATGGCTTTTCACTGCTTTGTCGTCCGGCGCGCCATTGTCAAGAAGGAGTTGCACAGTGGAAGCTGGGATCTGGCAAGACGGAAGCATTTCACACAACTGCTAACAAACAAGATGAAAACAGTGTCCACCAAGCATCGAGATCGTGATGTTGAATTCCGCATATACGTAGATCCTATTGCCTCCTCCTATGACAAAGCTGACGAGGCCGTAGAGATCATTTCCATGAATACGCTCCGGCAGAAGCTGGGTTCGGCTCCGACCCTGTCAGTTATCACGCGAGATTCAAAGGATACACCGACAATCCAGCTATGTGATCTCCTGCTGGGTGCCGTGATGGAAGCTTGGCAGCAAAAGGCAAGCAGTGAGGGAAAGCTACTTGTACAGCAAGCTGTGTCAGAAGGTCTTGGATGGCCTGATCTTCGCGCAGACACAGTGCCCTTTGAACGCAAGTTCAACATCTGGTATTTCTATGACGAGGAACAGGGAGCCAGGGAAGTGACAACACGCGATGTGAAGCTGAAGCATCCTTACCCATGAGAGCGACAGGGAACTCCGCTAGGTCAAGCCCATTCCCGGCGAACAGCCGATGCACTTCGCAATGGAGGTCGTCCGAGCAAGCGACTTGTACAAGTCACCGGCACCCTAAACGCGTCGTCCCACGGGTACTTCAGTTTCGACGTGCAAGCCGAGCTTGCGGCCGATCTTCGCCACTTTCTCGCGATCTGTCCCGGATGCGACTGCTTTGGCTCTTCCCGGCATATTGCCCCTTCGTGTTTTTCAGAAAGTATGCGCCAGCCTGTGGTATGGTTTCGCCTATCTTTGAGGTAAATGCGAAGGCCCTGCTATGATTGCCGCAAAATCGAAGGTACTTGCCATGGATCCAGACGGGAAAGACGATAGACGCTGTCTTCCGACCTCGGCGACGTGTTTCGTGTGCGGCGAGGATAATGACGCCGGTGTACAGACGCGGTTCTATGTCGAGGACGGCCAGGTCAAGACGGAACTCGATCCGAAGGCGGAGCATTGTGGCTATCGGAATGTGGTGCACGGCGGGGTCGTGGCGGCCGTGCTTGATGAGTGCATGAGTTGGGCCGCGACGTATGCCATCGGCCGGCTCTGTTACACGGCAGACCTCAAGCTCCGTTATCTTAAGCCGGTGCCCGGCGACCAGCCGATCCGCGTTGCCGCGGAAGTCGTCCGCGCGAACAAGCGGCTGGTGCACGCCACCGGCGCCGTCACCGACGCGTCGGGCGCCGTGTGCGTCCGCGGCGAAGGCCGATTTGTCCCGCTGAGCGCCGAAGAAACGCTCGAGGTCGACGACTACCTGATCTACCGCGGCGGCGAAGTCCGCCTTTTCGACGCCCTCCGACAGGAGAACCAGCCCCGCTGAGCCGTGTTTTCGCCTTGTCCACGCCTCACCGCCATGCGTCGAGGTCATTTTCAAGAACTTACTGGCCTTCCAATTGACACGGCGGAACGCGTATGGTACAAATGTACATATGAAGATTGTTGCCGACACAAATGCGTTTCTCGTGGTAGCGCTCGAGGAGCCTGAGAAGGGCGCCCTCATCGCTTTGACAGCCGGACACGACTTGATTGCGCCGGAAGTGCTACCGTTTGAAGTGGGTAATGCGCTGACCACGTTGATGCGGAGGCGCAGGCTAAGACCCGACCAGTTGACTTCCGTATGGGAAGCGGCGCAACGCATTCCTGTCGAGCTTCGCAGAATCGACGTTCGCTCGGCGCTCGTAATTGCAGGCCGGTTCGGGATCTATGCCTACGACGCGTACTTCATTGAATGCGCAATCCATTCCCGCGCTCCTCTGCTGACACTGGACCAACAGATGATCCGCGTTGCCCGGGAATTGAGCGTCGAGACGTTGGAGTTAGAAGGATGAAGGTTTTCACGTTTTCAGAAGCGCGGCAGCGCCTGGCAGAACTGCTTGACACCGCGCGGCGCGAAGAAGTCATCATCAAGCGGCGCGGCGGCGATACGTTCTCGGTGTCGTACAGGAAACGCCCGAAATCGCCGTTTGACGTCCCCGGCGTGCAGACCAACGCAACCACGAAGGACATCGTGGAGGCGATTCGGGAATCGAGGTCGCGGGACGCCGTTCGCACGGATGCGCGGCGTCACGGCAAACGGCGGGCGTAAACCGCGAATCGTCAACCTATCAACTGGGCGTGTGACCACCTGTTGGATACGGCGACCTTATCGTGCTATCTTATTTTCATAGAGATCGTGCAAGGATATACTTGATGGGCGTGTTTACAGTTCCTGTCAAACTGAGCAACTGGCAGAACCAGTTCTTGCCGCCAGACAAACGGGGAGAGGATGTGGAATGTGATGCGTTGGTGGACTGCGGTGCAGCGGAGCTTGCATTGCCTGCCGACCTCATCGAGCGTCTTCGCCTTGTAGAAACCGGAGAGGTGAAGGCATACACTGCCGACGGCGGCGAGCACGTGTATCGCGTATTCGGCATTGTGGACCTTTCGGTTCAAGGGCGTTCTTGCCAAGTCCGAGCACTAGAATCGCCTCATCGTGCGGCGCCGCTGCTCGGAGCGGTTCCTCTCGAGGAAATGGACTGGCATATTGCGCCACAGGAACGGAAGCTCGTGCCAAATCCGCGGTCGCCAGAGAAGCCGTTGCTCCCGCTTTGTTCTACAGGATAGCGGCCTGGGGCGAGCGGGAGGCCGTTCAAGCTCGAAAACGCTAGATTGTCAGCGAAAGTGTCTGGCCGGCCCTGAGCCTCAGCGCCGTTGGGAGCGTAATCGAGCCGTGCTCGTCGGCTTGGGTCTTGATGGTGCGTTTGCCGATCTGGAGCTTGACGGGGCCGGGCTTGGCGAACGCGGGCAAATCGAGTCGGCTGAGCGTGATGTCTCCCCACAGGATCTCGAGATTGGCCTTCCGGCCTTTCTGTGCGTATGTGCCCCAGACGCCATCGAGCGCCCAGAACGTTCGGAAGTTGCCGGGATTGATTTGCGGGTCAAACCCGATGACGCCGAGGCCTTTGTCGAACGAGAACCCGGAAAGCGCCAATAATAGGCCGTAGGCGGCCATGGCGCGAGCGTAGTGATGGCCGCACTCGAACTCGTCCCAGGGGTTGCGCAAGAATCCGTCGTGTCTGTCCCGCACACCTTTGACGATGGTCAACCCTTCGATGAGCAGCCCTTCCATAATGCAATGGCTGGCCACTTGGTACTCGATGCCCGTCCATACTTCATCGGAGTATATGAACGGCACCGCGGGTCGCCCCCCGTTTGGCCACGAGCACAGCAGCAGGCCGGCGTCGTCATTCACGGCGTACACGCGTTGGGCGTTGGCGTGCTCGGCCAAGGTCCGCCGCCAGTTGTACGTGAAGATGGAATGCAGCGTCTTCTTCACGCGCTGTTTATCGAAGACGTATCCGAGGCCCACTAGAGCCGCCATCCATTGTCCGAGCAACTGGTCGGACAAGCAGCCCTTGCCAAACTGATGCACAGGCGCCTTCTCCGGATCGTATTTCTGGATGTAGAACTCGCCGTTATATAGGTTCGCCTCGAGCCATGCGGCGCCTTTCTTGAGCAGCGCGCGGTATTCGTCGGCCTTGTCGGTCTCACCCGCATAGTCGGCCATTTCGGCGCCCGCCGCCAGTGCGCCAAGGTAAAAACATGCCATCATGGGATTAGGCCCGAGGAATTCGATGTCATAGGTGTTGTGCTGGATGCCTTCCATGACGCCGTCCTTGTCGGCGTCCCATTGCACCCAGGCGTGTTCGAGGGCCCGCTTGACCGACGGCCACAGGGTCTTGAGCCAATGGTCGTCGCCGCTGATTTTCCAGTCGCGATAGGTTTTGATGACGCCGCCCATTTGGCCGTCGGCGCAGGGCTGGAACGCGATGCACGGGGCGCCCAACGGCAACTGGATGCGGAAGCCCAGGCCGCCGTCGTCGTGGAAATTGTATTTATAGTCTGCCGAACGCATCGAGCGCTCGAGGCTTGGGAACAGGAACGGGAGCGTTTGCTGATAGTTCCAAACATGGGTACACGAGCCTTCGCAGCATCCGGTGGTTGGGCAACACCCCTCGAACCCGTAAAATGTGCCGTCCTCGAGACGCAGGCAGGTCGCCGTCTTGAGGATGGCCATTTGGCTCGACACGGCGTCGAGGACGTGCGGCGGCAGGGTGCTCGAGAACAGGGCGTCATGGAACCGTTTTGTCTCGGCGTAGAGACGCTTCTCGTTGGCGTGGAGTTTCTTGGCCACGTCGAGGGCGTCTTTGAACTGGCTTGCGTAGTAGTTCCTCCAGGTAGGTTTGGGCGCGGGCTTGGTTCCGTCGCTGCAACAGCCGCTCGTACCGGCTGCAGGCCAGTATTTCTCGAAGTTTGGCATGTGCCATGTGAGATAGAAGGTGGCCGTCTTGGTCTCGCCGGGACGCAGGCGCAGGCGGATGCCCAAGGCGCCCGCGTCGCTTCGACCGTCTTCGCTGACGCCGTAGTCGTGCTCGGGCAGGTTTCCGGTCGCCGAGAAGGTGTCCCAGAACTCGTGCCGGGGCGCATACCATCCCTCGCGGTTCCACTGTTTCATGACGGTAACGTTTTTGCTCGGGGTCATGAGGGCCATCGAGCCGAAGCGCGGATGGGACTTCTTCCATTTCTTTGACGTGTAGTACAGGCCGCGGATGCTGGGCTCGTCGACGTATTCGTTGAGATTCCCGCCTAGGCCGTATTCGACTTCGGCCGATAGCCTATCGCCTTCCGCTGCGCCAATCGAGCCGACGGCGTTCAGTAGGCTCCACGCGATCGTAGCGTTTACGAATCTTTTGCGGCGGTTTGTCACGGCGTATCTGAGAATGGCCGCCGGGTAGCCTGAATCGTCGGGGTTGCTTGGGATGTAAGGGTTGTAGGCCTGGAGCTGCACTTTGACGGGCAGCTTCTTGCTGTGGAACTCGATCCATGCAAAGGGGTACTCGCCTTTGAACGTACAGCCCTCCATGTGCGGGAATCCCTCGCCGTGGTCGTGGGGGTCGCCGGTGCCGCCGCCCACGTGAGGCGGGGAAACCGGCCCCTCGAGGATCCGGCACACCGGATCGGCGCCCTTTTCTTTTGCCCAGATGGCCGCGAACGTGCGCGGAAGACGGTATCCGAAACTGGGCCGGTTGAAGATCTCCCAGTCGGTCAAGCCCCCTTGGCCGGTCAACCCGACGGACCCCGTCCCGATGCCGCCCAACGGAAAAGAAATCTGGTCAAGGGTCCTGCCGGAAAAGACCCGTTGCGGCCCGAGTCCCAGAAGATCGTCTTTCGCATACCGTCTTGCCATCGCGTTTCTCCCGCATGTCCGCTGTTTAGGAAATCCGTTCACTGCTTGGCAGCACGGGCACGTTCCGTACGCCGCAGCGCAAAGGGGCCTATTGTGGATCGATGCGGCGCCCGTGTCAACTTGAGATCCTTAGTGGTGCGGCAGGGGTTTTCGGGACACAAGAATCCCCTCCCTTGGTTCAGGGAGGGGACGCATCCCGGGTTCTGTCGCGCGTGGGATCTACTCTGCAGGCTG
>Ga0180438_10008429_pt1 | contig 13115 bp, 14 predicted proteins | sample SS_ome_12_FD_132455 | JGI IMG/M metagenome (GOLD analysis project Ga0180438, IMG submission 132455) | Hypersaline lake sediment archaeal communities from the Salton Sea, California, USA - SS_3_D_2 metaG | ecosystem: Environmental > Aquatic > Non-marine Saline and Alkaline > Hypersaline >... | reverse complement strand
GGCCAGCGCAAAGACTTTGGTGCCTTTGCTCTGCTCGGTTCCGATGGATGCGAACCAATCGGCGCCTCTATCGATGATGCGGGGCACGTTGGCGAACGTCTCGACGTTGTTTATGAGGGTGGGCTTGCCCCACAGCCCCTCTTGGGCCGGGAACGGCGGACGCGGCGCCGGCGTGCCGCGTCGCCCCTCGATCGAGGCGAGCAAGGCCGTTTCCTCGCCGCAGACGAATGCGCCTGCGCCCTGTTTAACGTGAATCTCGAATGAGAAACCGTTGCCGAGTATCGATTCGCCCAAGAATCCTTTCTCGTGCGCTTGCGCTATCGCTTTCTCTAACCGTTTGATGGCCAGGGGATATTCCGCGCGACAGTATATGTATCCCTCGGACGCGCCGACAGCGTAGCCTGCAATAGTCATTCCCTCGAGCACGGCGTGCGGATCGCCCTCGAGCAGACTTCGATCCATGAACGCGCCCGGGTCGCCCTCGTCGGCGTTGCAGACCACGTACTTGACGTCGCCCTCGGCCGCTCTCGCGAACTCCCATTTCCGCCCGGTGATAAACCCTGCGCCGCCCCGGCCGCGGAGCCCCGATTTCGTGACTTCCGCGATCACGTCTTCCGGCGTCTGGCCGACGACCTTCTTTAGCGCGTCATACCCGCCCTGGGCCTCGTATTCATCAATTTTCTCGGGATCGATTTCGCCGCAGTTCGCGAGCAGTATCCGCATCTGCGAGGCGAAGAACTGCTGGTAATCGTCGCCAGCGCGCAGTTTCTCGATGGGTTCGCCGCGCACGAGGTGGCTCTCGACGATGGCGGCTACGTTCTCGGGTTTGATGTACTCATACGTAATCCTGCCGAGTTCAGGGGTAACGATGTCCACAAGCACGTCGCGGAACAGGCCCCGGTCGCCGGTTCGGACGATGGTGCAGTTGCCGCGTAGATTATGGCGTTCGATTTCCTGCTCGAAAAGGCGGTGGACTTCTTCGGCCCCGGCCGCGATGCCGCTCGTTCCCATGCATATCAGTATTTTCGTTTCCATCTAGTCCGCTTTCTCCGCGCGATACTTGTCGAGGATGCCGCCCATCTCCTGGATGGCGCATCGGCCGTAGAACTCTTCGTCGATGGCCACAACCGGCGCCATGCCGCAGCAACCCAGACATGCCACGCGTTCGAGCGAGAACACGCCGTCCTCCGTCGTGCCGCCCTCTCGAACGTGCAGCGTGTCGGCGAGATAATCAATGATTTCCTTGCCGCCCATCACGTGACAGGCCGTTCCTTGGCACACCCGAATGGTGTGTTTGCCGCGCGGCGTGAGGTAGAACTGCGTATAGAACGTGAGGATGCCGTAGACTTCGACGGGGAAGATCGCCAGTTTTTTCGCGATGAGGTCCACCGCCTCTTTGGGCACGTAGCCGTACACGCCCTGAACGTCCTGCAGCACCGGTATAAGCGCGCCCTTCTTCGTGCTGTACTTCTCGATGATTTGCTCAGTCGGGATGAGATCGACGCTCATGACGCTGTCCTCGTTGGCCACTCAAAAACCATAACTGCCCGGCGGCTTGCACGAACAGGCACGCGGAATCCCCGACGCCGAATCGTGCGACGCTCCCCCAGGTCCAGGGCAGGAAGATAGCAACATCTTTCGGCGTCAGTCAAGCCCCGAGGACTTTTCGGCAGGTTTCGTTGAGGAGTTTGCCGTCGGCCTGATCGCCGAGTTCTTTTTTGAGTGCGCCGGTGAGTTTTCCTGGATGGGTAATGTCAGGGTGCTCCTCGAGATAGGCCCGAACCTTTTCCTCGAGTTGTTCCGCGGAAAGCTGTTGGGGCAGGAACTCCTCGATAATGCCGATTTCGGCTTCGGCGGCGGCCAGCTCGGCCGTCTTGCCGTGTTCGCGGAAGACGTCAATGCTTTCTCTGCGCTTGCGGATTTCGCCGCGCAATACCTTGACGGCCTCCTCGTCCGATAGCGCTTCGCTCGATGCCTTTTCTTTGAGCAGCAGCGCCCCTTCATCATGCGGAGGCATTCGAGCCGCGCCAGGGCGCGGTTCTTCATGGCGGTCTTCATTTCATCTTGAACGCGTTCCTTTATGCCCATGGCTTTCCCCTTCATTCTCTGAACACGAGGCCCGAACACGTATTGTCGCGGCTTCCGCAAGAAAAAGCAAAGGGAAAAGAAAGGTTCTGCAAAGTACTTTGGCCGTCCGGCGGGGATAGGGTCGAGGAAATCCGGCGCGTGTGTGGGCCGGGGCTTGCAGAACTGCCGAGGGAGGTCGGAAGCCATGGTTAGCAGAAATCGTCCGAGGCGCGTGATGGTACCCCTGAGCCCTGAAATCATGAAAGGGTTCGATACAACGCGGTCGCTATGGTATGAGACACAAGAGGAAATCGAGGCGGGACTTGCTTGGCGCGAGGGAAAGGCGGCTTTGTTGCGGTGGTTGCGCCGACAGATGCGGCGGCGTTTGACGCTGCGCGAACGCCGGTGCTTGGAACTGTACTTTTTTAAGAACATGAACTATCGCGAGGTCGCGGCGGTTACGGGCACAAATCCGTCCTCCGTGCTTCGGGGCGTACAACGGGCCATGCGCAAGCTGCGGCAGGCCGCGGCAGAAAGCCCGCCCCGTTCCCGTCACGTGCTGCGCTGCCGAGCGGAGCGCCCGGCTCGCGCGGGCGATGACGAGGATTCCTGCAACTAGCATACTGAGTCATAGTCCCTTTGAACAATTATGCGCGGATTTCTATGAGATGCCATAGGCACAAGCCCAAAAGGCCAATCATCTCGTCATTGCGAGGAGTCCTCGACGAAGCAATCTCCTTCGGGACATACCGAGTCGTCGTGAGCAAGGAACGAGATTGCCTATACTCCCCACCAAAGGTGGGGTCCCCGCCTGAGGCGGGTCGCTCCTCGCAATGACGGGAAGCTAAGCTTATCGCCGATGATACCTTCAGCGCCGGTGAAGGTCTCGTCCGTCAGCTGGGTTCTGAGAAGAGAACGTCCGGCTCTGTATAGAAACTACGGACTCATCGCCCCGCAGATTGTATGGTGTATTCTGTATCAGGGTGCGTGTAGAATGCGTTCGAGGAAACCGGCACATGGCATGGCACGCGATTGAGGGTGAAGAGGGCTGCGCGTATGCCGTAGCCAATAACTGCGTCGCGGTGATTGTGGATGCCTTGCGGGCAAGTGCCACGGTCGCGGCGCTCCTTGATGCCGGCGCCACCGAAATCATCGTCGTGCGGGAGGTGGTGGACGCGTTCGCGGCCAGAGCGCTATATCCCGACGCCCTGCTTTTTGGCGAGCGCGGAGGATTGCACCCGGAAGGATTTGACTACGGGAATAGCCCTCGGACGGTTGCCGCAGCGGCCGGCCGTCGGGTGGTCTTCACCACGACGACGGGCGCCGGGCTTCTCGTTGCGGCGTGGGGCTCGGCGGCGGTGTGCATGGGGTCGGTCGTTAACGTCGCGGCCTTGGTAGACTACCTGTCGCGGCATGATCGCGACGTCGTCCTCATCCCGGCCGGCTTGGCCGGCGATCCCGGCTTCGACGCTCAGGAGGACTGGGCCGCTGCTGCTGCAATTGCCGTCCAAGCTCAGGCGGAGATCGAGGTCGGGGCCGATCGGATTGGCCATTGGCGAAAGCGGATCGAGGCCGAGGGTATCGAGGCGTTGTTCGCTTCGGCGCCTCATGCCGAGAAACTGCGGCGCGTGGGGCTCGGCGACGACATTTCGTTCTGCGCCCGAGTGGACATATTTGAGACGGTCCCGGTGGCGGTGGCACGCAACGAGTTTGGTTTGATCGTGCAGAACGGGTCTTCCACGCCTTGCCGAGGATCGTGCGGGTCGCGGCAATCCTAGTTGGCGTCTTGTTTGATGCAGAACCGAAGCATAAAGCGGCGCTCACATCGCACGGCGAGGTTGTATCGCCTTGCGACGCGGATGCACAGCGCCGTCCCGTATCATGTGTTTCGCGACGGCTACGCATTTCCGGCTTGGCATTACTTCCTTGAGGTGACGCGGCGCTGTAATCTGCGGTGTGCAATGTGCCAGTACCGCAAGTGGTTTGAGAGTGCTCCCGGAAGTGAGCAGCGTGAGGATGAATTGACGACCAGTGAGTGGCGCGACGTGATAGGCCAAACCGGGCGACTGAGCCTGATTACGTTTACGGGGGGCGAGCCGTTTGTCCGCGACGACCTGCTCGAGTTGCTGGAATTCGCCAGCCAGTTACGCCGCACCCATATCATAACGAATGGGCTGCGGCTCACGGAAGATGTGGCCAAACGGCTTGTCGAACTCGCGCCAGCAAACGTCGCGGGGCGCGGCTTGCATTTCGTGGGTGTGTCGCTCGAGGGGCCGCGAGACGTCCATGATGCAATCACCGGCATGGCCGGCGCCTATGATAAGGCCGTGCAGGGGCTCAAAGCGCTCGTGCGCTATCGAAAAGAATCGGGCAAGACGCGTCCGCTCGTCCACATTACGGCCGTCATCCAGCAAGACAACCTCGGAAGTCTGGCCAGGCTGCCGGCGGTCGCGACCGAGCTGGGCGCGGACGCGCTGAATCTGGTCACAGAAATCCGCATGTTCGACCCTGAGAACGTCGGTGAGCTGGACCCCGATGCGTTCCGTTCTTCGGACGTCACGTTGCCCCGGCTCGCGCCGACGGCGCTCGATGGCGCGCTGCAGGCCGCCGCAGATGCAGCGGCGGAATTGGGCGTGGCCGTGCGGTGGCCGAGGATGCCGCGAGCCGACCTCGTGCAGTATTATGACGGCGGCCTGGATCTCGGGGAGTACGCGTGCCGGGCCGCTTGGACAAATATGTACGTGGCCGCCAAGGGCGACGCGTCCTCGTGTTTGATACACCGTGCCGGAAACGTGCGCGACAAGCCGCTGAAGGCAATCTGGAACGGCCCCGAAATGCGCCAGTGGCGGCAATGTCGCCGGAGGGGGCTAACGTGCCTATGCCAAGGATGTTGCGAACTCGAGCATAAGGGGAATCCAACTCAAGCTGTCTGACGGCGACTCATTCGTAATGCTTGTCATGACGATCATGAAGGCTAGTACGAGTACGAGCGCGAAGGATGGGGGTCAATGATCATTGACGCGCATACCCACATTCATCCTGAGAAAGATGCCTACGGTCCGGAATTCGACGCTACCCCGGAGCGCCTCCTCAACGACTTGGCCGAGAGTGAGGTCGACAAGGCCGTGGTCCTGCCTTTGGCGGCGGACTCGCCTTACGCCAAACGGACGGAGAACTGTTTTGTGGCGGAGTGGTGCGCCAAAGCCCCCGACAAACTGATCGGATTCGCCTCCGTGCACCCGCTCGAACACGGCGACGCCGCAAGACGACTCGAACACGCCGTTACGGGCTATGGCCTTAAAGGGCTGAAGCTTCATCCCCGTTTTCAGGGCATCGCCGCAGACGATCCGCGGATTGTCCCCGTCGTGGAGAAGGCAGCGGAGCTCGGCGTTCCGGTAGCCATTGACTGCCTGCTGTGGAAACCGACGCCGTTGCGGGATCAATTGCCGCTCAATATCGATGCGCTCTGCAAACGTGTCCCGGCAGCGACAATTATCATGTGTCACGCCGGCGGTTTCCGGTTCCTCGATGCGCTGGCGGTCGCCGTCGCAAACGACAACGTCTACCTCGATGTATCCGTTTCGCTCACCTACTTTCACGGTACCCCGTTCGAGGATCAGTTCATGTTCGCGCTCAAACAAGTCGGCGCCAAGCGCCTGATATACGGATCCGATCATCCGCAACATCCCCTCCACGAGTGCTATATCGCGAGCAAGGCCATTTTCGAGACACACGGGTTCTCGAAAGAAGAACTCGGCTGTATATTCAGCGGGACTTTTCTTTCTCTAGTCGGAGGGTAGGCCGTGGCGGCGAGGCAGCGCATACTCGTTATGCCGGCGGGCTCCTTTCAAGTGCCCGCGATCCGCACGGCCCATTCCATGGGTCTCGAGGTCGTGGCTATCGATCGCCGTCCCGCGGCCCCTGGACTCGCGTTGGCCGACATTGCCGAGGCGGTCGATCCCACGGACCTGGACAAGGCGATCGACGTCGGCAAACGGCACGCGGTCAGCGCGGTCGTTTCGATTGCCAACGACCCGTGCGTGGTTCCGTGCGCGGTGGTTGCCAACGCGCTCGGATTGCCGGGGCTGCCCTATGAAACCGCGCTCCGAACGCGGAACAAGGTCCTGGCGCGGAAAAGACTGGCGGCGGCCCTGCCGCAGTACTGTCCGAAGTTCTGCGCGCTGTCATCCGTAAGCGGGTTGGCCCGGGCCGTCGACCAGGTGGGGCTCCCCTTGGTGCTGAAACCGCAGGAGGGCAACGGCAGCAAAGGCGTCATCCGCGTCGAGGCCGCGGCAATGCTCGAAAAAGCGTTTCAATATGCGCAGAGTTTTTCGAAGGACGGCGTACTTGTTGCCGAAGAGCGCCTAGCGGGGCGCGAGGTCAGCCTCGAGGGCATCACGTTTGGCGGCGAGACAGAACTCGTCGCCATCACGGACAAGATGACGTGTCCCCCGCCCTTCTGCGCCGAGATAGGCCACACAATTCCCGCCGACCTCCCGGGCGACGCGGCAGACGCCCTGGAAACGGCCTTCCGGGAGATTATCGCGGCTTTCGGCATCGAGTCGGGCGCGTCTCACTGCGAACTGTTTGCGACGAAGGACGGCGTTAGGCTCGTCGAACTGGGCGCGCGTTTGGCCGGCGGATGCATCGCGTCTCATCTGGCGCCGCTGGCGACGGGAATCGATCTGGTACGTGCGGCAATCGACTTGGCCCTCGGGAAACGGCCCGACCTCGAGCGAACCCGATCCCGCGCCGCGGCCATACGGTTTCTCGACGCACGGCCCGGGCGCGTCCGCTCGGTGACGGGGATTGACGACGCGCGCGCCGCCCCGGGGGTCGTCGATGCCGTTGTCAATGTAGGTCCGGGCGACATCGTCTTCCCGTTGCAGCACAGCGACCACCGGGTGGGCTACGTGATTGCGGACGGCGCCGATCGCGGCGAGGCGGCGCGAAATCTTGAACATGCCGTAGGGTTGATCGCCATCGAGTGCTGACAAGTTGACGCGACTCACGTCAACCATGCAGAATCGGGGCGCTTGGTTTCTGGTTCTTGGTTCTTGGTTTCTGGTTGTCGGTTCGGCGACTTGGCCGCTCGAGCCCGGCGGCCGCCACGTACAGTCAAGAGGAACATCCCGGTGAGCGACCAGACTCGTGCCCGGCCCGATTTGAGCGTAGTAATCCCGGTTTTCAACGAAGAGGACAACTTACAGATCCTTTACGAGCGGCTGACGAGCACGCTCAAGGACTGCGGGAAAACGTATGAGATTCTCTTTGTCGAGGACGGCAGCACGGACGCGTCGTTCGACGCGCTCAAAAGGCTTTTCGAAGGCGATGCAGCGGTTCGCGTAATCCGGTTTGCACGGAATTTCGGCCAGCAGATGGCCATATCGGCCGGATTTCAGCATGCGAGTGGGAACGCGGTGGTTCTTCTCGATGCCGATCTTCAAGTGGCGCCCGAAGAAATCGCCAAAGTAGTCGACAAACTCCGCGAGGGCTATGACATCGTCTACGGCGTGCGCACCCACCGCATCGATCCGCTGCTGCGCCGCGTGGGCTCCTGGTGCATGTCCCACCTGTTGTATCGTATTACGGGTATTGATGTGCCCGACAGTGCAACGGGGTTCACGGCGCTCGATCGGCGTTTTGTCGAGTCGATCAACCTGTTCAACGACAAGTCGAAGTACCTCAGCGGGTTATTCGCGTGGCTCAGCTACGGCCGCTACGGCGAGGTGCCGGTGGCGCACGCGGCGCGCCGGGCCGGCAAGAGCAAGTACACGTTGCCGCAGTTGATCGCTTTGGGGTTGAACTTCATCTGTAACTTCACAATGATGCCGCTGCGATTCGCCTTCTACGTTGGGTGGGTGTTTGCCTTGCCCAGCGGGGCGGCGTTGCTGTGGCTGGCCGCAACGCGGCTGCTCGGTTTCGAGGGCGCCGACAACGACACGTGGCTCATCGTGCTGGCGATTGCCTTTTTCGCGGGCGTGCAATTGGTTTCGATAGGAATTCTCGGCGAGTATCTCGGACGAGTATACCGGGAAGTCCGCGAACAGCCGCCGTTCGTCGTGCGCGAGGTACTTGACCACGAGAAGAGCGGGGCCGGGGACTAGGACGCCGTCGCTACTGTTCATTATTCCGTCCCTGCTCCATCGTAAGAACACGGACGAACACGGCCTGGCACGGACACCACGACTCCGTGACGCGCGTTATTTGCTGAGTAGTTGGTCCCAATCGATGCCGGGGGAGGAATTGGCGGCGCCATTCTTACCGTTTACGTCGTGTGGAAAAACAACGTTTCCCTCTGGGTCGAGCAGGGCGATGGCGGGCAAACCGTTCCGAGCCACGCCGAGCAATACTTGGGCCTTGCCGGTTGTACCGGCGATGATAAGGCCTGCGGTCGACAGTCGGTTGTTTGCCTCGAGTTGTATCGAGCCTTTGCCTCCGGCGTAGGATAGCCAAACTCGCGGTGTGCCCGCGGCAGTCAGCCCAATAAAGAGCCCGACATTGCCCTGCTCGTCCTTAAACTCGAGACGCGTGTTATGCGCGGCGTCAACGCGAATGGCCGCGCGCTCATTCCCCTCGGCGTCCTCAAGGACGAACTCTTTGGCCCGAAGCGTCCCCTTTGATTTTCTCCCCCACATGACCTCGACCTCCCCCGTTTGCGCTGGCGCCAGACAAACCTGTACGTGCTCGTTGTTTCCGTCAAGGCAGCCAGGCGCCGCCGACTAGACCCATCACCCCTTGGGCAGTTATTCGCGAAAACGACGAAACCCAATTATATGAACGTGCGGCCGCACAATGTCTGAGTTAATGATTGACTTCACGTTGGGAAAACACCCCCCATAAGAGACGAGCCCGGCCGCTGTGGTGAGCAGCCGTGATAAAGGCCTTTGGCTTTACCGATAAGCATTATACCACGCCGAGGCTTTCATTAACACTCTTACGTGGTATAATCTCTGAAGAAGCCCATTGAACTCGGGGGTCGGAAGACGGGTTCTCGATAATTGCGGCCAAAAGAGGAAACGCCATGGAAGGTTTGTACATTTCCGCTTCGGGCATTGCCAACGCGCTCCGTCGCAACGATGTGACTGCGCACAACGTCGCGAACCTGGGCACGGCGGGATACCGCGCAGCGCGCGCCGAGTCCGTCGAACTCGCATCAGGGGGCGCGGCCCTCGGCAGTATATCGCGGGACGACTCGAGCGGACCAATCGAGGTAACGGGTCAAAGCATGGATGTGGCCGTCAGCGCCGGTTTCTTCCGTGTCCGCGCGCCTGACGGGGCCACGGCCTTCACGCGCGACGGCCATTTCGGTCTGAACGCCGACGGCGAGGTGGTTACGGCCGATGGCGCGCGTCTAGACCCGCCCATTCAGGTGCCCGGCAACGCAACCCATGTGAGTGTAACCCGCGACGGCGCCGTATACGCGACGGTTCCGGGTGGCGCGGGGCCTGAGATGGTTGGCCGCCTCGAGGTGTTTCGGTTCGCAAACCCGGACGGGTTGCTAGCTATAGGCGGCAACCTGTATCGGCAAACCCCGGCCTCCGGCGAGCCCGTCGCCGTGCCCGGGGCGACGGAGTTCTACCCGGGGGCCGTCCAGGGTTCGAACGTGAATCTGGCCCGGGAAACCACCAATTCAGTGCTGGATCGCCACGCATTCCAAGCCAACGTCAATGCTTTTCGCGCACAGAGCGACATGCTCGGCGAACTCATCAACATCGTCGGGTGATTCGCCGGTGCCCTTTCCGAGTAGTCCCTCTCCGGTTTGGGTAGGTCTTCCTCTGCGGCGAGGCCAGAGAGGGAGAAGGGGTGTATCTCACGCGCCCTGTGCGGCGGATTCTGGCCGCCAGAAAGGCAAATACTTTTCCCCGAGGTAGAGGTGAGTGATGTAGACAATCTGCTGTGCGTGTCCTTCCAGATGGGTGACGGTGCTGTAGATAGCCGAAAGGACATTCGTATCAGACCCTTGGATTTGTCGTCCTTCGAGCAGGCGGCTCCCGTCGAAGGCGTCGAGCGTGTCGTAAATATCACGCAGCAGATCCGCGAACTGTTCCAGAAGCTCCTTCCTCGGAATCGGGGCGGCGTCGGCAAACTCTGCAGGCCTGCACCGGACGTCTTCTTCGCCACCCACGCCGTGCAGAAACCATTGCCGCATGTTGCCACATAGGTGGCGCACAATCGTGCCGATCGCGTTGACGTGCGGAGCCGGACGCAGCCATATCTGCTCGTCTGTAAGTTGTTCGAAGCAGTGCTGGATGCGTCGGTATTCCTGAGCAATTGCCGCTTTGGTTTCTTCGAGAAAGGCGTTCGCTAGCTCGGCGAACTCAGAGCGCGCAATCACTTTTGCCCCTTTCCGTGGAGTACAGTCTCCCCACTTCTTAGTTGGAATTTGAAAACCGCGTACGAGCCGACACACGTGTCAAGTAGTATCTTTACAAGGGTACGGATCTGAACCTACGAGCCAGATACTCAGTACCCGCCCCGCGGATATCGAGTCTGATATCGTTGCATTTCGGCCTGCATTTCGGGACGGTGTTCGAAAAAACGTCTCATCCCGAACAGGCCGATATCCGGGTTCTCTTGCAGCAAGTCGCGGGCATCCTCGAGGACGCCGACTTCGGCTTCCGTAACTTTGCCGTCCTCGAGCGACGACACAACTACGGTAAGGCACAGCATCTTGCCCCAAGCCGAGCCCTCTTCCGCGCCGCCAATCGCCACGAGCTCGTCGAACAACGCCACGTGCTCTTCGGGCACCTTGCCCTCGTCCTTCAGGCCGTCGTACTGCGAGCGCAGCTCGGCGGCCAGTTCCGGGGCCATTTCTTCAGAGAAGGTGTCATACCCCTTCTTGGCGAGAAACACTATTCCCACCACGGCAATCACGCCAAGCAGAAACAGGACGCCGCAGCCGATGCCGCAACCCAACAGCCAATTGAACCCCTTCTTCTCTCCTTCTGCCATCTGTGTTCTCCTCTTGCGACCCCTATGACAGGACAAGACTCGCGAATGAAACGATGCCGCCGGCCGGGTCGGGTGCGTACCCGTAATGAAGCAATTGCCCACGTTCGGCCGCGCCGTCCACGCTACGCAGGGCGGAATAGATGCAGTATAACCCGCATACCTGCCGGGCGTTATGGTCCTTCATAACCGAGCGATAGAACCCCTCGGCGTCCATGGCGGCCACCCGGGCCAGGTCTTCGCGGTCGCGCGCCTCGACGCGGGCGACGACGCGGGCATCGATGTCGAAATCGTCGCCGAACCGCCGGCCCACGTGGGCAAGGTCGGCCGCGGCGATAACGACGACGCGGGCGACGTGCTGGGCCACGACGTCGCGGCACGTATCGAGGAAGGCGCGTATATGTGGATCGTCGGCGGGGGTATCCCATTTGTCCGGTTCGTCGGAGAAGGCGGCACACAAAATGGGCACGATGCGTACCTTCGTCCCGAATAAATACGCCAACATCAACGCCTGAAACTCGATCGAGTGTTCCGAACGGTGGACGGATTCGGATTCATAAGGGGGCCATTGACAAACGGACTCGAGTTTGGCGACGACGTCCTGGTCGGTCTCGAGTGTGCCAAACGGCGTCCCAAAGCTTTTCTTTGTCAGAATAAAGGGCACGGCGCCGGAGGAATGCGCCACGCCAAAGATGAGGGCTACATCCGGGGGTACGGCATCGGCCATGTGCAAGTAGCCGTGGGCATAGGCCGCGGCGCCTCGGTCGAAATCGATGTGGGGTACGACGAGACACTTTGGCGGCGCGCCTGTACCGTGCGTCTTTTCGGGCGTTCGCCCCGGGCCGCCTTCCTTGGTGAAAAGCTGATCGAGGAATGTCCTTAGTTCATCAGGGTTGTCCGGATAGGTCTTACCGGCGAGCGCGGGCAGTCTCACTTCCGACTCGGCAAAGGTTCTGTCTATCTCTTTGCGTATCGCCTCAAAACGCTCCGAGACGAGGAAGCCTTGTTCGTCGAGGCAATTTACGACCCTGAGAATGTCTTCCGAAGGGATGATCTGGCCGCCGAACTGCTTCGCGCACGTGTATTGGATGTCCCGTACGTCGGCCGTGCCGTCGAGTTGCGCGGCAATGAAAAACGCCTCGGGGGTAAGCACAAGTTGTGCGTCGACATACCCCTCCGGGTCGCGGAGGCAGACAACCGTCCGCCCCTCGTGTTCGAGAGAAGAGACATCTACGTTTCGCAACGGCGGCAAGGGCATGATAGCGCTCACTATACGCCTTCCTGTTGAACGGATGCAATCGGCCGCTAGCGCTGGGGACGCCGCTTGACATAGGCTGTGCCCTGGCGTACAGTTCATACATAAACGGTGTTATGTGCCGTTGTTCCGGGCCGCGAGGTTGGGATCGTGTGTGCCAGGGCGGCGGCAAATGAGGGAAAGACGTGCCATGTCGTTAAAAGATGAACTTGGGCTTAAGATGGGCTTCAAAACGCAGGCGCATGAGGCGATACTGAGCATCTATTTCACCGCGTCGCGGATTAAGAAGCGTGCGGATCGATTTTTCCGGGACTACGGGCTTACGGACGTGCAATTCAACCTGATGATGTTGCTTAAGCATCAAGCCGGCAACAAGGACGGATTGAGCCAAGTGGATCTTAGCCGAATGATGCTGGTAAACCGGGCCAACATCACGACGCTTATCGATCGAATGGAACGGAGCGAACTGGTCATACGGACTTCTGTCCCCAATGATCGAAGATACAACCTGATAAAACTCACGGATCATGGCGAGACGTTGCTTCGGAGAGTCGAGAAGGCCTACCGGCACGAGATCGGCCGAATCATCGGCGACCTCAGCGAATCCGAGATCGCACGGGTAATCGGACTGCTTGAACGCGTCCGCGAAAACGTCGAGCCGTAGCACCGAGTATGCCGTCAACGATCAGCCGTCAAAGGTTCCAGGCTTTTGCGAAGGCTTTGAAAGACCTGTCATAGGTCTTCTCGACGTTGTCGGGGAAACAGCACGCCGGCAACTGCCTACTTGCCAAATGATAGCTCAGGCATTCGCAACAGGTGCCCTTTCTCGAACAGGACGGAT
>Ga0180438_10008424_pt1 | contig 13119 bp, 8 predicted proteins | sample SS_ome_12_FD_132455 | JGI IMG/M metagenome (GOLD analysis project Ga0180438, IMG submission 132455) | Hypersaline lake sediment archaeal communities from the Salton Sea, California, USA - SS_3_D_2 metaG | ecosystem: Environmental > Aquatic > Non-marine Saline and Alkaline > Hypersaline >... | reverse complement strand
CTCGCGGCGCCGCCGGCTGTTGCGGATGATGCCGCCGTTTTCCAGTGTGACCCAGGTGAGCATCCGTCCGCGGTAGATGCAGGTGATCGGGTAGAGCGGCGAGTCCTTGGCGATCTGAAAATCGAAATCCTGCGTGCGAGAAACCTCACCGCCGAAATAGGGCAACTGCTTCGACGTGATCCAACGCTCGACGGCCGCGATCATGCGGTCCGCGTCGGTCTGGAGCTGCTTGTCAAGGTCCGGACTCTGCCGCAGTTGTCTCAGCAGCTTCAGCCGAAGGGCGTCGTCCTCGGCGTTGCCGGCTTGCAGGATCAACTGGGCCACGGGGTCGGTTTCCGCCGCGAAAGTCTTCAGTAGGCCAGGCCCGGCCATGGTGAGCAGGCCAATCAACAGCAGCACGCAAAAGCTGGGCGCACCGCGGCGCGGAAGTGTTTCTCGTAGGATCATAGGTTTCACGCGGTTCGAGTTGGATTTGCAGTCACCGTACGCGGCGAGACTCCGGGATTCTTCCCGACGAGAGCTTCTTCATATGGCCGACGCACGTCCAAATAATCGGCGGTCCGTTTTCGGGCTCAAACGGGATTCTCTCCATATGGCCGCACACGGACCAGTGTTCTCCCAGCCTGGCGGGATTCTCCGTCGTCTTGATGTCTTTGTACAGGAACCCGAATATGACGCAGCCCGAACCGTCGTCAAGGGCGAACATGGCGTTGGTACGATCGACCACCGTGCCGCTGATCTTTACCAGGTCCGTCGCGTCGGGGTCCATCTTGGCGGCTTGCTGGTTGCTCAGCTCGATAACCCTGGGCGGCCGGACCCCGGGGTCGGGCTCGAAATCGTAGGTCACGCGCTTGCCGTCGATCCCCAGCGTGAACCGGTCGACGTAGCCCCTGAAGCCCCGGTAGTCGTTGGCCCACTTGATCTTCTCGGGCTCGAAAACGGCGGCGTCTTCTTTGCGGGCGCCCACCACGAAGTTGAGACAGGTGCCGGTGGCCGTGCAGGTGGGAGAGCCGGCCGGATCGGTCGTCTCGTCCCAGCCGGCGCTCTTCCAGCCGCCCTCGGCCGGGCCGGCCATGGAGGTCGGCACGAGCGTCCAGTCGCCGTAGGCGTCAATCAACTCGGACCAGGAGGCAAACTCCTGGCGCGGCGGGCCGAAGGTGAACCAGCGGCCACACATCATGGGGCCGGGATGATTGAAGTTCATCGCGTCGTAGCGGAGCCACTTCCTGCAATGCCGCCCGCAATTCTCGCCTCGGACCTTGTGCTTCTGCCACGGCATGAACCAGAACTGTTTCCGCTGTTGGCCGTCCGGACTCCGGGCGGTAAGCTGAAGTTGAATCAATTGCTTGGGGTACGTCCACCATCCCTTCCAACTGCTCCAGTTGTTCCGATTCGGCGTGCCCGTGGGGATGTGGATGTTGTAGGCGTAGTACTCCAGCGACGTAATGCGTTTCAGCGCCGTGCCGGCCAGCGGTCGGCCGTCGAAGGTGTCGAGTCCCAGCCAGGCGGTGGGCAGAGTCGACCCCGCCGCGAGGCCGATGCTCGCGTAGTACGCACCTTGGCCCAAATCCGTGTCGTCGTCGGCCAGGAATGGGTTTGCCCTCTCGTACACGGCCGGGCCGTGGTTGACCAGTTCAGCCCGGGCTCCCTGGTTTGTCACGATGACCCAGCCCTGCATACGCTCGGGCGAGACTTTCACAACCGCGGCGTTTGCATACCCGGCAACCACCACGACGACCGTCGACAGCAGGATCGTTCTTGCGGAGCATACATTCATGGCAGGCTTCTCCTTTGCCCAAGACCGGTTTTCGCAGGAAGCCCGTGATAGGGCGAGTCATCAACGGCTTCAGTATACCACAATCGAGTTCGACACCCCATGAATCCGAGTGCCGCCGCATCTGCCGACTGGAAGGGTCCAGAGCGGGAATGCGCCGTGGAAAAGCGGGCGGGGCTGTGCTATACTGACCGCGGCGACGCTCCGCCTTGCCCCGGTTCGGTGCTCCGCGCGGAGCCGTACTGTTGCAAGGCGCGTCGTCACGAGCGCACCCCGATCCACCTGTCGATTTCCCGCCGAGGCCGCCATGCGAGTCTGCTTCCTGCCGTTGCTCTGTCTTGTCGTATCCTCCGCCGCCGCGGCCGACAACTGGCCGCAGTTTCGCGGGCCCGGCGGCGAGGGCCACGCGTCGGCGACCGGGCTGCCGCTGCGGTGGAGCGAGACCGAGAACGTCGCCTGGAAGGTCCCGCTGACCGGCCGCGGCTTCTCCTCGCCGGTGGTGTTGGGCGAGCAGATCTGGATCACCACCGCCTTCGAGGAAGCCGCGTCTTCCGAAGAAGCGGAACAACGCCTCGAAGGCAACCGGATCGCAAGCCAGCTGGAGGTCGATCGCAGCGTGGCGCTGGAAGCCCACTGCTTCCACCGCGACACCGGCAAGCCGCTTTTGAAGGTTCGTTTGTTCCACGTGCAGGATCCCGACCCGATTCAGGGGGCCAACAGCTATGCCTCGCCCACGCCGGTCATCGAGCCGGGGCGATTGTATTGCGACTTCGGCACCAACGGCACCGCCTGCCTGGACACGGCCGACGGCCAAATCGTCTGGAAGCGGCGCCTGGCGCTGGATCACCAGGTAGGGCCGGGCAGTTCGCCGTTTGTCTTCGAGAACCTGCTGGTGCTGGTCCGCGACGGATGCGACATGCAGTACATTACCGCCCTGGACAAGCGGACGGGCGAGACGGTCTGGAAGACCGACCGGCCGCCCATTGACGCCACGTATCTGCCCTATCGCAAGGCCTTCAGCACGCCGCTGGTGATCCATGCGGCCGGCCGCCGGCAGATGGTCATTCCCGGCGCCCAGTGGGTCGTCGCGTACGATCCGGACGACGGTGAGCCGATCTGGTGGGCCAATTACGGCAGCGGCTTCTCCAACGCGCCGCGCCCCGTGTTCGGACACGGCATGGTCTACATCTGCACCGGCTTCGCCTCGCGGCAACTCTGGGCGATCCGCGTCGACGGACGCGGCGACGTGACCGAGTCGCACGTCGCCTGGAAGGCCGGGCGGCAGATTCCCATTCGTTGCTCGCCCTTGCTGATCGGCGAGGAACTCTATTTCATCTCCGACTCCGGCGTGGCCACGTGCCTCGACGCCCGCACCGGCGAGAACCGCTGGACCGAGCGCGTCTCGGGCAACTATTCCGCTTCGCCGACTTACGTCGACGGCCGGATCTACTTCTTCAGCCAGCAGGGCAAGGCCACGGTCTTGCAGCCGGGACGCGAGTTCGTCAAGCTGGCCGAAAACCACCTCGACGACGGCTTCTGGGCATCGCCGGCGGTCGTGGGCCGGGCGTTGGTGCTCCGCAGCGATACCCACTTGTATCGCGTCCAGAAAGACCGCTGATTCGCCGACTCTCAGCACGACCGAAGGCCGGCGGTCGAACGCAGCGAAGCCCCAACACCGGTTCCTTCCCGCAGAGTGCCGGGAAGCAGATTACCTGGAGGCGGTTTCTTTCCGCGCGCTGTTGCCGCTACGGGGCACGTTCCGAAGGTACCCGGCACGACGCCATCGTGCCCCGCTGGTTGCTTTCGCGACGCTTAGAACTCGTAGAGAAGGAACTTCCCGGGTGCCGAAGGGGACAGCCCCGTTTTCCCTGCGGGAAAATCGGGACAGTCCCCAAGTTGTTCGCGCACGGGTTCTTACTTCTCGGGTTTGGGCGCCGGCCGGGCCGGTGTGATTGGCTCGGCGGCGCCGGGCTCCTTGCCGTCCATGCCGTATACGCTCGCCAGCGTCTCGGGCAGTTCCACGCCGCCGACGTCCTTCATCACCTGCATCATCGGCGGCAGCGTGCGGGCCATGTTGGAAAGCCAGTTGGCCGTGCTGCTGCTGCCGTTGCCGTCGGGAGTGTCCCAGACCACGACCTTGTCGAACTTGATGTTCGAGATCGCCCGGGCCGACGCCTCGACCAGGTTGTCGAAGTGTTCGAGCATCAACATCTGGAAGGCCTGCTGGGCCCCGCCGCAAGCTTCGACGATCTGCTTCAGACCTTGGCCCTTCTTGGCCAGGATTTCGTACTGGCCGCGGGCTTCGGCTTCCAGCCTGGCGAAGATGGCCGACGCTTCACCCTCGGCCTCGATGCGGCGCTTGGCGGCCTCGGCTTCGGCCTCGACCTCGATCTTGGCCTTCTCGGCCTTGGCGGGAGCTTCCAACTCGGCACGCCGCTTGGCCTCGATCCGCTGGGCCTCGGCCACGGCGGCCTTGGCCCGGGCCAGGTGCTCGGCCTCGAGTACGGCCGCTTCCGCGGTCACCTTCTTCGTTTCACCAATCTGGTACGCTTCCGCCTTTTTCACCTGCAAGGTGGCCTGCGACGCGGCGATGTCGGCCTTGGAGATGTTTTCACCCTCCACCGCCCGGGCATCCGCGTTGGCCAGCTTCACGCGCATGTCGCGTTCGGCCTCCTTGACCTGGGCCTCCCGCTCGAAGGCGGCCGTCTGCTCGCCGATCTGCTGTTCCTTGTCGAGTTCGGCCACGCGGACCGCCTGCGTTCGCATGGCCTCGCGGGTGCCGATCTTCTGCTCTTTCTCGGCGTTGGCCACGCTGATGAACTTCTCGCGCTCGGCGTCGGCCACGCGGATGGCGCCCATCTTCTCGTTGTCGGCCACGTCGCCGCGGGCCTTGTTGATGGCCTCCGAGGCGGCCTTCTGGCCGATGGCCTCGATGTAGCCCGACTCGTCCGTGATGTCGGTGATGTTCACGTTGATCAGCACCAGGCCGATCTTCCGCAACTCCATCTCGAGTGAACTCTGGATATTGGTCAGGAACGTGTCGCGGTCGCGGTTGATCTCTTCGATCTGCATCGAGGCGATCACCTGGCGGAGCTGACCGAAGATGATGTCTTCGGACTGCTTCTTGATCTCGCCGAAACTCAACCCCAGCAAGCGGATGGCCGCGTTCTGCATCAACTCCGGCGTGGTGCCGATGGCCACGGTGAACACGCTGGGTACGTTCACGCGGATGTTCTCGATCGACAACGCCCCGCGCAGCGGGATTTCGATCTGCATCGGCTCCAGGCTCAGCCAAGCGTAGTCCTGGATCAGCGGCGTGACCAATCGGGCCCCACCGGCGATACACGTGGCCGCCTCGCCTTTTCCCGTCTTACCGTAGATCACCAAGACGCGGTTGCTCGGGCAGCGCTTGTAATACTTCAGCACCAACGCCAGGAAGCTGAAGATCACAATCAAGATGAACACCACGATGACCGCCACGATCACCGGAAAGTTGGAGTCGTCGCCGGGTAATTGAGCCAACAGGGGGAGATGGTACATCGCTATGCCTTTCTGGTTGCAGGACAGGTTCAACTCAGATGGTTGCCCTCGGACTCCAAGGCGGGCTCGACGGCAACCGTGTTTGCGGTAATTACGTCAGTCACAACAACTTTAGCTCCCGGGGAGAGCGCGTGCCCGGAAGTCATGGCCAGGTATTCCATGGTCCGGTTTTGCAGGTTGATCTGGATTTTCCCCGTGCCGGACTGTTCGGCGGGGATCGTGGTGTAGACGGTGCCATGTCTTCCCAAGCTCCGTTGTACCCGCGCGGTCCCTTCGGATCTGAGTTTTTTCAGGCTCAGGATCATCCAGTAGACGCCGTACATGGCTACCAGACCGGCCAACACGGCGATGCCGAGCGACTGGAACTCTCCGACGCCGGCCGACTGCCCCGCCATGCCGGCCAGTCCGAAAAAGGCGACCGCGGCCACCACCGTGCGGAACGAGATCACGCCGAAAAGCCACGAGGAATCGACGTGGTCGCCATGACCGGCGGCGTCGGCGTCGAAATCGGTGTCGACGTCGACATCCACGTCGACGTCGAAGTCGGTGTCGACGTCGAACGCTTCGCCACCCAGCCCGATCAACGTCAGCGCGAACTGAATGATCATCACCGCGCCGCCGACCAGCGCACAAATCAAGAACACGGGATACAACATGACTCACCCTCCTCGCACGTCAATTGGCCCCGCTTCGTCAGTAAAGATCCTAAGAGATAATTCGAACGGCAGTGGCGGATCTTGCCCCGGCAATCGCAGCATCCGGCCGAAGTGCTCCCATCAAGGGGGGAACCGTGACGTGATGGACCACGACGACGGCCTGCCGCCTCGGAAAGACCCTGCGCCGGAAACCCACTCCCGGCGGATAATCGAACCCTCTTCCAGCGGGGACAGATTACCCACTGTATATCATGGGCGATGCGTCGGGAAAAGTCAAATGAATTTCCGCCCTTGATGGGTTTCCCAACCATCTTCGCACGGCGGCTGAGCGGACCCTGGGGTTTGCCTCAGCAGCATTCAAGCTGTGCTTGGCGTAGCCGAACTCACCCGAGTTTGGCTTGGTGCCCATGTCGCCAAAGTCTGGCGACTTCGGCCGCCACCAAATCTGACACCTATTTCTCGAACGATACTTAGAACTCGTACGTGAATAACTTGGGGACTGTCCCGGTTTTCCCGCAGGGAAAATGGGACTGTCCCCTTCGGAATCCGGGAAGTTGTTTCTGTACGAGTTCTTAGGCGACGCACTCGGCGTGCTGATCCTCGGGCACGAGGTCGACCAGATGGGTCAATTTGACGGCCGCCAGTTGTTGTCGCGTGGTCTCGGCGATTTTTCGCAAGGTGCCTCGCAGGCGGCCGCCCGATTCCCCGGGAAAATGGACGTTGACCGGCAATCCGGCCGCGACGGGACCGTCGACGGCCTCGATCACGTCCAGCAACGAAATCTCGTCCGGACGGCGGTCGAGCATGAAACCGCCTCCACCGCCGCGGCTGGATTGCAGGATGCCCTGCTTGGTCAGGTCGCGGAGGATTTGCAGCAGGAAGCGTTCGGGCATGTTGCCGATTTTGGCCAGCCGGCTGCAAGAGACAGGAGCCGCGGGTTCGTTCATGGCCAGCCGCAAGGCCGCATGAACCGCGTAGGTTACGCTTTGAGACAGTTTCATCAGGAAGCCCCGGTTCAATAAGGTGACGAACAGGGCACAAAAAAAACCCCCCTGCACGCAATTGCACAGATGAGGCTCTCACGAACTCATTGCCCTGCCCCTAATTACCGCAAATGGATCGCACCTTTTTACTGTGTCGACGGTTCGTTTTGCCAAACTCCAGAAAATCGACATCAGCCCGCGGCGAATCTCGCCTTCTCGGTAGCCTGGGACGAACGCTTCGAGTGCAACGATTGCGCATGAGTCAACTGGCCTTTCGTCCCGCCGGTCCCCCCCCTCCCGTCCACCGGGAAACGGCCCGTTCTCCCTGCAGCCGCCCGGTCCAATCGACACCCCGCCTACAGCCGCAAACACCGACAGGACCGTTCGCAGGCCTACAGGCCGAACAAGAAAGAACGCACTTTCGTCACGTCATGGTTCGGACGATACAAGCAGAGTAATCCTATTACGCGGGCGAGAAAATATCGAAGGGCAGGTTCGCGCCCCTCCGCGTGACCCTAACACGACGGAAAGGGCTGAACCATGCACCTGCCATTTCGATCCCTATCGGTCTTGCTCGTCTTGATGGTTTGTGCGGCGTCGACCGTCGCTCGAGGCGACGACTATCCCGCACTGCTCGGGCCTCACCTGCATGAGCAGAACGGCGTGACCATCGAGTACATCTACACGGGTGAAGTCTTCTCCAACACTCGGGGCGGACTCAGTACGCGAGACGCCACCAACTACCGCGGCCTCTTCGAGATGGTGGTCACGGCGGATCTGGACGAGATCGGGCTGCCGCCCGGCGGCACGCTGTTCGTCTACGGCCAGAACGGCCACGGACGCGGCATTACCGAAGACTTCGTCGGCGATATGCAAACGCTCAGCAACATCGACGCCCCAGAGTTCACGCAGATCAGCGAGTACTGGTGGCAGCGCGGCATGCTGGACGAGCTGGTCACGGTGCGGTTGGGCAAGCAGGACTGCAACGCGGAGTTCGCCATCGTCGACCTCGGCGGCGACTTCGTCAACTCTTCGTTCGGCTTCGCCCCCACCATCCCCATGCCCACCTATCCCGACCCCTCCATGGCCGTGGTGACCTTCTTTCAACTGACCGAACAAACCGTCTTCAAGGCGGGCGTTTGGGACGGGCGGCCGAACGGGCAGAACTGGGGATTCTCGAACGACGGCAAGGCCTTCTCGATCTTCGAATTCAAACGAGAGCACGAACTGGGCGGCGCCCTCTACGGCGACGTCCACGTCGGCATCTGGTACCACGGCGACGAGTTCGACGACGTGACCCCGGTCGCCGGACTCGGCGGACTCGGCGGCGGGTTTGGAGGCATCGGACTGCAGAACCTTCGGGCCAGACGAGGCGTGTCGGGTGGACCGGGCGCGCTGGCCGCCGGCGACGTCTATCAGGGCGCCCACGGCGTCTACTTCGGCTTCGATCAGATGCTGCTGGTCGAGGACGAAGAGCAAGGGCTGGGTACGTTCTTCCAATACGGCTGGGCTCAGGAGGATCGCTGGCCTATTGAGCAGTACTTCGGCACCGGCCTGGTCTACAAGGGGCTGATCCGAAACCGCGACGAAGACGTGATCGGATTGGGCGTGGCCCACGCGATCTTCAGCGACTATCTGCCCGACACTACCGACGAAACGGCCATCGAGTTGTTCTACAAGGCCCCGCTCACACCGTGGGCCACCATCCAACCCGATTTCCAGTACATTGCCAGTCCCAGCGGAAACACGCGAGACGCGGTCGTCTTCGGGTTGAGATTTGAAGTCGTCCTCTGAGGCTCGCTGGACGAGTTGCGGGTAGCGTAGCGCTCCCTGAGGCTTTGACTTTGGGGTAGCCAGGGTCGGCAGACCGCAGGAATTCCGCACGCTGGCGAGCGCAGCTGCCCCAATTCCTGGCGTTGACAAACCAGTAATTTGTGGCTGGAGAAACGGAAAACAGTCCCGGAATGGATCCGGGACTGTTTTTTGTTGGCTCACTTGGGCCGCGATCGCGCTTAGAACTCGTACGTGAATAACTTGAGGACTGCCCCGATTTTCCCGCAGGGAAAACGGGACTGTCCCCTTCGGAATCCGGGCAATTGTCTCTGTACGAGTTCTTAGGCGGTCGCCCGGCGGAAGAAACGCGTGGTGCGGCCACGAAGGTGATATCGGGCCGCCAGCAACTGCGAGTCCTCGTGTGACTCAACCGCACCCACGTGCCGGCCGTGGCTGTGCCCGGCTTTGATCTTCACTCCGCCGCCGTAATAACGGCTGGTCGCCCGCTTGAAGAAACCGGATGTCCGCTTCCGCAGGTGATACCGGGCCGCCAGCAGCTGCGAGTCCTGGTGCGCTTCGACTGCGCCGATCCGCCGGTACCTGGAGCGGTATCGGGGCACGAACTTCACGCCGCCGCGATAGTCGCGGGTCGCTCGCTTGTAAAAGTTGGATGTCCGCTTCCGCAGATGATAGCGAGCCGCCAGACTCGTCTCGTTCGCGTCGGCCGGGGCGACGTGACTGCCGTCTTGGACCGACGTGCCCGAAGCGTCTTGAGTATCCAACTGCGGTAATGCTTGGCTTCCGCCCCAACTCGAGATGGCCCAAACCAGACCGGCAACGACGGCCAAAACAACACTCACTCGACGTACGCTCAACATGATAGAAAACCCCCTTCTAATGAAACGGAGCCAACTTGTGCCAGGGGCGCTCGGCGGACCCCTTCCCGGGCCGACCACCGGCGCGGGCGTACGGGCGTCAGGGGTGCAATTCTCAGGCCAATTGCCGGAGGGCATTCGTGCCGGAGGTGTAAGTTCTTACCGGGGCACGACTTTTTGCCTGCTCTGCCGTTGGCTTTGCTTGAGGAACGTTGCCCAGACTCACCACTGCCGAAGCCGCGGCGATGCCCTGGTGCCACGGGAGCGTCGTCGAACGTCCATGAGAACCATTATGTTTGGGACGCCCGGAGTAAGCAAGCGAAAGCCGCGCGGGAGCGTTGGGGGCCAGATTTTGGAATCCCCAGTCTTTGCGGATTCGAGCGGTTAGTGACTGTAAGAAACTGTCGAAATCCGGGAGTTTTTGCCGCGCGAAACGCAAAGGTAACGTAGATGACTACGGAAGCCCCGGTTAAAGTACGGCTTTGCCACGGTCCCATCGGGTTATGAACCTGAACCGTTATGGGGGTAACGTTTCTGGAAGGGGCCCGGAGCGTTCCCCCCTTGTCCCTCGATTCCCATCAAGGCAGCTCTCCGCTTCAAATAGCGTGTTTTGCCAGCAGGCCGTGGGCCTGCGTTATCCAGTCCCACCAAAGGAGGACGCGACATGAACCGATTGTTTCCCGTCACCATCGTACTGAACGCCTTGATTTCGGCGGTCGCCTTGGCGCAAACGCAGCATGAGTTTGACAAAACTACCTACGACCAGGTCGCCAAGAAAACCATCGGCCAAGTTCTCGGCGGCAGTGCCAACGCCGACCAGTTGTTGGGCAATATGCGGCAACTGATCACGCTGGGAGTGGCCGGCTGCCGCGAACACCTCGAGGAGCCCGAAACCCCCGAAACCGAGAAGAAGGTCATGCAGGCGGTCATCGACAACGCGCAGGGGATGCAGACCCTGACGTTGGAGGAGATCGAGGCGCAATGGCACGAAGGGGGCTTTCTGAAAGGTCAAGGCGTCGACATCGAGCAGTTTGACCACTTCTCGGAGGTGCTCTGTCACTACGAAGCGGTGGTGCACCCCGCAACTTGCGTGATCTGCCTGAGGCAGTATGGCAACGCGTCCTCCGAGGACGAACGAGAGGAGTTGCTCGAGCAAGTGAAGGGCGAGTTGCAGGAGGTTCGAGAGCATCTGAAACACCTCGAATAGGCCGGATGGCTTCCTGGGCAGAGGCGTTCCCAATCACACGGCGTCCGGGCCGGGGCAGGTCTCAGGTCATTGAGACCTGCCCCCTTTCCCTAACATGATTGCACAGCGGAGGAAAGACGATGAAAATCACGATCGGCAGACGATTGAGTGTGGGCTTTTCCTTGATAGCGGTCCTTGCCGTGGCAGCGGGGGCTACGGGGATATGGATGTTGGGTAAGGTCGTGGACCAGGGCGACGTGGTGTTGCACGAGAAGGCCCCCTTGAAGGACGTGGCCATGGAGGCCACCATCGCCGCTGCCGAAACCCTGGGAGCCTGTCAGGAGTTCATTCGAGCAGAAACGGGGCTGGAGCAAGTTGAAGCCAAGATTGTCGAAGGCCTGGAAGATTTCGACATGTTCCTCTCGATGGTTCGATACGGGACCGAGTCGGAGGAGTTTCGCAACAGTTCCGCGGGAGAAATGTACGTAAAGGACGGCCTGGAGATCCGCGTGCTGCGGGGTAGCGCCGAGATGATCGCGCTGGCCGAGGAGATCGCCGCGGAGCACGAGAGCTTCGCCGCGGACGTGCAGAAACTGATTGAGACGCACCGCGAGCGAGTCCACTACAGCTTCACCGTGGACGACCGCCATTACGACCTGCTCAGCTTCTCGCAAGCGGCGGACGTGATCCACCGCAACTGGTACGAGGGCTTGGCCGACGCGGTGGAGTACGACGCCGACTTCACCGGTGAGCTCGATCACACCAAATGTGCTTTTGGTCGCTGGCTGGCTTCGTTTCACGCGGACGACGAGGAACTCGCCGCCCTGTTGACGGAAATCAACGCCAATCACACCAAGCTCCACGACGGAGGAAAGGCCGTGCTGGCGGCCAAAGACAGCGACAAGGCGTCGCACCTGGCCAAGACGAGTCGATACATCGGCAAAGCCAAGAACCTCTTTCGCAAGCTGCAGGCACACGCCGACACCAAATTGACCCAACTCGAGCAGCGCGAACAAGAGATCGTGGTTGCGCTGTTCCAGGCCGGCGATCAGATGGTGGCCCAGCTCGAGCAACTCGAATCACTTGCCGACGCGGACATGCAGCTTGCCAACGCGAATGCGCAAGAGGCGCAAATGACGGCGCGAAACGTCCTGTTCGCGGTGATGGCGGTCGCCGTGGCAATCGCCCTGTTTCTGGGATTTTTCATTACTCGATCCATCGTCAACCCCCTTCGCGGGACGGTAGGCGCGATGGAGGCGATGCGGGAGGGTGACTTCGGCCAACGACTGGACGCAGCTCGAAAGGACGAGTTGGGGACCCTCGCCACCGCGTACAACGCGGCCGCGGAGGCCAGCGGCCAAATGGTTCAGGATATCAAGGACGCCGCCGAACGTGATCGTCAGGCCCAGGCCGAAAAGGCCGAAGAGGACCGCCGGCGAGCCGAAGCCCAACGCAAGGAGGCCGAGGAAGCCGAAAGGAAGGTCAAGCACATTCTCGAGGTGGCCAATCTGGTAGCCAACCGTGATTACTCCAAGCAGATCGAGGTCAGCGGCGACGACGCGTTGGGGCAACTCGGCGACGGGTTGCGGACCTTCTTCGCCGACAAGCAGACCGCCGAGATTCGCGAGGCCGAGGCCGCCCAGCAGGAACGCGAGCAGGCCGAGACCCTCCGCCGCAAAGTGGACGAACTCTTGCAGGTCGTGGCCGCCGCCGCCCAAGGAGACCTCACCCGGCAAGTTGCCGTCGAAGGCGATGAGGCCATCGACGAGTTGGCCACCGGCATCGGCCAGATGCTGCAAGACCTCTCCCACGTGATCGGCCAGGTGACCGAGAGTGCCGCCCAGTTCAACGAGGGCTCGCGCGTGATCGCCGAAAGCTCGCAGTCGCTGGCCTCCGGAGCCCAGCAGCAAAGCTCCAGCGTCGAGGAAGTCAGCGCCTCGATCGAGGAGCTGACCGCGTCGATCGACGGCGTGAAGAACAACGCCCACGAGGCCGACCGCGTGGCCAAGAAAACCAACCAGTTGGCCGAACAGGGTGGCCAGGCCGTGCAGAAGTCGATCGAGGCCATGGAGCTGATCCGCACCAGCTCGGAGCAGATCGCCGAGATCATCCAGGTGATCTCCGAGATCGCCAGCCAGACAAACCTGCTGGCCTTGAACGCGGCCATCGAGGCGGCCCGGGCCGGCGAGCACGGAATGGGCTTCGCCGTCGTGGCCGACGAAGTAAGGAAGCTGGCCGAGCGGTCCAACCAAGCTGCCGGCGAGATTACGTCGCTGATCAAGGAATCGAGCAACCGGGTGCAAGAAGGTGCCCAGCTCAGCGATGAGACGGG
>Ga0180438_10008423_pt1 | contig 13119 bp, 34 predicted proteins | sample SS_ome_12_FD_132455 | JGI IMG/M metagenome (GOLD analysis project Ga0180438, IMG submission 132455) | Hypersaline lake sediment archaeal communities from the Salton Sea, California, USA - SS_3_D_2 metaG | ecosystem: Environmental > Aquatic > Non-marine Saline and Alkaline > Hypersaline >... | reverse complement strand
TTGGATTGTCAAGTATTTTTTCACAAAGTGGAAATATTTCCTGCTGTATTGCATTCTCATATTGCTGACTAAGTCCGCCCATTTCAACTGACCAGATTGGTTTTCCATCATCCCAATCTTTTAGCATTTCTTTTGTTGTTTTATATTTCATAATTAATCCTCCAAAGTTTTATTTTTAAGACTATTTTCAAATATTTTAAGCTCTTGTTTCTGCCGGAGCTTTTTAGTTACGTTAAAATCATGCCATAAAGCGTGGTGTTGTAGCATCCAAACTAAAGTTTCTTTATCTACTTTTTTGGCATGTTTGCTGTTAATTCGGATCCAAAACTCATTAAATGATGCTGGTCTAGGTTTCATTAATGTTTTCATAGTTTTTACTCCTTAATATAATATCAAGTATATAGCAAAACCAACAAATCCAAAAGATATTAATATTAGAACAATTCCTATTAGTATATCAATAATTGTTTTTGTTGTCATAACTTTACTCCTTAATCTTTTTTATTAAATAAAAGAAAATAGGTTTTGTTTCCCAATCAATGTCTTTATTTTTATACATCTTCTTTAGAATCTCTTTACACTCTTCTTTATCATATCCAGTGTCAATGTATGCAATATAATTATTAATATTATCTAAGACAATTATTCTTTTATCAATAATAATCCCTTTGCTATGTTCTTTTTTCTTTAAGTTAATTTGTACTTTATCACCTACAGAAAATCTATCACTTAATCGCAATGTTGTAAATGCTTTACAATCAAGTTTATTATTCCAGTTATATGAAAAATTAAGTTCTAACATAGTTTTTACTCCTTTGTAAACTCTTCAAATAATTCAACTATCATATCTTCTAAAGGCTTTAGATGTTTTTTATATTCTAAAACAACCCTAGGTGACCTTGTATTCCAAAAATCTGGATAAGGTGGCCTTGTATTCCAAAAAGATAATGTTATTTTTACTCGCTTTCTAAATTCATCACTAGGCTTTTCTGGTTCTGGTTTATAGTCCTTGCATTTATTAAGGTCATATTCAATAGGCATCCATTCTCTTATTTTGCAATTAGAGAAGCCGCCTTTCCCCCAATATTGGCACTCTTTATTTATACAGTTATCCATTATTACTCCTTTGGTGGTATTTGTACTAGGATAAGTTCTTGTAGTTCTTCAAAAGTAAAATAACTATCAATTCCTCCCAGCACGAAACAATATTTATTATCTCTATAAAGTACACATCTAGCCCAATAATTCCTGTCATCACGTTTCAACCATCCATTTATTATATCTTTATGAGTATATTTAGGTTTCTTTTGTGTTGGCATATAGTCTTTACATTTATTAAGGTCATAATTTTCCCAATGATATACATCATAAGCATTTTTTACCAAACAGTTGCTTTTGCTATTGGTGTCCCAATATTTACATCCTTTATTTATACAGTTATCCATTATTTACTCCTTAATTATGTTCTTTATATGAGCTTGTACAGATGAGTATTATTGATATAATGCCGAATAACATTATATAAAAATAACTCATCCAAAGTAATGTTTTAAATATTGTTTTGTTATATAAATAAAATAACGTAAAAATTATTAATTGATATGGTATTATATATTTTAGTTTTTTATACATAGTTAAACTCTTTAATTATGTTTTTTTTTAGCATTCGCAGTCAATTGCTTTTCTAATCGTTTAGCATAATATGCTTTGGCATCTCTATCGGCTGCTTCCATTACATCGTCTATACAATTATCACATATACCACTAGAATCTATATTCCATAATTTATGACTACATTCTGTTTCTGTTATTGTTTCTCCGCAATAACAGCAAACGGTTTTCATTTTTGGCATAACTAACTCCTTAAATTTTATGTTTTATATTTTTCTTTGCCCAAGCAAAATATTTTATAAACAACTTTTGCTATAGACCATTCTTTTTTTTGTGCAATATTAAATACTAATTGCCTGTCCTCCTCAGTCAATTGTATGCAGTGCTTGCTTTTATTTACTTTCGGCTTCCTCCAGACTGATCCCTTTTTCCCGGTCATCTTGATCCTCCTCAATTTTATTCTTAATTTCATTTTCAATTTTTATCAAACATTCTTCAAAAGTTTTACCAGTAGCTATGTACGATTCATCTGATAGCTCTTTGCTCGCATATAGTCTGCATTCTGTATAGACTTGTTCTTTATATTTTTTTTTATCAACTGCGACTGAAAAATAAACATAATTTGTCCCAGTTATTTTTTGCAATTTTTTCATTGCTTCTGATTGTTTCATAATTTACTCCTTGATTTTTTTTTAAAACACCTGTCCCCAGTAAGGAGACAGGCAGTATAAGATAGTTAAGAATTTTGCCTAAGAAAATAGGCTTGATAATTATATCATTAATAATTGCTCTGCTTCCCATGGTTGTCCCATATCAGAATTATTATGTAACCACTTAATTACCGGATCGCCCTGATAATTTTTTTCAAAATGAAACCAAGCAAATGAAGTTGCCCCTGTCGGCATTGGTCCGACTGGATGAAACTTAGCATTAAATAATGGACGTCTTACAAAAGCATAGCAAGTTTTTAATCGAAAATTATTACAGCCCTTTTCATACATTACATCATATCTTTCAACGCCATGCAAATAATCAAGTGGCCATATAAAACAAATATTTTTCTCTGCTGTATAACAAGCCATTTTAAAAAATTTAATTGACAATTTAAACGGCGGATTAGTAATAATATTATCATATGGCGGGAACCTGCCACTTAAAGCATCTGCTTCAGTAATATTTTCTGCTCTAGGCTTAATGTCGAATCCATCTACATTATCATAACCATATTCTTTTAATACTTTTATTATATCGCCAGCTCCAGCACAAGGCTCTAAAAATGTATCTAATTTATTGAATTTTAAATTATTTAAAAGATGTCTGGTTAAGGCGTGATATGTTGGGAAGAAATTGTCAGAATTATTTTGAATTGTATCCTGTGATTTAGCACGATAATTTTTACCTAATTGATCATACTTGGTTGACATAAACTATCCTATACTTAGAACTATGAGGGAGGATTGCTCGAGATCCTTCCCTCCATAGCCTCACATAATAATTATATATTATTTTACTTAAAATGTCAATAAAAAAAATAAAATATTTATTTAACATTTTTATTCCTATAATCAATGCCAGAATACTCAATCGAATTAATCTCAATTTCTTCGACTGGTATACCTAATATTTGGGCATACAAGGCCAGAGCGGGGTTGTAGAACTTATCCCTAAACGATAGCTCATCACAATTAGAAAAAGCTATGCTCCGACCATATACGCGGACTTTACCGGCAACTTTATAAACCTCGGTGAAACCAACTTCAAGTTTTATCCAATCTACAAATTGTTCAATAGTTCTGAATTCGTAATCTTCGGGCAAATTATCGAAAACAAAATTTGTAATTGACCAAAATTTTTGATTAAGTTTTGCATTTCTGCTAACTTTAGCTTTACAATCAATCACCCTATCCATAGGTAATTTCCGGATCGCGTCAAATTGATGCCTAAAAGCAGGAATCAAGCACGGCATATCTACTACCGTGCCATCTCCCATTTTAAACTTAATATTTTTCCTCGCTAATAATATATCCATTATCTTATCGCTAAACTTGCTTCCTCATAAATTTGAATTCCCGGAATCTCGACACCTGCCTTGACTACTGCATTTATTTTTTTTTCATCGATACACATATACTCTCTCGGTATCTGATTAATATCGACCAGTTTCCATTTCTTGATTTTTTTCACAGTGCTGGTTGCATTATCGCCTTTGACTGTTTGATCAACTTTAACATTAGTTGATTTTAAAATTGGAGGTGCTACGATTTTGTCTGGATTCGCTTCCTGTTTTGCTACTGCCTTTTCCATTTTCCGGCGGTTCTGTTCCTCGATTTTTTCACGTTCTTTTCGGGCAATTTCTTCCTGTTTATTATGATAAGTTAACATTTTATTTTTGATTGTTTTCTCAATCTGACTCAATGCAGAAATTTTTTCCTTAAAAATACTATCAATTGCCTTCTTTGCATCCGCATAAGGTGTACCGAAAAATTTACGCTTCTCTTCAATTTTTTTATTTGCAATTTTAATGTCCTTACAAAAATCGGCAGCATCAGTATATGATTGCTCATCTATTACCGTTAAAGTATTTGCTTTCTCCTGATAAATTGAAAGGCCATTGTCTACAGTTTTTAATTCTTTCGACTTCTCGACCTCCTTAACTGTATATAAATGACCGTCTTGTTTTTCTGTATCTTCAAATTGTATTATTGGTTTCATTATTATCTCCTAAAATTTTGTTGAATAAATAGCTCTTTTAATATCATTTCTATGAACTAAACAAGCAGTGACACTAATTGTTAATATTTGAAAAAAAATGACATTCCTAAGAGCGTATTGTTTTCTATTTAATTTTTTATGTATCCTAGCATTTCTTTTTTTAGTGTATTTAAGATATGCCTTAATACAATCCGGATCGATTGTATTAGTATTTGCCATGACAAATGTAATTGTTAGTAATAATATAATTATTTTCTTCATGTGAACTCCCTATATAATGTTAGTGCATAGAAAAAATAATTTACATCTATGCTTTTGTCTGATTTAATTATAATTTGTTTTAATTTATTGTCATTTATTTGTAGTATCATACGTTTATTAATTTTAATTTTTAATTCTTTTTCTGCCAAACTTGTATAAGCTGCCAATTGCAACTCATGCTTTCTATTGATAATTGAACCTGTCTTATAGTCAATAATATAAATTTTGTCGTCTTTTAATTTTGCAATTAAATCAACTGTCCCTGCAAATTTTAGTTTCGAAAAAAAAGTTTTTTCAGCACAAATTATTTCTTTAACATTATCTTCGAACCATTTCTGACCAATTTTTATATCATCATACATCTCATTTTCTTTCATACTCTCTTCAATCAATCCGTTAAAAACTCCATCTGCAACTAACTTCATTGCCTTATGAAAAAAGGTTCCACGCTCTGCAGCTAGTTTAAACGCAGCATCCACATATTGATAACCTAAATTCCGGCACATATTTTCAAAACCATAGTCATGAATTATGCTAAGAACTTTTGTCACTCGGTCATATTTAATTTTATTTTTAATATAATGCGTATTAGTGATTTCCATTTTTAATTCCTAATTTTTGTTGTAATTTTTTAATGCCCCAAATTATTTGCTTATCTTCTAGGCCATCAATTTGACCACAAAATGTAGCAAGCTCCTGACTTGGTGTTTCAATTTCAGCACTCCGTTTATATAATTTCCTAAAATATTCAATCAATTTATCTCTACTCGGCGGAGGTTCAATTGTTTTTTCTTTCGTCTTTTTATAGTCCGGATCGCCCTGATCGTCTAAATCTTGTGTAAAAGAATCACTTAGTCCTAATCGAAGTACAGCGTCCGTCTGCGCTCGTTTCTGGCATATTTTGACACATTTATTAATATCTCCGGATACCTCTTGTATCGTGCAAGCTCCTCGTCCCTCAGACACGGTTTCTCCGGTTGTTTTCATTCTCAATTCACATTTAAGGATAATAACACCCTGATTTTTAATCTGCTCCGGAAGTTGATTAATTGTTAATGGATCTTCTGTAAAAACTGGCCTCAAGTTTAATAATGAAGCAAATTTCTCAGAACCTGATTTAAATAATGTTGGTTTTGACACAAATTTTTTACCTGATTTTTTTGATACAATTTCAATTTTGCCGTAGTCAACATTTTCTTTAAGCTCTGACTTTATAAATTTTTGTATCATATCCCTTTTTGATTTTTCGACTTTTAAAGCATTATCGAATTGCTTTTTACTATCCAATGCAAGTGAATCTTTTTTGACCTTGACCACTGCAGTTGTTTTTTTTCTTGACATAACTAACTCCTTAATATTATATAATTATTATATAATGTATTTATTTTATTTACAAATTTTATCATAATAAATTTTCTTTCTTAAAACTATAATGATTTTCATTACAGTAAATAATATGATCGAGAAAATTTATGCCTAATAATGAAGCACCTTTCAATACTTTTTTTGTAAAAACTATATCATCTTCACTCGGTTTAACATCTCCACTAGGATGGTTGTGTGCAATAATAAAAGAATCACCTCCAGTAATTAATACCTTCCTGAAAATTTGTGCGGGTTTCATCATTAAAGTATTGTATCCGCCTTTTGCAATTAAATGCTTTTCAATAATTTGATTTTTCGTGTCAAATATTAAAATATACATTTCCTCCGATATTGGATCAAAAGTATTTTTTAATGCATTGATCACATCCTTAGGGCATGATATATACTCACCTAATTTTTCTTTTAATTTAATAACTCGATATTCAATTTTCCAGTTCATAATTTATTACCTCCATTCAAAAAATTAACTTCTTTTGCATTGATATAAGTATTTGATTTAGTTTCTCCCTCTGCAGTCTTCCAAATATCTTTACACAAATTTCCTGACACTAAAACCCGGGAGCCTTTTTTAAGATATTTGCTACAGGTTTCTCCCAATTTTCCCCACATAGCAACATCGAAAAAATTTGCTTCATCTACTTTAGTGCCATCTTTTTTAGTATATTGTCGATTGCTGGCAATAACTAATTTGCATAATGTCTTATCTCCAATTGTTTTTACTTCCGGATCCCTAACAAGGTTTCCTTCAAGTACTGTAAAATTAAAATTATTCATTGTTATCTCCTAAATATTTTTTTGTCTTGTTAGCAAGTCTAACAAACTTTTCATTATTTTTTTTTATCTCATCTCCATTTAAAATATTATAAATTTCACTTCGTGCTGGTTGAATTAAAAACGATAAAAAAACCTTCTCGCCATTTATTACTGCTGAAAAAGTTTTCTCACCATTACTACGCTTATGAATTTTAATTCCTGTAATTTTTCCACCTTTATATTGTTTTTTTAATGCATCATAAATTTTAGCAATCATAATTAACCTCCTACATTAGATCGAAAATATAATCTGGTTCAAGCCCAAACATTTCCGCACAAATTTCTTCTGCAGCTCCAATATCGCCATCTTCCAAATAATCTCTTAGTATTATTTTTGCCTCTTCAATTTGTGCCTCTGCCTGCTCTGCTGTCATTTCATCACGCTCCATAAGAACTTTTTTAATTGATAACATAATTTTCCCCTTGTAAATAATATGTAAAATTTTTAGTTTCAAATTTTTTATTTTTTAAAAATTTTTGTCTAACATTTTTATATCCCATATATTCTAATCCTTTTATGACATTATCCAAAAATTGTTTTTTAGTTATTCGAATATTTTTGGTTTTGCTTTTTACTGATACCATATATAATTTTTTATTCATAATTTACCTCTAATAATTTTATTTTAATTTGCCAATTACTAGGCCTTTAACTTTCTTCATAATAAGATTTTCAGTAAATAAAAATCCTTTTTGATAACAATTTTCACAGCAGACCCTAAACCGTTGGTGTCTAAGCGTTTTCTCATCTGCATCTTTTTTCACATGTTCACAGATAATATAATCTGTTCGCCAGTCTTTATGTTTCATAGCAACCCCCTATTTAATTATTATCTTGTAGTTTGATATTAAGAATATCAGCAATATCCTTTATGCTATACTCTGTTCCATCACTTCCAAAAATTACAGATTCATCGGGGTTGGTTGAGAATGGATTTTCTTTAACTTGTGCTAGAACATCTTCCCATTCCATAATATCATCATTGATGTCTGTATAAGTTATAGCCTCAAGTCCATTATTGATTAGTATTGATATCTCTTTTTCTGTTAAATTCTTGTCAGAATAACGAAGATAATCTCTTGCTTCATCGATAACTTGTTTTTTAACATCGCCTTTTGAAATAATTGTAATTTCACCACTACAACCGGTTAAGATAATCTGATATTTGTTCATAGTAAACTCCTATTGTAAATTTTCAAGTGTTTTTCTTTTTTCAAATAACATATCTAACATTTCTTTTTGTTTCTGAATTCTATCCCAAACTACTCGCATATCTTCTAAATAATGAAATGATTTTCTTTGTGCTTTTATTGCATATTCTGACATAAGACCTAAGTCAGAATTTAAATCAAATTTTCGACTTTTAATTTCTTCACTTATCTGATCCAAATTAAATTGTATTCTTTCTTGTATATTCATAATTAACTCCTTAATGTTTATATAATAATTATATAATATAATTCTTATTTTGTCAATAAAAAAAATAAAATAAATAAAAATATTAAAATAAGGCCGTTTTTTGGCTTTATTTGCACTGTTTTTTTTTAAATTTCTATTGTTTCCTCTATTAAATAAATCAATTTTTAAGAAACATGAATTTTTATTTTATGATATAATTACTGAACTTCTAATATGAATGTAAGGAATTTATTCCTTGGTGAGCCGTCTTGTTTCCTAACCCGGTTAGCAAGACGGCTATTTTTTTACTTACTGAAAATCAGAATTGCTACCGCAGTTAACACCGCACCAGTAGCAACACCGCCGAAAAAAGCAGTTCCGTTTTTTTGTTTACTAATTTTTAAATTATTATTTGCAGTTCTTACCTTTTCTTTTTCTTCATCTAATATCGCTTGAGTTTCGAGCATGTCATCATTATATAGTGAGTTGTATGGGTGAGGCATAAACATATAATCAAAGATTGCTAATCTTGCTCGGACAATATCTTTTTTTTTAAAACACAAATGTCCTTTATAATTCACATATGGATCCGGGAGAAACTCCCAAGCGATTAACCAAGTATCAAGAAAATGATCCGTTTTGGATATTTCATTTGTTGAACTTTCTGCCTGCAAGCTTTTTAAACCTACGCAACTTAGCAATAGGACCATCAGACAATTTCTTATTAATAATTTCATTCATTCTCCCCATTTGTGGAATAGTATTTTTAGATTTTTTTTTATTATTTTTTTCAACTTTTTTTTGTGCAATTTTCATCCCAATCCAAATTGAAATAGCTATTGCTGATATAATAAACCAAATCATTAAAAATATTTTCATTTGATTTCTAATTTAGTTTTTCTTTTCTGAGCCACATTGCCGACAATATACGTTGCCCATAATCCAGTAAGCGTCATTGCCAATGGTGATAGTTGACTCAACTCACTATCTTTAGCGCAAGCGATTATATAAATTGCATCAAATACTGTAATTAAAATTGCTCCGGCAAATTTACGTCCGCCTATTTTGTTCATCTTATACTCCTTGATATTATTTCCAAAGACTGCCTACTAATGCACCTAATGTCATAGGGAACAACCAGAAGTCAGCCATAATTTTATATAACTTACTTTTTTTCTTTCTAATCATTTCTATAATAAACCAGATGCCTGAAATTGAGGCTAAAATAATAAAAATAATTATACTAGCTTTCGGAAGCAATAATTTATTCCATTCATACATTCCAAAGTGACCTATAAAAATTACTCCAATCATATAAGGGATTAAAGGTTTTTCTTTATACCATCTCCTGAAAATAGATGTAATAGTAACCCATCCAAGTTTTTTACCAGCTTTTTTATTTTGAATTATTACCGCTATTATATCATATATAACTATGATACCAAATACAATATAAATAAAATTTAATGTCATAATATATATTCCAGTATTTTAATTACAACCAAAACAGTCGCAACTATCCCAGAACCACCAGCGACAAATTTAAATGCTTGCAATCCACCTTTGTGCCTCTCCCATTCTGCTTTCATCCCGGGATTACCATTATTTCCAAATAACGCTTTGTGGACTTGCTCAACTAATACTTTTTGTTCTGTAACCATTCCAATTAACTCATCTATCTTTTCATCATCCTTTCTTCTTTCTGGCATTATTGCTCCTCTGCTAATTCGAAGTGGGCGCCGTCATAAAATTTTTCTGTAGTAGAAAGATTATTATCCCAGTTCCCTCCCCAGATTAATTTTATTTCTTTTTGCTGTGCGATACTAATTATAACGCCAGCTACAAAAGCCATCTGCATATAATCATTCCATCTAATATGAGGTTTTTTTTTGTTCCATAACATCACATCAATTGCTTCAGAAGGTTTTTTATTATGCATTGATTCGGGAAAAGGTACCTTGCTATATCCATGTTCATAAGCATAATCCTGCTCAATTGCTCCCCTCTCTCCGGTAATAATACTAATATCAATTATTTTAATCGCTTCCCTCATTACCAATTGTATTTTTGGATGACAAGTTAATAATTTTTGTTCTGATCGTTCTGAAAAATAATACATAATAATTCCTCAGCTATTAATTACTTGATCTCTCAATCCACCACGCTCATCTCGCCTATCATCAAAATTAGTTTTAGCATAGTCATAATATTTTAGATTATCAATATAACAGTCATTAGGTGATCCGGTGGTATTCGCATAAGAAATAGCAAATTCACTTATTGAAGCTCCTTGCATATCTTCATAAGTTATACTCCCTCCGGTGCTATTGGTAGAAAATGAACTCATTAACACACCATCAAAATACAAACTAATTACATCATCTGCATTAGCAATTGCCCCACTCCCTCCGGTTGCGTCCCAAACTACAGCACAATGAATAACTTGATCTGCTGAAGTAAAACCAGCATTGGCAGCTGTTACACCTAAATCAAGTCTTTTAGTAGCATTTACAAAAAAATTAGATATAAATTGACTGCCTGAAATTGAGTATAAAAATCTACAACTCGGAGGATGACTCGCATTAACTGTAGTTCCCCAAAAAGCTGCAGTGCCTTGAATGCCTGCATTATCTGCCATTTTTATATAGCATTCGATACAGCCTTGATCAAGGTCTATTGCCTGTACATAGTCAGCACCTTCAAAGTTCGTATCATTCCTATAACCGTTTCCAAATTCTACGGCTGCATACTCATTAGTGCCACCCCCGGTAAATGTTCCAGCAACACCAAGCACACTTGTCCCAACTTGTCCTGCTGAACCTAAACGATTAAATAAAGTAGGCGGTTGGGTTAAATTACTCATGATATAGCAAGAGCTTTAATGTCTGCCTCAAGTTGTGTAATTTCAGAATTTTTTGTAGCAATTTGATTATTATAATTGGTTTGAGCATCTACAATTGACTGCTGTAATGGTGCAATTTCATCGGCCATTGCCTGTTGTAAATCTTCAATCTCTAATCTTTTTTTATCAATCTGAGCCTTTTTAGTTGCCCATGTTTCTACTACTGAACTTAATGCCATCATTAATCTCCTTAATTTTATTCTAATATCTCAATTGTAACATCTGCAGCCGGAGTTGTCGCGGTTACAGCATCACAATCTATTACCAACCAACCACCCGCAGCTAATGAAGTTGTACTTAAACTTGTACTTTCCCCGGTATGAGCTGCAGCTGCCAAACTCGGTAATGAACTAAAAATACTGGTTGCAGAATCCGGATCGGTTGCGTGGTAATTAACATCATAAGTATTATTGCCTGATCCGGTTCCCGGGGTCCCTGCTCCAAGCCTTACTTTCGCCACTGTCATTGCATAAGGTACTCGTATTTTTCTTAATCCTGTTCCTGTATAAGCATTTCCAGCCAAAACTATCTGAAGCGACCTACTGCTAGTCCCTCCAACGTCATCTTTGTTAAATTTAACTAATGCCTGTGAACTATCGCCTTTTTCTGCGAGAAGCCAATCTCCTGTCTCCGGAGTACCCTCTGAAAGACCTGCAACTTGCCCGGTACCCTGTTTGTCAAAAGCCCGAGTAGATAAAGTATTTATATCTGTACTGCTATTAATATCACTACTTGTTTTAGTACCTAAAATCATTTTTAAATCTCCTGTACGCTAATTGATTTAATATTTATATTCTTACTGTCACCATCTCTAAAATCATAATCAGTTACTTCTTTCATTCCTTCACTTGTACCAAAATTATCAACTTTGTTTAAATCAGTATCTTCAAACTCCATAATAATATGGCCTTTGCCATTCCCATCACTATATACAGTCCTGCTTTTCATTTTCATCCCTGAAGGTAGCTTAGCAGTATAAGCTTTTAAAATATCTGCTCCATTAGTAGGGTCAATATTTTCAATAACTAAAGTTTTTATTGCCATTTAAGCCTCGACATACCTTGCTAACCAGTCCATTTCAGCATTGGCTATTGCATTGTCATCCGATAGCATAAACATTTGGAATTCGCCTTTCCAAGGTTCAAAACTTCCAGTGCTATTACCAATAGCAAAATCATTTATAGTATCTGTATTTGCAGTTAATCCACTAGCAGAGCCAAGGTTTGTACCTCCCGCCCTAAGTTTCATTATATCGTTACCAACATTCCAGGTTGCACAAAATCTAAACCAATTTGTATTAGAATAAGTCCCATCGATATTTACATAAGCTCCACCAGAATTTCGTCTTTGTATTCTAAAAGTATTATTTGATGTAGTTCTGTATATTCTTAATCCAAAATTCCCATCACTAAAGACCCAGAAGCAATGATGATTAGCTCCATCTGTCCACGTACCACTTGCTATCTTAACCGTAGCAGTAACACTCCCTAAATCAACATCAACTCTCCCTTCCAGTGAAGCATCAGCATCTATACAATAATCATTCTGAGTTGCGTCCTGAGATACCCAGTTAAATCCTCCATTCCTAGTAGATGATTTTGACCTGCCCGTTGCATTACCCCATGTTTGATTATCTTGATTACCTCTTCTGTAATCTGTGGCAGTACCGCCATTTGAAAAATCATCACAAGGCAATAATATTGCTTGGTCGGTTACTTCAATTCTTCTAAGGATTTGTATTATATTCATTTTATCCTTGCCTATTTTATGTCATAATCCAACGCGAAAATATCGTAATTAGTACCATCCCAATCCATTTTTATTGAATCTGTTTCATTAGGATCAGAATTGGTCGTATTAAGAGTAAATCCTCCTCCACTACGAACAGTTGCAGGAAGAGTGGCTGCATGTCCACCAGTGCCATCTTGAATTAATTTTAGACGCATAGTCCCAACTTTACCTGTAGGAGCAGTAAAAGTGAAAGTACAATCATCAGTCATTGTGACTTTTTGATAATTACCATTATTCCAATCTA
>Ga0180438_10008421_pt1 | contig 13119 bp, 9 predicted proteins | sample SS_ome_12_FD_132455 | JGI IMG/M metagenome (GOLD analysis project Ga0180438, IMG submission 132455) | Hypersaline lake sediment archaeal communities from the Salton Sea, California, USA - SS_3_D_2 metaG | ecosystem: Environmental > Aquatic > Non-marine Saline and Alkaline > Hypersaline >... | reverse complement strand
GGGTTGTTTCGGCTAACCGGCGTCCGCAATATCGCCGCCGCTCTGCGCACCCTGGCGGGCAGCCCCCCACGCGCCCTAGCCCTCGTCACTTCTCCGCAGGGGATAACGCAATGACCCTGGGACCCTGGGTTACTCTGCAGAAAGACCCTTGACAGACAGAGAAAGGCGTCCCACTGAATGAGAGCGAAATATGATTCGCAGGCCAGTACCGCGAGGTCCCCGCTTATGTCTAAGGAACCACAGCCAAAGACGCAGCGCGATATTTGCCAGTATGACTGCCAAGCGCGTTGTTGCCGCTATATCACCATTCAGATCGACGCTCCTCGACTCAAGGCGGACTTCGACGAGATCAGTTGGTGGCTCGCTCACGAGAACGTCAGCGTATACTTCCATGGTCGCCGCTGGCACGTCGAAGTGCAAACTCCCTGCAAACATCTCACCAAAGATAACCTCTGCGATATCTACGAAGACCGTCCCCTCGTCTGCCGATGCTACGATTCAGACGGCTGCGAGTACCCCGACCGCCCGAAACACGATCTTCAATTCAACACCAAAGAAGAATTCGATTCGTGGTGGGCAAGAAAGAAAGAGCGCGCCCGCCGGAAGCGCCGGGCCGCCCGCAAATCAAAGAAGTCCGCTTAGATAGATGAGAAGTCTCTCGACATCACAACCCAAGAAAATCTAACCCCTCTGCCCGTTCGAGAGCGACACCCCTTGATTTTTCGTTGGAATTGCCAACACGCCCTAAATTAAGGGGTACCTAGCGGGCTTCTCCGGCAGACTCGCTCCCCACATGGTATAATACGGTTTGCAGGTAAGAGCGGTGCAGCAGAGCAGGGCGCGTCCCCGCCCACATGATGAGTGCGCTGCGCGGACGAAGCCCTGGAATGGAGGGGATGGATGACTTCGTCTGACGCGCAACCGCAGCAGGCCGATCAGGGGCCGAGAAAAACCGTCTTGATTGTCGACGACGAAGCCGCAACGCGCACCCTTCTCAGGAAGACCGTTCAGAACCTCGCCACCTTCTGTACCATCCTCGAGGCGGCCGATGGCGACTCCGCTCTCAAGCTCGCAAAGAACGCTCGGCCGGACCTCGTACTCCTCGACATCGTCCTTCCCGGCTCCAGCACATCAGGGGTTCTTCTCTGTCAGGAATTCTGCAGAATGCAAGCTCAAGTAGTCATCGTCAGCGGAAACGCAACGGGACCTATCGCACAAGCCTGCCTTGCTATGGGTGCATCCGAAATACTGCGGAAGCCATTCTCCGTTGAAGCGGCCAAGACGATGCTCTTACCCTATTTCGCCTGACCTAGTAGCCGACGCCGATCACCGCCGAAGACTGGGGAGTAGATCAGTTCTCTCCCGCCACCTGCAACATACGTTGAACGGCCGTCACCAAATCAGTCATCTTGAACGGCTTTGTGATGTACATGTCCGCACCCGTGGTCAAACCGTGCAATATGTCTTTGTCATTGGAACGAATGCTCAATATGATGACCGGGAGATTCTTGGTGCGGTCCGTCTCGCGAAGGACTCGGAGTGTTTGGAATCCATCCATCACCGGCATAATCACGTCCAACACCAACAAATCGGGGCGCTCCGACTCGATAGCCAGCAAGCACTCTGCTCCGTTTCGAGCAGTGCGTACCGCGATCCCCTCGCTTTCGAGCGCATTCGAAATTAGGCGCAACGTGGGTGGATGATCGTCCACTACCAGCACGCATCCCCTCATTGCCGTTTATCCTCCAGACTCTTCGAGCGCCACAGCCAACGGTTTAGGAGAAGCGTATCCAAACCCGCTGTTCCTCTGCTCTTTGAACTGTATTACACAGCCACAACGGAAGCCCTGCTTTCTCGCACCCTTCCCCGGCGCTCTTTCGCTTTCCAATAGTCCCTACAGGAGAGCGCCAAGCCGTAGCGAAATCGTATTCATAACCTGCGGTGCAGCGGGGTTGACCGGTGAAACGGTCTCTCAGAGGTCCTGTTCTCCTTGGCTCCCTATGCGGAGTCATAGCATTTCTCGTCAGCCAGCTCGGTTGGCTGGCCGCACTCGATTCTCGTGCCTATGACTTCAGCATCAGAATGCGTAACACCCCTGGTCCCTCCCCCCAAATCGCCATCATCGAGATCGACGATGAGAGCATTTCCCTTCTGGGCCGATGGCCGTGGCGTCGCTCGATTCACGCGAAGTTTCTCGCTGCCCTTCGCGAGCGTTATCAGCCCACCGCTGTTGTCTTCGATCTTCTGCTCTCCGAACCCGAGGTAGGGCAACAAGACGCGGCTCTCGCGCGAGAGATCGCCGAAGCTGGAAACGTCTACCTCGCCGCCTTCTTCACAGATATCCCAGAGTCCGGCTTGGATTTATCCCGTGAGCGCATCCCATGGGTTACGGGGGAGTACACCGGCGAGGCAACTTGGCTGGGCAAGCAGTTTGCCTCTCTACATCCCCCGATCTACGAATTCGCCCAAAAGGCTGCCGGCATCGGTTATGTCAACATCTTCCCAGAGCTCGATGGTTGTGTCCGTCGCGTCCCACTTGTTATCGACTACCAAGGCATTCCCTACCTCTCTCTCATCGCGGTCGTATTTCATTCCATCATCGATCCCGATCAACAAACCATACCTGTCGCCCTGGGCGAAACCATCAGTATCGGAGACTTCGATATTCCCATTGACTTCACGGGCGAGACTTTGATCGGCTACAATTCCTCGCCACGCAACTTAGAGCCCGTGGGCTTCGCCCGCTACCCCTACCACTCGATCCTCACTCGGGACGTTCCGCTGAGCGCCCTCAAAGATAAGATAGTCCTCGTCGGCTTCGGCGCTACGGGGATGGCGGACATCCATCCAACACCCCTCAGCGCCGGCGCCTTTGGCGTGGAGATAAACGCCCACGCCCTCAGTGGACTTCTCCAAGGCTCCTTCCTACGCACGTCCGCCTGGCATCCGCGCCTGGTATTCGCGATCCTTTGGGGGCTCTTCGCCGCTCTTTTTGCTGGCGCATGGTCTCCCCTAAGAGCCCTGGCGGCCGCCTCCGCCCTACCAATTTTAGGTACCTTAGCTGCTGCTTGGGCTCTCTCCGCGTCGGGCGTTTGGCTCGGCGCCGCCGCACCGGGCGTGGCGGCCGCGGCGGCCTACACGACTATGATCGCTTTTCGCTATCGCGAGTCAGAGCGAGATGCCCTGCGAGTCAACGCCAGCGTCGAAACCTTCGCCTTGGCCACGAGAGTCATTGGCTCAGCCCGCCGCAGAGAAGATCTCCTCAACGAGATCCGCTCGCAAGTTCACGATGTGGTGGACGCGCTACAAGTCAACCTCTATCTTTTAGATGAAGAAACCGATCGACTTACGCTCTCGCTCCCAACTTACACCGAACGTCAACCCATTTCCTATGCCGTCGGTGAAGGCACCGTCGGATGGGTTGCCCGCTATCCAGACGTCCACCTCGTTGACCAAATCCATCCTGCCACTGACCTTGCCACAGAGCTTTCGAAATCCGTCTCCTTTCCCGTCCGATCTGTCCTATATGCCCCCATGTCCCACCGCGGCAGAATCGTCGGCGTCGTCGAAGCCGTGCGAGGCGCCGACCAGCGCCCTTTCGAAAACCGCCACCTCCAAATCGCCGAAGCTCTTGCCACGGAGGCGGCCGTCGCCCTCGAAAACGTATCGCTCTACGAAAAACTGGAGGGCCGCGTCGAAATCGCAAACCGGCGTCTTCTCGCTGCCTTTCAGGAGCTAAAACAGGAGAGAGACCGTATCTCCGCCATCGTCACCAACATGGCCGACGGTGTCATACTCACCGACGCCCAACGGCGAATTCGTTTCCTCAACCCAGCCGCAGCACACATGTTGAACCTCGACCCAGGAGATACAGAAGGGCAACTTGCCTCGGAAGTGCTCCCGTACCCACCCATCCTCGAACAGCTCGATGGCGATGCGAAACCAAGCGTCGAAATCCCACGCCTCCACCTTGCCGAGCCGTGTCGCATTATTCTCTCTCCGAGGACGGTTCGGCTCATCTCGGAACAGGGCACTCATACCGGTGCTATTACCGTTCTGAGCGACATCACACTTCTCGAAGAGCTCTCCGAGATGAAGACCGAATTCGTCTCAATCGTTTCTCACGAACTCCGTACTCCTCTCACCTCCATCATGGGCTTCGCCCAGACCTTGCGGGGCGATCTCGCCACCCTCGAAGAGCACGAGCGCTCCGAGTTCCTGGGTATCATCGAGCAAGAATCTAATCGCCTCCTCGTCATGATTAACGACCTGCTCGATATGTCTCGCATGGAGGCCGGTCGTCCCCTCCCAATCAATTACGCACTCGTCAACATCAAGCAACTCGCCGAACACGTCGTCCGGTTTCAATCGGTAACCACGACCCTCCACAATTTCGCCTTCGAGTTTCCTGAAAATGCACCGGCCGTCCAGGCCGACCCGGATAAGGTCGAGCAGATTCTCACCAACCTGGTTTCTAATGCAATCAAGTACTCCCCTAAGGGAGGAGAAGTTGCTCTGGGTGCCTACAGCGAAGATGATTACTGTACCATCTACGTAAGGGATCGAGGTATCGGCATGACGGCGGAAGAGGTATCACGTTTGTTCCAGCCATATCAAAGGATCGACCGAGACGCAATCAAAGGGATACGAGGCACCGGCCTTGGTCTCTACCTCGTTCGTGCTCTCGTCGAGGCCCATAGAGGACGGGTTTGGGTTGAAAGCGAGCCTGGAAAAGGATCGAGCTTCTACCTTAGCCTACCCCTGCGTCCGCCAGATGAAAATAATCCTGTTTAGAGTATTCTTTGCTCGGCTATCCTAGCAGTGAAGCCGATCCAACTGGGAGGTGGCATCAATGCGGCAAGCCGCAACGCTATTCATCTTCGGTTTCGTCCTTCTGCTGATCTTCTTGATCTACCTCACGAAATCTCTCGCCGTCGTTCAGCGCATCGCTGTCATCGACTCCGTCGTTGGCTCGGCCGTCCTGCTGCACGGAGAAAACCCTCCGATTCCCCTTGAGGTCGGTCGGCTCGTCCGCACCGGAGACATCGTGCGCGTTGGCCCCGATTCATCTGTCGAGCTTCGCTGGGCCCGATGGGCGGGGGGTATGCGCATCAAACTCGGGCCCGACACTAATTTCACAGTCGCCCGAGCGACGGTCAATCGTTCGACTGGAGAGGAAGAATCCCGACTTCATGTCGAGAAGGGCACCGTCTGGATTCGCCTGCGCAGAGCCATTACGGGGAAATCCAAGTTCGAAGTCGAAATGCCTACGGCGGTCGCCGCCGTTCGCGGCACCGTCTTTCAGGTTTCGGTCGACGAGAGCGGCATCAGTTACGTCAGCGTCTGGGACGGGGCCGTTGCCGTCAAAACCAAGAGTGGAGCTGAGTTCACCGTCAGTGGCGGTGCAAGCACGCAGATCGACCCTGGCGTTGAGCCGCGTGAGCCTCGTCTCCTCTCGCCCACTGAAACTGCCGAGTGGGAGCAGCAGACATCCATCATCGGCCCGTTCCTCGCGGTTGAAACTCCGACCGATGGCGAGACGTTCAGCACGCCCGAATGTATCGTCTCCGGCCGAGCCGAGCCGGAGAGTGAAGTTCTCATCGATGGCGCCCCCGTACCCCTCTCCGATAAAGGGCGATTTTCGAAGATGCTGGACCTCGACGAGGGAGAACGCGTCATCTACATAACCGCTCGCGCGCCAGATCAGACCGAGACTATAATCCAGCGACGAATCGCCGTGACATTCGCGCAACCCGTATCACCGTAGTCGATTTGTACGAGCTGCGGAGGGCGCCCTGACCTATTCCCAACCAGCAGGATTCGGTGAACTCATGAGCGTATTTCCTTGCTATTGGATGAGATTGATCTCATACCCAAAGACCCTGTGAGGCTGATCCTCTGCATCGGCGAACGAACAAAGGTAAAGATAACCGGAAGAGTCGTGTCTCACACAGGCAAACGGCCCGTTCCTTTCAGGATTGGCCTCGGCTTGCGGGTGAAGTCACACTGATACTGCTGCTGTTGGTGGTGCCGGTCGTCATCAACCGCTATTCGAAGAACATCCTCGACGTTAAAGACTTCGTCCTCGTAGTTGGGGTGGCTGCAGGCCTTTCCGTATGGCTTCTGACGAGCCTCGCGCGGGGACGAATAGAGTGGGCCCAGGGCAGGCTTAATATAGCTGCGTTTTGTTTCGTCGTCTGGGCCTGCGGCACGCTGGTCTATTCCAAATACCGATATGCGAGCGCGGAGGAAATTCAAGGTCTTCTCGCTCACGCCGGCTTCTATTTTCTCGTTGTGGCGGCGATCAAGGAGTTCGGCCAGGTCCGGCGATTGCTCGGCGCCGCGGCCATATCGGCGATGGTTGTCTGCGCCTACGCCTTTATGCAGGCCGCCGGGATGGATCCTCTTGGGTGGGATGAGCGACACGTTCGAGTCTTTTCATTTCTTGGCAATGCCACATACCTTGCGGGATACTGTGTGCTGCTTCTGCCTCTGCTCATCGCCGTCGGGTGGCCTGAGAAGCTCACAGCTACCAATGGCTCCAAATGGCTTGGGGTTAGGTCGATCTTCTTTCTGACGATTGCCGCTCTGCTCGTGCTCTGTCTGTACTTCACCATTTCTCTGTCGCCAACAATCGGCCTTGGCTTGGGTGTCGCCCTCGCATCGATGTTGGCGGTTGCCAAAACAGGTCTGGCAGGAGTCCGAAAAAACATTCATATCATCCTCCCCGCCCTTATTATTCTCGCCGGGCTCCTTTTATTTGGATATCGTGCGCTTCCAGAGAGGCAGCAGCGAAGGGTGGGGAAAGTCCTCAACCTGCAAGATCCCTACGGCAAAGAGAGGCAGCTAATCAGGCAGGCCGGTTATGACATTTTCCGAAAACATCCGGTATTGGGAACTGGATACGGAACCTATCGAATCTACGCCCTCGAAATTCTAGCTCCACATTGGTATACCAATGTCAGCAAAAACGACGATACTATGTTGGTTACCAACTACGCGCACAACGAGTATATTCAAGTCCTCGCAGGAACTGGAGTGATCGGCGGAGCGCTCTTCTTCGGGCTGATCGCGCTTCTCTTTTATCGGGGTATTTGGAATTCCTTGATGGATCCGCGGCCGGAGTGGCGGAGGCTTTCGCTGGCGATTACCGTGGGCGCCGTCGCGTTTCTCTTTCAGCAGGCGTTCGGCGTTACTTTCCGTCAGCCCGGAACCGTGACTTTCTTCTGGCTTTCCGCCGGTCTGCTAACCGTCGCCGGCGCGGGCATTGGAAAGTCGACTGACGAGGGAATAGCATTGCGAACTATTCGCTTCCGCGCGCTCGGCGTTTTCCCCCTGCTGGGTATCGGCTCGGTTATGGTGTTCGCTTTCAGTTTACTGACATGGAGTGCGGTTAAACCGGTGCGCGCAGGAGGCTTATTGAAGAGAGCTGAATGGCTCGCGAAAAGAGGAGGATTCCGCGAAGGCGCTATCCTCGCCGATAAGGCTATCGAGCTGTACCCTTATTCCCCACAAGCGTATTATGTTGCCGCCTACGCCTGGGGAAGCCTTGGGGATCACAAGCGATCGCTCGAAGCTAATAAACGATCCTTAGAATTGCTGCCGGGGAACGCCAGTGTATACTACAACCTTGGTGTGAACTACAAGAAACTCGGCATGGTGAAAGAGGCGGAGAAGAATCTCCTGGAATCCATTCGCCTCATGCCGAATTCCAAGCGTCACCATGCTGCCCTGGCCGAGGTTCTTTTAGAGAACGGGGAGTACGATAGGGCTCTCTTCTATGCTAAGGAGGCGGTGCGGCTCGCCCCCAAGAACCCAAAGACACATCTTCTGGCCGCGGATATCGAAGCGAGACGCGGGAATCTGGAGGCGGCCGCGGAATACCTTTGCACCGCGGCGAGGCGTTCTCCGAAAGATCCGAACATATGGCAACAGCTCGCGGATATACGCTTCAAGCAGAGGAAAACCAGCGAAGCCCTCAAAGCGGCCAAGCGCTGGGCCAAGCTTGAGCCCGACTCGGCTGAGGCGCAACAACTTCTCGCAGCCTGCAACTATAATGCTGGTCGCTATAGTCAGGCCGCTACTGCCTTACGCCGACTCCTAGAACTTCGACCTGATAACTCAGAGGCTCGTCTGCGACTCGCTTATTCTTATATTAAGCTGCAAAAAATGGCAAAGGCTCGACGCGAGCTCCACCGCCTTGCCACCAATGATCCGACGAGTCCTCAGGGAGTCAAGGCGGTGGAACTGCTCCGCACCTTACCTGCGCGCCCCCGCTGACCGGCATAGCCGCCGCAGAACCGGCTGACCGTCTGAGGAAGCTACATCGGCGCAACGCGTGAGATGCTCATTCTTATACCCGTGGCCCGTCATCTGTTCAATCAAGCCCAAGGGACTCTCGAACCCGCTCTGCGGCTTCTCGATTGGCCGGAGCCGTCGAAGGCTGTTCCACAGAGTATTCGCTGGGGCTCGGCAGGATAGCATCGAGTTCATCGACGACGGTCTGCGCGAAAAAGAGAGGCGGATCGTCGGCGAGATAGCGAAGAGCGAGTTTCCCGCCTGTTAGCACGTCCGTACGAAGTGCCTCGCAAACGATGTCGGCCTTTTCTGCTGGATCGTCGCTCCCCTCGAACCTCGAAACATATCCGCTTTCTTGTGAGGAATCCGACGGGGTCTCTGCTGCTTCTTGTATTCCTCTGTGAGCGTTTCCCATATGCGCGCCATCGTGGTCGCTGTCATCGTGAGCGGCCCCTTGGTGTCCGTGAGCATGACCGTGGCCATTCACCCGAGAGCCCACCGCACGGCCCACCAAGAAGAGCGCCGCAAAGCATACTGCAAAGGCGGCAGCGATCGCGCAGGTATGCTTCGCTGCGCGCAAGCGATCATGAGAGCGCACGACATGGGCCACGGCAGACACCAGGATAAGCGCTACGGCATATGCCCCAATCACAAGTGGACCTGACGACAAATCTGCCACGAGTGAAATGCTCAGCCCCGCCACAGTGACGACAATCCCGACCAACCAACCGAAGAGCAGTTGAAGCAACAAGCGATTTGTCACAAATACTGCCATGACGGCCGGAGCGACCAGGAAGACAAAAACGAGCAGTACGCCAGCGCTGCCTACCGAGACGGTTATGACGAATCCGAAAGTGAGGTAGAAGAGGAAATCCCACAGCCCCACATTCATCCCGCGCTGACGAGCGGCCTCCGCATCTTCAGAGATCAGCAGAAACTGACGCCGGAAGATGAAGTGAAACGAACCGATCAGGACATACACGGCGGCGACGATCCCAACGGTACGCCATTCAACCCAGAGGATTGAACCGGTAAGAATGTCTTTGATGTGTTGCGCTCCGTGCGGCGCTTTGTCGATAAGGATTATGGCTGTTGCCGCCGCAAACGCGTAGACCAGGCCGATGATGGCCTCCTGAGGCACTCGGCTCTCGCGAGTTCGAGTGAGCGTGAAAACGGCCGCAGCGATGGCCGTCAGGGCCATCGAGAACCAGTACGAGGCCTGGGTGTGAAGGGGGATTCCCAAGAGAAAGGCAACGAGCGCGCCCAAAGCTGCTATTTGAGCCAACGCCAGATCGACGAAGATGATCTCTCGCTTGATCACGTGGATGCCCAGATAGGAGAGCATGCCGACCATGAGCACGCAGAGGCAGAAGGACGGAAGCATAACTTGAATGGCATCGGCGGTATTCATGTCTCTCTTGACCTCTCAATCCGAGGGGGAGGCACCGAAACATGCCTCCCCCTCGTCCTCCAGCCTATTCGCTGAGATAGCCGGTCTGCTTTCCGGCTTGCAGAAGACGCTTGACCCACACGTCGAACAGTTCGAAGTAATCGTCGACGCCGGGCTCGCCTCCGACATACAACGGAACGATCACTGCAACAGCGCCCACTCGAGTCGCGACCCCGTTAACCTGCTTCTCGTCGAAGTAGTTCGCCGAGAGGATAATCCGAATCCCTCGATCCTTCATGAGTTGAACGAGTTCGGTGACGTGTTTTGCAGAGGGTGGAATTCCTGGCTTGGGCTCGACCGTTCCCGCCTCCTCAATGCCGAAAAGGCGCAAGAAGTAGACCCAGTTCTTGTGGTAAGTGACAATTGGTTTGCCGCGCAACGGCATCATCTGCTTCATCCAGCCACCAAGGCGGTCGATAAGGGGTGTGCCTTTATAGTCGTGGTCTTCCAGGAATGCGACGAGACGCCCATTCTCTGCCAAATCGGAGAGCGTTTTACCCCCGAGTATCTCCACCAGGTCTTTCCCGAAAAGACGTTCGTCCATTTCCCGTTCGAGAGTTGCAAGGTTTCGCTCGTACTCAGCTTTTCCCGCCGGGTCGTTTTTGATCAGGCCGGCGGCGATATTGCGAGCCGCAGTCTTCATATTGAGCGGGCTGTTTGTCACGTGGGGATTGCCGTAGACATGGACGCCCCCCTCGATTCGTGACATCGTCTTGGGCTTCTCCAGCAGTTTCATGCCACTCGCTGCAGCGACATATCCCGGCTGGCCGCTTCGGACGCGCGCGTTCCCAGACTTATCGACGACCGTCGTTATCCATGTTTCCAGATCCAAACCAGTATCTACGAGAATATCCGCCTCGCGAACCAGATTGACGAAGGACGGTTTCGGGCGGATGAAATGAGCATCCTGATCGCCTCGCACGATGGCCACCACTGATACCCGGTCGCCTCCGATCGCCTCGGCCAAGACGGCATAGTCCGGCAATGTCGTGACGACTCGTAGAGGTGCGGCTGCGCAGAGGGATGGACAGAGAACGGCTATCATAAGCCCCAGCAGCATGACTGTTCGTTTCATCGTAGGCACTCCTCTCATATTATTTATGCTCGGTGCGTTGGCCGCATCAGTAGCGCTCGTGTTTATGGGGTCCGGCAGCGAAAATGCACTGCAGATAAACTGCGTCCTCGTCCGGCCCCATATCCTTACTGCCGAGGTGGTCCCACTCAAGCCGCCAGTGAACCCAGGGGCTTTGATACCAAGTTAGATAGGGCGCGACAAGGGACTGATGCGCCCCAGATTGTGAAACTGCAAGCGGGGCAAGCGAAAGCCCCGTAAGCTCAGCGTAGTCCTTGACATCAGGCTCGTAATAATCGATGCGAAGTCCGGCATCGAGTGTTCGGCTTAGCTTCTTTTGGAAGTACGTGTAGGCGCCCCAAGGGCGAATCGTATCCTCTCCCGAGCCGTCCGGAGAGAGAATGTCCTTGTTGAGCAGATACGCCTCCGTCCGCCAGACCCAATTCTCATAGCGCATCTGATCGGTCGGCTCCCAGAGCACCGTCAGATCCGCCCCGAGGGCTGTCGCCCCAAGATCCTTTTCTTGCGACAATACCGCGTCACCCACCGCAACCTCCCAGGTATCGTTCCTGCCGACAAGGCCGGTCAGGCCGAATTCGAGATAGGTGTCTTTGTTCAGATCGCGGTAGTTCCGGTAGTGAGCGAGAACCGATGGCATGTTTGCGGTATTTTGGCCGAAGACCCGGTCGTTTTCCCCGTTCGTGAGTTGTAGGGTCAACTCCTGAGCGGCATTCCTCATCGGTGGCATCTGCCAGTCAACCGAGAAGCCCGTCTGATTCAGCCCGCCCGGGCCGAAGATCTGGCGAAGCGGCAGAGGGAAATCCACCTGATCCAGGCTGTGCTTGTGCCAGCGGTTTACAACTCCAAACTGCTGGCGGAATTTGCCTAGGGTCACATTGAGGTTCGGCAGCCACGCATATCGAGTGAAATACGCCTCGCCCAGCATGGCCTTATCGTCTGTAACGGGGACTGCCGCTTTGAAGCGCGAATACGGATCGAGATAGGACTCAAGGTGAAGCCCCAGTGTGCGAAGCGTAGCGTCAGGGTATTGGGTCACGCCCTCCCCGGAGCGATAGGAGGCAATGAAGTCTCCTGTGACGCTGATCTCCGGGTTGAGCGCCTGCAAACCGAGAGCGCCCGATGTAAAAGCTTCTTCCGGCTCTTCTTCACTTATCTCCTCGGCCTTCGCCTCACGCTGGGCTGCCTCAATGAGCTCAGCCAGCTCGTCTTCGGTGGCCGCTTCAGTGACAGCTTGAGCTGCGCTTTCGAGCTCTACGAGCTGAGCGCGTAGCGCGGCCAGTTCCGCTTCGAGTTCGGAAACGCGAGCCGCCATCGAGTCTACTTGTCTTTGAAGATCGACGGCTGCGCCGCCTTCAACTCCGCTCGCTTCAGCGGCTCCAGCGAAGGCACAACAGAGAACGCACAATATGAATAGGAATAGGGAGAAACGCATGGAGTATATCCCTCCGAGATTTATTTCGTGAAATAGGCATAGCATACGCGCTGGCGCGCGCGAGAGCTATGCGAGGAGAATAATGCGATGGAGAATTAGCTGAACGGAGGGGCTCGCGAGTTTGGACAAACCGGCTCGGCCGCACATGGCTGCAATGCCGAGAGCGGTGGGAGCGTTGCAAGCCGTAAGACGCCCGGTGTGTCTGGCTGAACGATACCTGGTATGTTAGACTGAAGCTGCCATAGACAGGCGAGGCAAACCCCGCAGGCCCTCTTGCCTATGAAGCCGCAGAGTCCAGACCCTCCATTTGCTTCAGCGCCCACGTACGCGGAGGTTCCGGCCCAATCTCCTCTTGGGGCAAGGGGCCCGCACGAACAATGGTTATGCGGTCCCCCCTGGCTGAGCATAAGCAGCAGCCAGGGAACGAGAAGAAAGAGGGCGGGGGAACAAACCCCACGCCCAGCACGTTGCCTGAGCGAAAGCCTACTCAACTTGGACATTCCTACCAATGAGGAACCGACGACTCAATGCCTCAGCACAGTGTAATCTACACTATCTAGATTATAGGAAGCTTGGTCGATTGCGTCAATACAAGCAAAGGGTAAGTTCAGGGTCATTTCGAGGGGGGCAGGCCAGTCGAGGGGGGCAGGTCACAAACATAGAGCCTCTATACCATTGCAGTCAAGTTCGCGGCATTTCAAACTGACCCACTACCCCAATAGGATGGGTGTGACCGAATTTGCTGGGTCAGGCGGCATGGGGGAGTTGCTGGCGGACATGTTGAGTGCGGGCATCCCAGCGGCTGTTGAGTCGGTCGAGTCGAAGGTGGAGCACAGCCCGCGCGCC
>Ga0180438_10008420_pt1 | contig 13120 bp, 11 predicted proteins | sample SS_ome_12_FD_132455 | JGI IMG/M metagenome (GOLD analysis project Ga0180438, IMG submission 132455) | Hypersaline lake sediment archaeal communities from the Salton Sea, California, USA - SS_3_D_2 metaG | ecosystem: Environmental > Aquatic > Non-marine Saline and Alkaline > Hypersaline >... | reverse complement strand
CTGGCGGTGATGCTTCATGGAGTGTTACGTTAAATGATGGGACAGCAGATATTTTTGTAAAAGCTAATCTTGACGCCACTGCCGCGTCTATTCCCCTGTATATGTGCGAAGGCGGTGACGCTGTAACGGATGATGAAACCTCTATTGTGTTGGGAATACCTATGGTAGACCAGACATTAAAGTGTACTACTGCTGGCGTGGCAACTACAGCGCCAACAATCACTGTTATCTGGGAAGAAGACACAGGTAAGTAATGGCCGTTCTTGACACCAAAACTCATCGGCTGTATGTGGCAAGGGCAACAGCGGTGGAAGATACATCCCTGCTCGATTTGACTACAAGTGGTGATTTTGCAAATATGCCTTCTGACGTTCTTGACTTAGCCCTGCAAGATGTTTCCAGCCCATTACAATTCGGGCCTGTCCCCCCTATTATCAAGCAAAATGGCTTGAGATTTTTAATTTGCAGTAACGGCGACGAGAACAGTACGTTTGCATGGTATCTCAAAACGTGGGGCAATGAGAACTGGCCTTGTAAATATGTAGCCACAGGAACAGGAACTATAGGCACTCAGGCCGTAGTAACCTATCCTCACAATGGTGTTGCTACGGGGCAAGTTTGGGCGGATACCCTTGTGGTTACATGGCACAACTGGCCTAAAGGGGTAGTGGCAACGGACACCGTGGGTCATAATTCTTATTCTGAAATATGGCTCGATGGTAGCGGGTCAAGATACTGGCTGTTTGAAATAGATACTTCGGCTAACGGAGCAGGTGAAACTACAGTTTATACAGTGTTTTACGGATACTGGTAATGGCGCGCACACAAAAAATCTTGCAATCCTTCAACGCAGGCGAATTGTCCCCCCTCATGGACATGAGAATCGACCAGGAAAAATACCAGATGGGTTGCCGGACGATGGAGAACTTTTATCCTCTCATCTACGGCGGCGCAGAAAGGAGGCCTGGCACTTATTTTGTAGGCGAGACTAAAGATAGTATGGTAAGCGGTGATAGTACCGCCAAGTGTCGATTAGTTGATTTTATATATTCAGTAGACCAAGCGTATGTATTGGAATTTGGAAACCAGTATATACGCTTTTTTGCTAACAACGGAAGGTTTACGGGTGCTTTATTAGCTGATACAACTGCATGGGCAACGGGAACAAAGTACTATGCAGGAGATATAACGAAATATGACGATACCTCTAATAATTATCTTTATCGCTGCCTAAAAACCCACACATCCGCCACAGGTGGAGGGGATAATGCTGGTGGCGAGCCTGACACTAATACAACCCAATGGGAATGTTGCAATACCACTACTGGAGCTATGACTTCCGACTCCTATCCTATTTATGAAATACCATCGCCATATTTAACCGCTGATTTGTTTGAATTAAAGTTTGAACATTCAGCAGATGTAATGTATATCACTCACCCTGATTATGAACCGAGAAAACTTTCAAGGTTTAGTTCAACTACGTTTATTTTAGAGGAACTTGCTTTCGAGAACGGCCCGTTTCAAGACCAGAACACCGCTACTACAGCGATAATCACTCCAAGTGCTACGACGGGCGATATTACTTTAACGGCTTCGGGCACTAATGCGGATGGTACATCGTTTGCGCCATTTGTAGACAGCGCTACCGCAGGACATCAGCCAAGCGGTGCTACGGGCGCTGCCGCAGTAGGTACATCACAAACCTTAAAAGCTATTACAGGTACGCTCTTTAGAATAGTCCATGCCCTTGAAACGCCAGATATTGACAAAACATTCACTTCTACGGGAACATCGGAATCTCTTTTGGTCTATAAGGGTGTAACGTGGGATTTCGTAACCAATGGAACATGGACGGGCACGATAAAATTAGAGAGAAGCTACGATGATTCTACTTGGGAGACTATGGCAACGGTTGTTTCAGAGGACAATAACAATGCCAAGATAGTAGGCACAGAGGAAGTTGACGATGCATATTACAGGATAAACTGTACTGACTATACAAGCGGTTCGGCTAATTGTCAGTTTTCCGTCAGGGACACTTCACATATCGGAGTAGTGGAGATAACCGATGTTACAAGTACGACAGTTGCCTCGGCCACAGTTTTGCAGACTTTGGGAAGTACGGACGGCACTCACAGGTGGTCTGAGGGTTACTGGTCGAACTATCGCGGCTGGCCTCATGCAGTTGCCATATCAACGGAGGAAAGACTGACATTTGCAGGTTCTCCGAGTTTTCCTTTAACTATATGGGGTTCTGTGTCCGGTGATTATACAGACATGACCGCAGGGGTCTTGGATGACGATGCGATTATTTTTACTTTAGTAGGCGCAGGACGGCAGAACGCTATCAGATGGCTGGTTACAAAAGACGCTATGGTAATAGGCACTTATGGAGGGGAACATTTACTCGGTGCAACAGACGACAAGGAAGCGCTCACCCCGACCAATGTAACGGCAAAGATACAATCCACCTATGGTTCTGAGGACATTCAGGCTATCTTGGTGGGAGATTCCATACTTTTCGTCCAGAGGGGCGGACGAAGATTAAGGGAAATGCACTATGATTTCGAGAAGGATTCCATGATAGCGGAGGATTTGACTGTCTTTGCAAATCATATTACAGAATCCACTATTGTAGACCTTGCCTACCAGAGAACACCCGACCCGATGGTGTGGTGTGTTCGTGATGACGGGCAGATGGCGGTATTGTCTTACGAAAGGTCACAGGATGTTTGGGCATGGTGCAGACTGATGAGTTATACAAGTAACGGAACCGTGGAAAGTGATATTGAATCTGTCTGTGTAATCCCAAGCGGAAGCGAAGAAGATGAAATTTGGATGTCCGTTGAAAGAACGATAAATAGTGTAAACGTCCGCTTTATAGAATACTTCTCAACAAGAGATTTCTAAATGGCTACGGTAAAGGCTGACGCACATTTTGTTGACGCTGACAAGGCCACCGGCACTCAGAGTACATGGCAGGATAACCGTTATGGTCCTTGGTCTGCGATGGCATATTCGGTGGGAACGTCAATTTTTAAAATAAACAAAGACAGTTTTGCGCTTGATACTGCATGGGGGACAAATGGAGAAGTTGATACCAGTGGCGATACGCCAAGCGGAGAGGATATAATAGTATTGGCATTTGGTTTGGATGGCTCGATTTATATAGCTACAGAATCTAACGATGACGCTGTTTATAAATATGATTCTGATGGCGCTTTAGATACGTCTTGGGGAACAAGTGGAAAGTATTCTATTCCTCGTTATGATATTCAGGCCGTCAATAAGATTAATAAAATCATCGTTGATTCAAGTTATAATGTTTATATATGTTCTGATGGCATCCAGCAATACGGCGCACCGAGAAGGGCGGTCGCAGGCATAAGAAAACTCGATTCCAATGGGGCGGAGTTGTGGACTTATGCCGACCATGAAGATGACGCAGATTGGGCAAATCGGACTGATGCTGATGTAGTAACTTTGGGATATGCTGTTTCTGGTCAGGGATGGAAATATCCAAGACAGGTTGCTTCTGGCGTGTTAAACTCTGCCGAGACTAAATTGTATTTAATAAACTATCGCGCCAATCCCCATTCCGGTGCTGATTACGGCAGTGAAGAATACAACATGGTTAAAATTAACACTTCAGACGGCTCATTAGATACCTCGTTTGGCAGTAATGGATACAAGAATCTTGCTGTAAGCGCCTCAAATTCTATATATCAATGTTATGATGTAGCATTGGATTCTGATGAAAATATTTACACTTTTCATTTTTCGGAATCTATTGGTGGAACAAACTACCAACTTACCAAATTGGATTCTAACGGGAATATAGATACTTCGTGGGGCACTAATGGCAGGGTGTCTCTCGGTTCTTCTGTTGTGCCAATAAGGGCATTACATAATGGTGGTGCAAATATAGCTGTTTATTCCGATGGCCGAATGGCTATTGCTTGTGTTATATCCAATTCTGACTATGTAGTTTTCTTGGATGCCAACGGCAATCAAAGTTGGGACACAGGTGGGTTTGGCAATCAATCTATTTCCGGTATTGCTATTGATGATGATTATGTATATATTTCCTCCGATCTTAACTCTCCTACTTCGTCCGGCCCACAAAAAACAATAGTAAGATGGGACGTAGATGCCGGTACTCAGGATTCAAGCGGTACGCCAACCGGTGCATTTCAGGCATGTACTACGCTTACCAGTACAAAATTAGGCTTTACTATAGTTAGCGGCACACAAGACAGGACTTTGGCGTTTCCGCAGGATTGGAGTCATTTAGAGGGCGAAACGGTACAGGTTTTAGGCGATGGCAACTATTTAGGAACAGACACAGTATCAAGCGGGGAAATAACTTTAGACGACAACACCACCACAAACCATGTAGGCTTAAAATATACCTCCAAGATACAGCCGATGAAGTTAGATGGTGAGGTTAATGTCAAAAGGATAAGGGATATAATCCTTAATGTCTACGAAACAGTAGGCGGAGATTACGGCAGGGAAGATGATAATTTATACACCAATGTATTAAAAAGCTCAGGAGACGTTTTGGCTACAGATGGAGATTTATATTCAGGCTTGGCAGAGCTTCCGTTCCCAGGCACTTACGACAGGCAGGGTGATATTTGGATAACACAAGACGAACCTTTGCCTATGAATCTCATCGGAATGGGCGTGAAGTATTCTCAGGAGGCTAAATAATGGCGACCTTGGCTAATGCCCATTTTGTAGACAGTGATATAAACGGAAGCACTTCTGGTACTACCACTTGGCAGACGACCTCTCCTAACACGCAGGACAGGACGATCACTCATCCTGCGAACTGGGCACATCTTGAAGGTGAAACCGTACAGGTAGTAGAGGACGGAACTTTAGGTGCAGACCAAGACGTATCAAGTGGTACAGTAACTACCACAGGAACCACAAATCATATAGGACTTGCCTACACTTCTACCTTAAAGCCTACCAAGTTAGACATAGAGGGCATGGGTATACTTTTAGTTAAAGTCATTACCAAGGCCATTATAAGTTTTTATAATACCTTAATGGGTAAGGTGGGTACAAGCACTACAGCGATGGAGACAATAAGTTTTGGCACTTCATTAGTTACAGATATTAAAGAAGTTCCCTTGAATGGCGGTTATGACCGTTCAGGGGATATAATAATAACTCAGGAAGAACCGTTTCCCATGATAGTCAGGGGAATGGTATTAGATACAGGTGCGCACCTTAAATAGGAGTCGAGATGGACCCTTTTACTTTTTGGGCAATAGCTCTTTTAATAGCAGGCACAGCTATGCAGGCTTACGGCCAGTATCAGGCAGGCGAGGCCGCAGAAGCAGAGGCTCGCAACCAACAGGCGATACTGGAATACAACGCCAAGATAGAGGAACGCAGGGCAGAAGCCGAAAGAAAACGCGCCGAGGAAGAAGCGAGACAATTTGAGCGCGAAGGCAAGGCACTTTTAGGTGAGCAGCAGGTAGGTCTTGCAAAAGGCGGAGTTCTCACTTCTATCGGTACTCCTGCTTTATTATTAGAGGAAACCGCACAGGAACTTGAAGCTGACAGGAACATGATTCTACAGGAAGGACTTCGTGCCGAATCATTAAGGTTATCAGAAGCCGAGGGGTTAAGATTCAAAGGTCGTGCCGCAAGAGCGAGGGGCGCTAATTTAAAGACAGGTTATCGCTATCAGGCCGCCGGTACGTTATTGACGGGACTTGGTACAGCCGCAGGCTATGGCTCTTTCGGGGGCACAACCAAAAGCCCTTACGGTGGTGGCTCTTTATCGCCAAGTACAGCAAGAAGATATGCTTCATCTTATGGAGGTAATTTTCCATAATGCCTAAAATTCCAAGTTATCGAAGACGTAGATTACCAAGTACAAACGTGGGCGCTGCCCCATTAGACCCAAGTGCCGCTAATCAGGCTGGTACTGCCGTAGGTGCAGGGCTGGCTTCTATAGGCAAGGGGTTGGGTGATATAGGGCAGGCTTTGGCGGAGATAGAGGCAAAAAAGCGAGAGTTGCGAGATAATGCCGCTATTGCAGATGCTGTCCACGCCGAAAACGATTTTACACTCAATAAAGAAAGAGAATTAGAAGCGAGGGTCTATACTGACCCCCAACAAGCTGATGAAGACAGGCAACTTGCCGCATCTGAATTACAACAATTACGTGACAGCCAAAAAGACAACATGAGCCAAGAGGCTTACGCTAATTATTTGAACAGGTCGAAGCTGAAAGAGGCTTCACGGCTAAGGCGACTTGAGGGGATTATTTGGAGAAAGGAAGTAACATTAGGCCAAAGCAAGGCCGCTATCGCCTTGCGTGATGCGCACATCTTAGAAATGTCCGGCAACGAGAGTGCTGCCCAAGAATCTATAGAGGCTATTAAGGCCGGATACGAGCAATATTTCCCGCCTGGTGCGTTTGAGGAGATGGTAGAATCATCTAAAATAGCCGCACTTAAAACCTTGGGTACACAAAATGGTGACATGGAGGCTTTTGAGAAAGCAAAGGAAATTGTTCGCAGTTCCACAGCTATTAGTGCAGAAGAAGCCCTGGCTGAGTTACAAAGAATAGACAAGTTGAAAGAGTACACTCAGAATAAAGCCAGTTCCGCCAAGAAAGTTCGGAACTTAGCCATAGATGAAGATTTCCTTGGTAAAATCATAACATCTGATTTAAGACAAGACGAAATTGAGCAGAGCCGATTAGACGAAAGCACTAAGGGGATGAAGGGCTTTCAGCAACTTTCAAAGGAACAATGGACGTTATACGCCGAAGATTCATACAAGACTCCACCTGAGACAACAACGCCGGAGGGACTGGATGTTGTCATATCTACGATAACGGATTATGGCAAAAACGTAGTTGATAAAGAGGGTGCATACAGGCAACTATTAGATGCGAGATATGTTGATAGGGCATTGACACAGCAGGAATTTGAGTGGGCTATAGAGAAAATACAAAACCAGTATCCAAGGGCGGTTATTAATGACATAGAGACTATAGCTGAAACCAACCTAAAAACAGTAGCAAAAGGCTGGCCTTGGGGAACACATAAGAGCGAAAGAGAAGAAGCAAAAAAAGTAAACTTAGAACTTTTGTATTGGATTGACGGGCAAATAGCTAAGGATAAAGTTCCCACCAGGGAGGAAATGAATGAAATATCTGCGCAACTTATCGCACAAGACGGAACTTTACCTAAACCTACGGATGAGGATTTGACGCAATTATCCCCAGAGGAACTGCTTAAAAGAATAAAACAATAATGGCCGACAAATTAGAATACATTAACGAGTTAGAACGAAGATTCGGCTCATCTCCCGAAATAGATGAACTTCGCAGAAGATATACCCCAAGTCCTTTTATTGGCATGACAGACCAAGAAGAAATCAGTCAAACGGCCAAAGATGTTTTTAGGCTCTCCACCGAAATAAGCGCGCCTCTTTATCTGGCAGGAGGCATGTATCCTGTACTTAAAGAAACAGAGCAACTAAACACATTCAAGTCTGCGGTTAATGAAATAAATAAGGGCGTTACATTTGAGGGTAAAAGACCGGAAATTTCTCCTGTTAATGAAGCCACGCCCCCAAAACCAACGTTAGCGGTAAGGACAGCCAAATCTTTTGGTCGGAGTTTTGTTAACTTGCTTGCCAAAATAAGAACTCGGTCTAATCTAAGCCAGGCCCTTACAGAGTTAAGTGTGATGGGCAGAAGGATAGATTCAGCTAAAAAATCTGGCTTAATACCGCAGGATGGTAACATAAAAGATTATCTGAAGCTGTCCGACGAAGAAATTGGGGAACTTCACGGCGGAGAATCTTTCAGGGAACAGATAGACAAAGAACGCGCAAGATTGGCAAGAACTACTGTGGGGTGGAAGGCCACCGAAACACCAGAGGCAGAGAATATACCGGAAAAGGCGGCAGATATTATTGGCAGTGTCGCAGGATATGTAACCAAACTTGCTGTTGCTAAAAAATTTGTAGGCTCTGGGTCAGGGCAGGATATTGTTGCTTGGGAGACCCTGAATCAAGCCGAGGGTGGCATACCTGGTGCTGGTGCGGCTATGTATGTCGCGCTTTATGGGATTGATAAAATCCCTATTGAAGGAGCAAGGGGTTTCTTTGCCAAAACAGGCACACAATCAGCTTTATTTGCAGGAACTACTGCTGTTGCCGGTGGCGATGCTGAGGAAATTGCTTGGTCTGCCTTGCTGCCTTGGGGGTTACGTGCATGGAATCTTGCGGTTAAGGGGACTGTTAAACTCAAAGAATCTCAAAAAATGGCCAAGGCTGTCAAGGAGTACCGCCGAATCAGCAGTGAGCATGGCCTTGATTTAACAGGAGTTCCAGATAAGACTTTGAAGTTTTTAATAAGCCATGAACGGCAAGCCCATTTCTGGAACAAGCAATTTGAAAAAGGCAAAATATCAAAAGAAACCCACGATATGCGCCTCGACCAGATAAGACAGGACATGATACCTACATTACAGGCTATAGCACAACAGCAACCGATGAGGCCGGAACCCGTTCAACCTAAGCCTATTATAGTAAAACCTGCCGTAGAGCCTCCACTTAAACCCACCATAACAACCAAAGTTCCACCCCAAGAACCGAGATTGGGCGCAAGAGAGGCTGGTGCAACCACTATTATCCCCGATGTTGTTACGGAGGCTTCAGAGACTAGTAAGCGGTTAGGTTCTACGATCACAGCTATTGGTCGAGGCACAAAAGAAATCTATGGAAGAAATGTTAAACGATATACTTCCCATCTCCGGACACTTGGGGAGCGTGGTAATCAGGTTGCCAATGACCTTGATGAAATTACCCAAAGGGCACAGAAGAAAATTAACAATAGCGTTTTAGATACCAAAGAAATCCTTAAAGGGGTAAATAAAGAAAACAGAGAAAAAATAGCCAAGGCTATAAATGGCAGGTTAAAGAAACCTCCGAAATGGATACAAGAACGGGCAAATGAGTTAAGAAAAGTTCTTGACCAGCTAATGACAGAAGCCAACAAAGTGGGTATTCAAAGAACTGTAGGGGGAAAAAGAGTTCCGGTTACTGGTAAGGGTAAAGCATTTCCACAAGTGACAAATGCTGAAGGCGAAAAAATCCTTAAACTTGCGGCAAAACGAGGAATAGGTCATCCATCTGTATTGGCAGTGGCAAAAGAGGCCGTTGAATTGGGCATGGCTGAGTCTGTTGAGAGTTATGTTTCCCAGCTTCAGCATTGGCGAGATGAACAGTTAAGGGGATTGTCGGGATACCTTGAAAGAACAAGAGTTGAACTTCCGGAACAATATTTAGAGTGGGACCCAGACAGGGTTTTAGACCAGTTATTCCAAAGAAACTGGTTATTAATAGAAGGTGTTAGGCGGTGGGGGCCAGACAAAGCGGGTTTGAGTTTTCCAAAACTTGCCGTCCAAACTGAGGGGATAAGAACCGCTTATAGCCCAGATGAGGCCAAGACATTAGAACAATTTGTCCGAGCTGCGTTTGGAAAGGAGGTTGAATCATCTGAGGCTGCAAGGAAGATTACAGGGGCAGTTCGCGGTTACCAATTTATGACAAAGATAGCGTTGTCGCCATTAACAATTACACGAAATATGCTTGATAGGTTTGCCAAGACAGCCTCTTTTGCTCCATTAAGCGTCCAGTTAAGGACGTTGGCAGAATACCCACCATTTATAAATACTTGGCTCAAACATTCTAAACAAATAGAGGAGGAAATGATACGCAGGGGGGCAGTATTTTCTAACACTGCTATAGGAGAAGGATACCAACCTGGCCACCTTATAACCAAGGTTGCAGGAAAAGCATTTGCTTCATCAGAGAGGGGTAACCAAGTATACATAGCTTTAGCAAAAAGAAACGCCATAGATTATAACCTGAAGTTGCTAAGAACTAATCCTGAAATTGCTAAAGTTATAGATAAGAGGTTTGGTAAATTTTTATCCCTATTAGAAATGACAGGTCGCTCTCCAACACAAGCACAGAAAAGATTGCGCGCGTTGGGCGACGAGGAGTTGCTTGCTAAATTAGAATCATCTGAAGATATACCGCCAGATTTACTTGATGCAATATTACACAAAACAGTAAAAGACCATGCCTATCCTGTAGTCCTAAGCACTAAACGTTCATGGTGGGATAACAAACCTTTTATAAGAATGTTGACCCAGTTTAAGGTGTGGGGCACAGACCAAGTGGGCCATGTCTGGAACGATGTCATTAAGACTAACGTTAAGAACCGCGACCCCTCACAAATAATAGCATGGGCTGTGACAATGGCAGTGATGGGCGAGTTATACAATCTTCTACGAGATTTTATCTTAGGAAAAGACGAGTCTTTGGTTGCCACACTAACAGATAAAGAACGGCGCAATCTCAAAGATGTTTCCATTACTATTTTGAAGGATATGCTAGATGGCGGCGCGATTGGTATTCTTTTTGATGTGATATATGGGTTGGCAAACCTTATTGGTGGCCCATCTTATGCTACAGTTAAGAATTTAGGGCAAGCCACAGTCAAAACTATTTGGAATCCGGCACAGGCCAAAGATGCCTTACAACAATTAGCTGCCCAAGAAACTCCTGCGTTACGACAAACTCAGGGGGTATTAGACAAAATAGATGCCAGGTTTAACGAGAAAAACATAACACAACAATACTATAAGGTTCGTAGGCAAGGCTTTGATTGGTTCTACAACAAAAAATATCCGACAGCACCAGAAAAGGCCAAAAGACTTGCAGTTCAGGCTACTCTGGGGTGGGTTAAAAATGTCCCGCAAGAACGAACATTAAGTTATGAATTAGCCATCCGGCAAATACTCGTGGGTGACATTGACGATGCCTCTGAACATCTTTTGTTTCTACTTAAAAAGGCAGGAGATGATAGCGAGGAATTTATGAGCATAGAAAAAGGCATAACATCCGCGCTTAATAATGCTTCGCCTTTAGGTAGGGTGGCAGAGAAGGATTTAGGTGCTTTCTTTAAGGATATGTCCTCTGAACAACGCAGGGAAGCAGTGTCACTACAGACTAAATGGGATAGAAATTCCGCCGAAGCATATAGTTTGGCTTTGCGAAAATGGCAGAAATGGAGGCGGACGCAATGAGAGGTCGTTACACACCAGTAATAGACATAGACGGGCAGGACATTGAGGTGGGGTACGTTTATTATGGCGATCCTAATACGGACGGGAGTTGGAGAGAGTACGTTAGCGGTACTGCGCTGGTAAGGGAGCGCAGGGAAAGTGGAACTTGGGTTATTAAGGGCGGAGACGATGCGTAAATTAATCTTTTTAATTATATTTTTGCCTTCTATTGCTTTTGGTTCTACTTTTGCGATAGACCATTTGGATATATATTACGATGATTACAACGACCCTTGTGTGTCTACGTTTACTACGGGTTCTTCCGGCGATTTAACCATAAGTGCCGCAGGCGGAGACATATCCTTTGGCGATGAGGACCTTCTTACCACAGGCACTCTTGGTTGCGGACCAGCGACATTAACTGCCCCCGGCGGCAGCGCCCAGTTTATACTTGCCGAAGAATCAACAGCTAATACGGCAGAGTTTTTTGTTCAAGGTCGTCTTTTTATTAAAAGTTCCAACGGAATAATAGAACTTGCCCACTCTTCGGGTGCAGGCAATGATATAGATTTAATTTGGGATGTCGATGGCGAGGGGGATATAGGATTGGCTGCCAATAATCGCCCCGGCAACATTTATGCTTTAACTTCTATAGAATCCCAAGGCAGTATGCGGGCGGGTACTACTATGAACGTGGGGGGTAATCTTGATTATGGCGATATGGAAATAACAGACTTTGCAACAGGGATAAGGTTGATAAATAATGATTCTGGCACAGAAGCCTGTAATTTGTCCTTACAGAACACTGACGAAGTTTTTGGCACAGTCTTTCAATTTCCGGCAGGGGACCCCGTTACCCAGGTCAACGCTGTGCCTGGCGCCGCCTACGATTTTACATTTTTTGTAAATGCGACGAACGACAAAAATAAAGTTTTGTATATTTACGGTCAACCTGATGGTGAGTCAAAAAAATATGGCGCGTTTCAGATAATCGAAAAAGGCGTTACCGGAGAGGAATGGTTCCAGATAGAAACAGACGGAGAAGGGTTGTATTTGAATGACAAAGTGGAAATGACTGGTGCCGCCGATGTTGTCGGTGATTTAACCGCAGGAACGATACAAGCAGATAACGGCGTATCAGGAACACTTGTGCTTGACGATGGTACAACTGAAAGAATCACCCTTGTATTTACAGGCGGAGTATTAACTTCGAGAACTGTTGCCGCATCGACGGCCTTATTAATGGATTGGACGGATTAACATGAAAAAACTAATCATACTAATCATATTTTTAATGTGTACCGGCGCGACTTTAGACCCGAACACCCCTGTAGTACCACCCAAGCCCGGCGAGGAGAATATAACCAAGGTTGATTCTGAAACTTTAAGGATAACAACATCTACCGACATACAGAAAGCAACTTTACTTGCGCAGAGAAAGAGCCTTGTCGCCGAGAAAACAAGGATTGAAAAACAGATAGCGGAAATAGATGCCAAGTTAGAAAAACTAAAAACAAAGGAGATATTAGATGGCAAATAAAAACGGAAGATGGAAGATTATAGCTACTATAGCAAGCCTTGTTGTTATAGGCGCGGGTGTGGTTGCAAATTACACCTTGCAGGGGGCAGAAATAGATGTGTTGGAAAAGGACGTGGAAAAATTAGATACTGAAGGTTGTAATGTCAGCGTACAGAACGAAAAGTCTATTATCGGGATAGAAAAAGATGTCGAATACACCAAGGAAACAGTAAGCCGCATTGAACTGGAGCAAAGGGTTATCCGTGAGGATATGCGCAACGGATTCGGTGAATTGAAGGCTCTAATTAAGGAGAAATAGCATGAAGTATTTACTTATCATATTTGTAATGATTTTTGCAATGGGTTGTGGCGTTACGGTTCATTATGAAACTGAGGGCACTAAAATAGACTACCGCCGAGACTGGCTTGCGCCTGAGAACATCAACGTAACAACCCCCGATGGTCTTGAAATAGCGAT
>Ga0180438_10008418_pt1 | contig 13125 bp, 11 predicted proteins | sample SS_ome_12_FD_132455 | JGI IMG/M metagenome (GOLD analysis project Ga0180438, IMG submission 132455) | Hypersaline lake sediment archaeal communities from the Salton Sea, California, USA - SS_3_D_2 metaG | ecosystem: Environmental > Aquatic > Non-marine Saline and Alkaline > Hypersaline >... | reverse complement strand
TCGCTAGGACCGCTGGCTGGTCGAGTGTTTCGCATCGGCCATATGGGCACTCAGGCCGACCTGGCGCTAGTTGATCAGGCATTGGATGTGCTCGCTCAAATACTGGCCGATGCTCCCAGTGCCCCGGATTAGTCGTGGGATATCATAGCACAAGCGCGCTGAGGTGCACACAACAGAACCGACCTGGTGCACTACTGAACGCATCCCTTATGGGGTCAGTAGTGTCTGTCCCAGTCGGGGAACATCTTGATGATGACCACCACGCCGCCCAACAGGCCGAGCAGGACGCCTGACGCTCGCATACCTAGTGCCCACAGTAGCGGCCCAACCACACACATCGCCAGCATTGTAGATCGAGCGCGGTGCACGCGCAGCAGCTCGACCAGGGCCAGCCAGAAGAGCACCAGGGTAGGGCAATTGCATTTGGAAGAGGAGGGTATCTTCGCCGTGTCCGTTGGGCCGTTCTGCTCGCTTCGGATCGCCAGATCCGAAGATTGGGCCTGCTAGACGTCTGGATCTGGCGATCCAGACCGAGCGGATGAGCCAAATGCGATTGCCCTGAGCACCAGGGTGTTTGACAGCATCCGTGTTTGAGGTAGAATAGATTCAGGCGGACGGCTATACGAAGGGAGGTGTACTGTGGTTGAGCAATTGCCGCTACCCGATGTCGATGATGAGATCACGGATGCTGATGCTGTTGAGGAGTCTCCAACGGTTGTTGCACCGGCGGGTCTGGATGCTCGTTCGTCGCTGCGCACTGCATTGAGCGCTTTCGAGGCATATATGCAGCACCAGGGCTTTGCCGAGAACACGATCAAGGCTTTCCTATCCGACCTCAACATCCTGATCGAGTTCGTTGGGGTTGGGACAGCCATTGGGGCCATTTCTACCCGAGACCTCAACCGCTTCGCCGATTGGCTAGTGCACGACCGGGGCATACCTTGCAGTCCCAAGTCCCTGGCACGGCGAGTAACCACACTCAAGGTCTTCTTTGGTTGGCTGGAAGAGGCCGGGATACTTCCCTCCGATCCTGCTGCCCCCGTGGTTCACAAGCCCGTGATGACGCCGTTGCCCAAGATTCTCTCCGATGCCGAGGTTGAGAGGGCTCTGGGGGTGACGCAGGCATTGCGCCACGCCGAGAAGCCGGATACTCGCCCTCACCTACTCTTGACGTTGTTACTTCACACCGGCGTCAAGAAGGGTGAGTGCATGAACATTGTGATGAATCACTTCGACTTTAGCGATTCCACACAACCAGTATTGTGGATCCGCTATGCCAGCCCTCGACGCCGTCACAAAGAGCGCAAACTGCGCCTGCCAGTGTGGTGGCCGGCGCTGCTGGCCGAGTACCGCGCTCAGTATCAGCCGCAAGACACGCTTTTCCCCTGCACGGCTCGTAACCTGGAATATGTCTTGGCCGATGTGGCAGAGCAGGCCAAAGTTTCCCACGGTATTTCATTTGAAAAGCTGCGTTGGACGTGTGCAGTGCGTGACTACCAGGCGGGGATGGAAGCCGATAAGCAACGTCAGAAACTAGGAGTGTCAAAGATCACCTGGCGCGAGATGGGGAACAAAATCGCGCGTCTGGCGGCCCCAGCGTTGTGACTTGTCGCGCTAGAGTTGAGGGCTGACGGGGATAAAGATTCTGAATGGGAGTGGTTCGTAGACCTGGTTCAGGCTTAGATAATCGCCGCTCCAGCCTCCAATGGCATAGATGGCGTTTTCGTATAGTACGACCCCGGGGCTGCGCCATTCGCCTACCAGTGGTGTCTCGGCCACGTTCCAGGTGTCGTAGTTAGGGTTATAGCGCTCGTTGAAGCTCAGGTAACTAGTCCGAACACCCCCGCCGATAGCATAGAGTTGACCACCTGCGGCGACGAGTCCCAGACCTCCTCGTCCCACGTCCAATGGAGCGCACGCCTCCGACATCCCTGTCTCTGGATCATAGATTGCACAGGTATCAAGTTCCTGTTTGCCATCGTACCCGCCCACGACGTAAAGGCGCCCTGCTAGAGGCGCAGCAGCAGCAAGGCCGCGCTCTGTGATCATCGGTTTGCCTTTGGACCAGGTGTCTGTCTGTGGATCGTAGATGTAGACTGTGCTCACGTATCGTTCCCCGTCCCACCCACCGAAGAGATAGAGGGTTCCACCTAGTGTCGCCAGTGCGTAAGCGCAGCGAGGTTCGGGCAGAGGGCTCGCTTCGCGCCAAGAGTCGGCCGGAGCATTGTACACCTCGACTTTCCTCGTCGGCCTACTATCAGCGTCGCAGCCACCAGGTACATACACATCCGTCCCAATCACACCCGCCGAGACGTATGATGCAGAAGTAGGTTTGTCCCTTCCCCGCGTCCAGATGTCTACCTCGGGATCATATATCTCAACCGCAGCCGTTGTTCCCTCAGGGGTCTGGCCTGCGATGGCGAGTATGCGTCCCTCGACAACGGCAAGTGCCAGATAAGCGCGGCGAGTGGGCATCTGAGCCCGCTCGTGCCAAACAGATTCTTCGCTCGCCGCAACCTGAGGCGAGGATGCTCCTGATTCTAGTTCTGGTGGCAGACCCACCTTATTGCCTGCCGGGCCGCTGCGAGGCCATGTCAGCGCTACACTGGTCACCGCAAGAAACAGGGCGGCGAGCAACGCCACCCGCTTGAACCAAGGAAGTGGAAACTGGAGAGCAACCGATGCCCCCCCAACCTCGACCCCCGCGATACCATCTTCGTCTGCTGGAATTACCTCAGCACCTTCGAGCGTCACCCATCCCTCCCGCACGGCGATCATTGTTGCCTCGGTGCGAGATTCGGCCCCCAGTTTGGTGTAGATATTGCGCAAATGAACCTTGACCGTGTTAACGCTGATGCTCAGCCGCCTGCCGACCTCGCGGTTGGTGACACCGGTCGACACCAGTTGCAGGAGCTCCTTCTCTCGGTCGGTCAGGGGTTCGCCGAATTCAGGCATGGTTTGGTTTCCAGACAGCTTCCCTTAGTACTTGCTTAAAGCAACTTTGTACTCTTGTGGCGGTTTTGCGCCTAATCTCTGCCAAAGCGCAAAACGATCAGTGAACAAGTGCCTAGGTCATTTTAACGACAATGTCAGAAAGCACATTGGCTGCCTCATCTCCGCGGTCGGCAGCGTTGCTCAGGTGGCGATAGATCTCGCGTAGCTTGAGCATCTCCACGATGTGCTCCACGTCTTGCGGCCTGTGGAATAGATCTGCGACAGCTTCCCGATAGACGTGCTCTACGCGGTTCTCGAGCGCTTTGGCCCGCACGGCGTGATCCTCTGCGACACCAGGGTGATCGGACAGTCGCTGGACGCCCAGATGTATTTCGTGCGCGGCATCGCGCAGCAGCGAGGCCATGCGCTCCAGAAACTCGTTGGGCTCCACTTCCAGTATGACCATTTCATCAACCGTCGTGTAGGCATAGTCGAGGACGTCATCAATGGCGCGGGAGAGTGCAAAGATGTCCTCCCGGTCAATCGGTGTGACAAAAGTCCGGTTCAGTTCGTCAATCAGGATGCGCCGCACCTCGTCAGCCTCCTTCTCCAGAATCCTGACTGCCTGCGCGCGCTTCTCGTTCGGCTTGCTCAGGTACTCAAGCAGAGCATCCGCACCCTGTACGGTATAGTCCGCCTGCTGGAGCAACAACTGGATAAACCGGTCTGGTCGGGGTTTGAAGAAACGCCTTAACCAACTCATGTTTCTCTCCTACGCTATGGCCTTCTACACCAAGATGTGGCACGTGGCCATGTATATCAATGCTGCTAAAAGGCCCGAAGCAGGGATTGTCAATAGCCACGCGGTGACAATATGCCCGGCAACTCCCCAGCGCACCTTACTTAATCGCTCGGCCGATCCGACACCCAGAATGGCTGAACTAACCACCTGTGTGGTGCTGACGGGACCGCCCAACAGCGCTGCTCCCAGAATCACTGCTGAAGCCGCGACCTGAGTCGTGAAACCGTGTACCGGTCGGATCTTGAAGAATTTCCCACCCAGAGTGCGGATGATTCGCCAACCGCCCACCGCCGTTCCTAGGGAGATCGCCCCCGCACTGGCGGCGACTACCCACAGTGGTACTTCAAACTGCTGTAGGGCTCCGGTTGCTACCAGGCCCATCGTGATGATGCCCATCGTCTTCTGTGCATCGTTTGCCCCGTGGCCAAGCGCTAGGCCTAGCGCCGTGTAGGTCTGCGCCTGCTTAAAGAATCGATTAATCCGTGGTGAGGCCCCTCGAGCCAGGAACATCACCACTTTCATAAGCATATAGCCACCCAACAATCCAACGGGCGGTGATAGGAGCAGTGCTACCACGATCTTGATCAACCCCTGGGGTTGTATGGCATCTACTCCGTAGCCCACGGCGGTTGCGCCCACCAGTCCTCCAACAAGCGCGTGGGAGGAACTAGAGGGAATGCCCAAGAGCCAGGTAACTACATTCCAGACGATTGATGCCAGCAGCGCCGCCAGTACGACCGCCATGGTGGCGGCATATGGCTGCACAACTTCGTGACCGATGGTGGTCGCCACAGCGACGCCAAGGAGAAAAGGGCCAGCGAAATGGGCTATGGCACTGAGCATCAGGGCACGCCGAGGGCTCATAGCGCGCGATGCGATCATAGTCGCGACGATGTTCGCGCTGTCATGGAAACCATTCAGAAAGTCAAACGCCATCGCGGCCGCGATGAATAGAATCAATATCGGTGACATGGGTGAGATTATAGCACACCGATCGCCTTGGACAAGCAGAGGCGACAGGGGTGGAGTGTTCGGGCTACGAGGACAATGTCCACAGAACAATCTCGGGTGGGGCGAGGAAGCGGGCACGTGGGGCACCCAAACCCTCCATCCCTAGCCCGCGGCTCACGTAAAGCGTTGTGTTGGCTTCCTCATACCGGCCCATCTCATATCGCTTCCCGAAATTCGAACTGGTGAAAATCGCGCCAAAGATAGGCAGCCGAATCTGTCCACCGTGGGTGTGACCGCAGAGATAGAGGTCTACGCCCAATTCCACAGCCTCCGACATCAAATCGGGGGAGTGGTAGAGCAATAGGGTGAAGGGAGTATGGACGTTGGCCTGAGCTGCTCCACCCTCCAGCAGGCGACGTAGGCGTGGCACATCCCGATTGCGATCTGCAGTGCAGCGTAGTCCGGCGATCCGCAAAGTGTGGCCGTTCAGGCGCAGTTCTTCAGTCGCATCCAGCAGCCAGGCAATGGGTAGCTCCGCGAAGGCGGCAGGCACGGTGTCTGGGTGATCCACCGGAGGGCTGCCGGTGATGGCAAAGATGGGGCACTGTGGGCCAGCGATATCACACAGCTCTGCCAGCAAGCCATATGCCCCGGCCTGGGCGTCGGAATCGTGGACGGACGACAAGGTGAGGTAATCACCCGTTAGGACGATGATGTGGGGAGCCAGCTCTTCGACCAGGTACAGCAACTGCCGCTCGCGGAGAGTAATACGCTCGATGTGCAGATCAGTGATGTGGAGCAGTCGGAGCGGGACTTGGCCCTCCAGTTTGGTGGAGTGGAGTTCGGCACGAGTGATGCCGACGCGAAAGGGCTCGATCCATGTAGCATAGAATGACACAGTGGAGAGCGCGAGGTTCAATACGACCGTGAGAACGAGAAAGGGCCAGGTCTCACCGCGGCCGCTATGCCACATGACCGACCAGAGCAAACCCGATACAAAGGTGACAGCCGTGCGAATGAGGGTCAGTGCCAACAGCGGCGGGGTAACGGGGCCAAAGGATCGTCCCATCCGGGGGAGGAGCGCCAAGCTGGCCCCATCGGTGAGTATAAAGGCCAGCGACATCACGCCGACCGGGACGCGGAGGCCATTCCAGGGCCAGGATGCGATAGCAGCCAGCGCCAGCCAGGCGGGTGTGAGTGCCAGTGGCTGAATGCGTCCCAGTAAGCCAGCGAGCACAAGGGCGGTGTGTATCGCGTTCGGGCGGTATCCTGATGGACCGTACGAGGTGGGGCTGTCACGTTGTCCTCCGAGCCAGGTATCACCACGGTTATCCGTCATGCTGTCGATTCGATGATACCGCGCAGGACATCCGGCACGTTGGTGATAATGCAATCCACACCCAGGGCGACCAGGCGGCGCATTTCGTCTGGCTCATCCACTGTCCAGGTATTCACCTGGTAGCCACGCCGCCGTGACCAAGCCACATAGTCTGCGTCCACCATCGTGTGCTTGGGATGGCGTGCCTCGTGAGGAACGAGGGAAGCCAGCCACGCGCGGCGCAGGGGTAACGGCATATCTGGTGCGTAGAGCAACCCCACGGGAATGTGTGCGTCAATTCTCTTAGCCCGCATCAGGGAGAGAGGGTTGAAGGATGAAATGAGTACGCGATTCCCTTCGTCCAGGCCGTGTTTGTTAACCCGCCCGATGGTAACTCGCTCCAGTCCAGTATCACGTAGGCCGATGGTTTTCAGTTCGATGTTCAGGAGAAGCCGGTTCCCCACCAACTCAAATACCTCTCCGAGCGTGGGAATACGTTCGCCAGCAAAGGTCGGGTCGAAAGGAGAACCAGCGTCAAGCTCCTTGAGCTGGGCGACCGTCATGTCGGCCACGCGTCCGCTGCCATCGGTCGTGGCGTCCACGGTGTAATCGTGGATGACCACCGGCGCGCCGTCGGCTGAGAGGTGAACGTCCAGCTCGATCCCATCGGCGCCCAGTTCCACCGCTTTCTCAAAGGCCGCCAGCGTGTTGGGCGGCGCGACAGCGCTAGCTCCGCGATGAGCAAGATTCAAGACGCGCCCGTGGCTGAGAAAATTCATCAAATCTCCACAAAGTAGGCTTCACAGGCCCTGTCGATGAGGTCCTTGCTCAATGCAGGAGGCACATTCAGATAACGGGCCGTGTCCACCAACTGGTCCACAAGGTCCCGGGGATGGCAGGCCCGCCTAGGGTAGTTGCGCTTGAGGTAGTGCTCCTGGATCAAGTAAGCTAGTCCCCGATCGTCGTAGGGTACTCCCCTCGACGCACACACGCGTCGGAATATCTCGCGGTATTCGTCCCAGGTGGGATCTTTGATCTCGATCTTGTGACGGATACGTCGCAGAAAGGCCTCGTCTACCAGGTCGCGAGGGGCTAGATTGGTTGAGAATACGATCAGAACGTCGAAAGGTACCTCGATCTTGCGGCCGGTGTGAAGAGTGAGAAAGTCCACACGTTTCTCCAGAGGTACGATCCACCGGTTGAGCAGGTCGCGAGGCCGGGCCTGCTGACGCCCAAAGTCATCGATCAACAGCATGCCGCCATTCGCTTTTACCTGGAACGGTGCCTCATAGTACTTGCTGGACTCGTCGTATACCAGATCGAGTGTCTCCAGAGTCAGTTCGCCGCCGGTGACAATCACGGGACGCTGGACATACGCCCAACGTGGATCGTGATTCTGGTTGCCCTTTTCCTCGACCAATACGTGATTGACATTGTCAAAGAGCCGAATCACCTGCCCGCCTACTTCTATGGCGTAGGGAATGTACATCGCCTCGCCCAGTATCATTCTGCCGATGGATTCGGCGATGGCGGTCTTGCCGTTTCCTGGATGGCCAAAGAGGAATAGGGAGCGACCCGAGTTCACGGCAGGACCCACTTGGGCAAAGGTCTCTTCGCTGATGACCATATGGCTCAGCGCCTGGCGCATCTTGCGTTGGTGGACAGCGACGTTGCCCAAGGGTTGACGGCGTACCGAGTCGACATAGGCCTCCAGGGTGATAGGAGCAGGTCCAGCGTACTGACTCCGGTCGAGCACCTCGCGTGCCATGGCGCGCCCCTTCTCGGCGATGGCGTACTTGTAGGCGGCCTCGCCATACCCTCCGGTTCCCACTACTTCGCACAGCTTCTCGCGCTTGAGAAACTCCAGCACCCTGTCTACCACGCCAGGAAAAGGGAGTTTCATCCGGTCGGCTAGTTCGTAACCCGGAAGGCTTCCCTCGAAATACATAATCTTGACAGCCAGATCGGTCAGTGACGCCAAGTTGAGCCCCGTCCCCTGCACTGTGGTCGGCACAGGCGGGACAAAAGAGGGTGCCTTCTGGGCTCGTGGTTGGCTTTGCTGTGTGCCTCTCGCTTGACGTTGTGCCATGTTCTCACACTCCTATTCTTCGTTCAGCCGTATTTCCCCTCTGGATGTATTATACTATTGGTTGGCAGAAGCGGCAAAATCAGTACGCTCCTATCTCCCGCAGTCTCGTATCATCAAGCCCGAAGTGATGGGCTATCTCGTGCCGCAAGACGTGGTGGATTGTTTCGCGCACCTCTGCCATCGTGCGGCATCGCATTTCAATTGGACACCGGTAGATGATAATCTTATCAGGCAGAACCAGCCCATAGTTGTGGGTGCGTTTCGTCTGCGGAACGCCGCGGTAGAAACCCAGCACTTGGGCCGGATGGTGCACGCCTGCCACTCGCATCGTTTCGCGGTCCGGCCAGTCCTCGACCACCACCTCGACGTTGTTCAGCTTCTCTTGGAAAGCCCTCGGAAGCGCGTCCAATGCCTCAGTAACCAGTTCTTCGAACGTGTCGGGATTCATTACGGGCGTATTATAGCATCCTATCAGCAATTTGACACGGCAGGGTACTGCTATTGACAATATGGCTATTGCAGTTACAATGGATGTGATGCTTATTCTATTCCAGCACTGTTGGAGGTGCGGTTCCCGGTTTCCTCAGAGGCACCTGGTTTGCCTAGCCGTACTGCTATCCCTCGTACTAAGTGGTTGCCTAGGGCGTTCAGCACCTAGTGCCGGCCCAGACACACCTTATCCGACCCCAATACCGACTCCGAAATCGGCCCAAGCAGCGCTTCCGACTGCGACCCCGACCGCGCACACCGTCTATCTGCCAGGCATTGGCAGCGGCCAGGCGTTATCTATTCCTACCCCCTCCCCGGTCGCTTCTGAATCACCCCCCCCTAGCCCCACGCCGCTACCTCCGCCGGTCCCTAAACCGGGTTATGGCATCCAGATACACCTTTTTGCAGGTGATATAGCCGAGACGTGGCAGTGGGCGCGAGGACTGGGCGTAGGGTGGATCAAGCAGCAGGTGATGTGGCACACTGTCGAGCACGGGCCAGACAACTTTGAGTGGGAACCGCTCGACCGCGCCGTGGAAGCTTCCAATGCCTTTGGCTTCAAAGTGTTGCTCAGCGTGATCCACGCGCCTGACTGGACCCGCACCGAGCAACTGGAGAGTGGTCCTCCGGCCGACTATTCCGAGTTTGGTCGCTTCATGGGCCAACTGGCGACTCGCTATCGGGGTAAGGTGGTGGCCTACGAGCTGTGGAACGAGCCCAACCTGGCCCGGGAGTGGCAGGGCGACGTGCTAGATCCGGCTCGCTTCGTCGCGCTGGTAGCCGAGGGAGCGACGGCCGTGCGCGCGGCCAACCCGGACGCGCTGGTCATCAGCGGCGCGCCGGCCGTCACGGGTATCAACGATGGCGTTGAGGCAATTGACGATCGCGTCTTCCTGCGCGGAATGTATGAGGCCGGTATCGCTCAATGGGTAGATGGCATTGGTGCTCATCCCTATGGCTTTGCTAACCCGCCGGAGGAAAGATGGCAGGATGACACGCACGCCGCCTCCAGTCACAATAACCATCCCAGTTTCTTCTTCCTTGACACGCTGGAGAATTATCATGCCATTATGCTCGATCACGGTGATACCGAGCATCAGATCTGGGTCACGGAGTTTGGGTGGCCGTCGGTCGATAGGATGGGAAGGGTAGACACGGCGGGTTGGGAATATGCCCAGGAAGTCAGCGAGGCTCAGCAGGCAGAGTACGTTGTGCGGGGCTTCCAAATGGGAGATGAGCGGCTCTGGGTGGGTCCGATGTTCCTATGGAATCTGAACCTGGCGACGATTTGGGGTCCAGACGACCCAGTCTCCGCCTATAGCCTGCTGCGACCAAATCGCCGCTACCGTCCTGCCTACATTGCCCTGCGTCTGGCGGAGCCACTTGAACCCTAGTACTTGTTCGAGATCAGCTTCCAGCTTCCTGCTTCCGTGGCGATCTTTCGCCTGGATCGGCGCACCATAATACAAAGCTATTCATAAACAAGTGGTTGGCTACGGCTGGGAAGTGGGCGTGGGTGGCACATAGTCCTCTCGCGCCTGAGGCGGCAGTGGAGAAAGTGGCAGTCCGTAGTATGCCTCGATCACCTGACGCACCAACGGTGCGGCTACAGTCGTGCCTTCGCCTGCGTTCTCCACAATGGCAGCGATGGCGATCTCGGGGTTGTCAGCCGGGGCATAGGCGGCAAACCATGAGTGAGGCTCCGCGTCCAGCCCACCGGCTTCGGCGGTGCCCGTCTTGCCCGCGACAGGGATACTCAGCCCGGCGAAGCGCTGAACTGCGGTGCCGATAGATTTCGTCGTCACGCCCCACAGAGCCTGTTGGATGGTTGCCAGGTGTTCCGGGCTGACCGGCAGCGTACCGACGGCCTGAGGTTGGGTCGCGGTGTCCTCGGCCAGACCGACGCGCTCGATGACGTAGGGCCGGTAGAGTGTGCCGCCGTTGGCGATCGCCGCCATCATACGTGCAATCTGTAGCGGCGTTACGTTCAGTTGGCCCTGCCCGATGGCCAGGTTGACAGTGTCGCCCACCCACCAGTTCTCATTAAGGGCGCTGGCCTTCCAACTGGGATCGGGCATCAGCCCTCCTTCCTCAAACAACCCCTCCAAACCGGTTGGTTCTCCAAATCCAAAGTCCCGGCCAAATCTGGGCAATATATCCTGCCCTGCCGCATCGAGCATCTGGCCCACATTGTAGAACACAACGTTGCAGGAGGCTGTCAGGCCATCCTTGAGACTGATGTTACCGTGTCCATCCTCTTTCCAGCAATCCTTCCTTGCTGCCGGTCCCAGCCCTTCCCAGTAACCGGGGCAGAAAAAGAACGTCTGCTCTGGGTCCATGCCTGCCCCTTCCAATGCTGCCGAAATCGTGACGATCTTAAAGACGGAACCAGCCGGATAGGTGCCCTGCGTCGCCCGGTTGTAAAGCGGCCGACGGGGATCGGCCAAGATCTGAGAGCGGCCTACCGCCCCAGCTGCCCCAATGAAAACGTTGGGGTCAAAGCCAGGGCCGCTGGCCAGCGCTCGCACTGCGCCCGTGTCTACATCGAGCACCACAATAGCACCTCGGCGGTCGCCCAGGATCTGCTGCACCTGCTTCTGGAAGCCACGATCGAAGGTGGTATAGATAGAGCGGCTAGGGAGGGGCTGACGTTCTGCTACCGTGGCGACCTCTGCTCCCGCCTGGGTGACGATAATGAGCACCCCGCCGTGCTGCCCCGCCAACGCATCCTCTCCCCACGCCTCCAGGCCGGAAATACCCACCCATTCGTCGCCCCGGTAGCCCCGGGCGCGATAGGTCTCCAGTTGCTCGACTGGTACGGGGGACACCCAGCCAACGACGTGAGGCGCGACCCCTGTCTTTTCAGAGTGAGGATAGGTGCGGCCCCCCTTTTCATCTCGATAGATGCCTGGGATGGTAGATAGTAAGTCGTTATACTCTACGCTTGCCTCAGCCGGGATGTCGGCGATGGGGATTTTCCAGTCGCCAGGGGCGGCCACATATCGACCGCGAATCTCCTCTGATGGGAGCCCTGTGACCTCCGTCAGGGCTGCTAGGAGCGCATTTTCGTCCACAATCTGGCCGGGGATAACGCCAAGGGTGACGATCGTACCCATAGTCGCCAGGCCCAATCCAGCTCGGTCGTAGATGTTGGCCCGGACGGGGATGATATAGTCCATCCAGAAGTAGTGCCCGCCAGCTAGTTGGGGCCAGATCAGCCCTTCGTCCCAGTCTATCAACCAACGCTCCTCGTGCAGGCTGAGCGGCATCACGATGCCGGTGGTCAACGTCCCTACCAGTGCCGTATCGAAAGTCAACTGGAAGGAGACATAGGCCCTGTCATCCTCTTGGAGGGCGGATTGGAGGCGCGTGGTGACGGTGAGCACGGTGGCAGTCGCGAGCGCATCTTGGTATCGCGTCGCAAAGGCATCGGCGTCAAAGGTGACTCGACTGGGTGGGGAGAGCAGGGCATACATGGTCGCATAGTCGCCTGCCTCCCAGGCGTCTAGAAAAGCGGCAGCAGCAGCGTCGGGGGAGGGAGGCAGGAATGTGGGTGTGGGAGTGGGGAGGACAGGCGTATGAGAGGGGGTGATCGGGCGCTCGGGAGATGAACTGCCGGGAGGACTGCTGCAACTTATCAGCAACAAACCCGTCAGAATTACGATTTGGAAATAACGAGTTACGTCTCTTGGTTTCTTCATTCACCATTCAGGATGGCTGTATAGACCGGGCAGTGGTGGCCGGTATGGGCTTGACACGCAGTCGGGACATCACGGGATGGTTCAATCCCCAGGGAGCGCATACAGCGGGTGAGATGACATAGGGGGAGACCCATCACGTTGGCATAACAGCCCTCTAGCTTGGCAACGGGATGAAAACCGGGATGCTGAATGGCATAGGCGCCGGCCTTATCCAGAGAGTCGCCACTGGCGACGTAGGCGGCGATTTCGGCGTCGGTATAGGCGCGCATCGCCAGTTGGGTCTCGGCTACGTCGGTCAAGGCGTGATCGGTGGTGGGCTCCAGCAATGTGACGGCGCTGTACACGGTATGCGAGGCTCGCTCACGCAGGCGACGCAGCATGGTGGTTGCCTCTGTTGCGCCACAGGGCTTGCCCAACAGACCACCGTCTAGCGCGACGACGGTATCGCAGGCGATGATGACGGTGCTGGGGCTGGTGACTTGTTTCCCCTGACCTTGCCTGGAGCAGGCGGCCCGCGCCTTGGCTTGGCTCAATCGAATCACAAACTCGGCGGGAGATTCGTCTGGCCAGGCGACCTCGGGCACGTCGGGCGTGGTCACGACAAAGGGCAAACCGAGCAGCGCCAGCAATTCGTGACGGCGGGGAGACTGGGAAGCCAGCAGTAGGCGATGTTCGTTCATCGACGTGACCATAGTGAAGGCTATTCTAGCATACGTGGCGTAGTTGTAAAGAGCGAGTGTTTGTGCCGGATGACTCCGCACTCAGCCATCGCGCTGGCCTGGCAGTTACGCCCGCCCGCCCGGCTGAGGAGCGATAGGTACTAGCAGAAATAACCGAGTTT
>Ga0180438_10008416_pt1 | contig 13126 bp, 9 predicted proteins | sample SS_ome_12_FD_132455 | JGI IMG/M metagenome (GOLD analysis project Ga0180438, IMG submission 132455) | Hypersaline lake sediment archaeal communities from the Salton Sea, California, USA - SS_3_D_2 metaG | ecosystem: Environmental > Aquatic > Non-marine Saline and Alkaline > Hypersaline >... | reverse complement strand
CAGGTTCAATTATTAGGTACAAATTATGATGAAAGCTTTTCTCCTTCGGGTAATTTTTATACACTAACTGTTAATACATTTGATTTATCCATTGGTAATAATCTTTTGACTCTATTTGCTCAAAAAGATAATTATACAATCGCATCGGAATTGATCACTATAACTGTAGATGAACGAGCAACAACGATTGATACGATCCTCAATCATACCTCGACAATAGCAATAAGTTATCCCTATGGGGAATTATTAAACATAACAGCGGTTTACAATGACCATTCTGGATCATTTATTGATGGTGCCACAGTCGAGTTGCGGGAAGGAGCAAATCTATTACATGTATTGCCCAAAACAGTTGGAATCAATCAGTATTCATATATTTTAAATACCAGTAAGTTAGGTATTGGTGTAAATCTATTGACTGTGTACGCTAAACAAGATAACTATAGTGCTGCTTTCGCAAGTATAACAGTGACAATTAATGAAAGGGATACCAACTTAGAAGTTTATCTAGATGGAGCTCCTATAACAGGAATCGAAAAAGAATATGATGAATCTCTGAATATAACTGTTGTTTATAAGGATTTTACTGATTTCTTCATCGATGGAGCTGTTTGTGAATTAAGAAGGGGGGAGTACTTATTGTATACTCTCCCTAAGGACACATTATATCCCCAATATGAACGAGTCATCAATACAAAAGACTTAAATTTAGGATCAAACCTATTAGCAATTTACGCTAACCAGGATAATTACACGGCAATATTGGTTAGTATTACCATAATTGTCAAGGAAAAAACCACTTCGATGGAAATCATTCTGGATAACAATCCAGTAACTACCGTTGATGTTATTTATAGTGAGCTCGTTAATATCACTGCTATCTATAAAGATAGTCTCACCACGTTTATTGATGGTGCCACTGTTGAATTACGAAAAGGTACGAATGTCTTAGAGCCATTGCTGGAATTCTCTTCTCAATATAGTGTATTAATTAATACAAGTAGATTGGAGTTAGGCGGAAATATCTTATCTATATATGCAAAGAAAGCGAACTATTCGGTTTCACTGATAACAATCTTGATTACTGTGAATGAACGCAGTACAACCTTAGATGTACTGCTTGATGGTGTAAATGGCGATACATTTGAATTTTATAATATCTCTATTAGTGATTCTGTCAATATTGTTGCAGTTTACAATGATTTTGAGGACAATTTTATCTCAGGAGCGACTGTAGAATTGACGGGTTCAGGAATTTCAGAACTATTATCTCCTGGGGTGGGGCAGTACGCTTACACCCTAGACGCCTTAAGTTTGGGAGTAGGCGTTCATTTTCTAGTAATCTCTGCCAGTCTTGAAAATTATTCGACTGCAATTAAAAATCTCAAAATAAATGTGTTGGAAAGAGATTCAACTTTAGAGTTATTAATCGATGATGTTAATATTACGATTAGTAGATATGTAGCAACTGAAATTGACAAAATCCTTAACATTACGCTATTTTTTACAGATCCTGCAGATAATAGTCACATCTCAAGTGCTGACATTAGACTAACTGGGGCTCTTGAGGCTAATTTTACAGAAATAGTCGCTTTACAACAATATAATATTTCATTAAACACTAATAACCTACAGCAAGGCATTAACTTCCTTACAATTTTTGCTCAAAAGGCTAACTATGAATCTCGATCACTAATTTTCACTATTGAAGTTAAGCAGAAAAATTCGAGTCTTCAAGTAATCCTAAATGATGATGTAGATCCCATCGATAATTCGATTAAAGTTACAATTGGTGATTTTGTCAATGTGACTGTCATTTATCATGATGACGATATGAATTTTATAGATAATGCATCGATAATAATTGTAGGTGAAGGTTTAAATCAAACCGATTTATCCAAACATCTAGTTTACAATCAATATAATGTCTCAATTAATACTTTGGATCTAAATTTTGGAATAAATCTGCTAACTCTCTATGCCCAAAAAACGAACTATCAACCACAAACTCTTATTATACGGATCCAAATCGATGAAAAAGAAACGGATATGGATATTTATTTAAATGGAATTCCTCAAACAACGCAAGATCGTTCAATTAATCTTCCTATTAAAGCACTCCTAAATATAACGGTAAAATATTTTGATAATGATACGGGTGCACATATCCCAGGCTCAGTGATCCAATTGGTTGGAGAAGGTCTCACTGATTACTATTTAAACGAGTATGCATTGCTCGACCAATATGCTATTTCAATAAATACTACATTATTAGATATTGGCGTTCGCTTTTTGACAGTATATGCTACCCATGCTAATTTTCAATCCTATTCCGCTCTTTTAAGAATTCAAGTGGATAGAATTAAAACAAATATAACCACAACGTCAGGAGAAATTGTATTTAATCGTCAACCAGGTAATGATTTTAGACTCGAAGTGCAGCTCAAAGATGAGGATTTTAATGTTAATGTTTTAAACGCTACAGTGAGTTATACTTGGGTTTATGGTCAAGGAACATTGACAGATGCAGATAATGATGGTGTTTATATCGTTACACTCTCAAATCTTCAAGAAGGGACTTTTCAAATAACATTAACTGTATATGCTGGTGATGATTATGATTTTGAACGATTCTTTGTAACTTTGAACGTCATCAGACCCCCAGAAGATGTGCTATTATTCCAGATATTAACTATAGCCGGAATCGCTGCTGCAATAGGCATTTCAGCATACTTAATAGCTTACCAAAGAGTCTTAAAATACCCAAAACAAGTACGTAAGATTCGAAAATATAGGAGTAAATTGAAAAAGTCTAAATCATTAGGAATTGAAACGCTTTCAAGAGAAAAAATCATTGAAGAAGAATATGCGGAGAAAATCCGTCCCTTAGAAAAGCAATTAAAGGGTAAATTTACAACATTATCACCAGAAAATAATACTCAGGCCAATAAATCAAAATCTTCGGAAACTATAAAGAATAAATAGCTTTTTTATCCAATTTTTTTCTTTTTTATATTTGTTTTTAAAGACAATCAATTGATTAAGATCAATAACAATAAGCGTCAAATAAAGAGAAACTTCTTTTCTTATTGGTGGGTATATATATATTTTTTATTAAATATATATTTTTTATGAATTATTATTCGCAAAGGTTAAATATTTAAAAAAATAAGGTTACATGGCTTTTAATAATGAATAATAATTCAGAATAAAAAAAAATATGGTAATCAAATTGGTAAGCTATCAAGAAATAATAAAAGAAGATAAATTTGATAAAGAAGATTCATATTTTGTTGATGCTAAAATACCCAAAATGTGTTGGGGATGTGAAAAGAAATATCAAACGGGACATATGGTAAGGGATGTGTCAAAAACTCGCCGAATTTTTTTCTGCAAGGACTGTTATGACAAGCTGGAATAATTTTAAATTGACTTTTATTTATCTAGTAGAAGAAACTCTCCCATAAAGCTGACTCATAGAGGTTAACTCATCACTAAATTCCTTATTAAATTGATTCCAAGTGAATCGCCATCTCCAATTATCACTTGTGGTACCGGGAGTGTTCATTCGAGCAGAATCATCTAAACGCAAAAGGTCTTGGAGGGGGATTACGGCCATATTCGCGACCGAACTCCAAATTAATCGAATTAAGTTTCCTACAATATCTTTTTCATCGGAGTTTACATATTTTAAGATATGATTCTTTACTTTTTTCGATAGATCATTAAACCACGCTCTTGTTGTCTGGTTATCGTGAGTACCCGTATAAGCGATTGAGTTTTGATCGTAATTATGGGGGAGAAATTTATTTTTCGCATTATTTTCGTCTTTCTCTTCAAATGCAAACTGTAAAATTTTCATCCCTGGATATCCGGTGTCTTGAAGCAAGTTTTCTACTTCAGGAGTTATAAATCCTAAATTTTCGGCAATAATTGCTAACTCCCCTAATTCTTGCTGAAATTTACGAAAAATCTCAATCCCCGGACCAGGTTTCCACTCTCCTATTTTTGCAGTTTTTTCAGACGCAGGAATTTGCCAATAGGATTCAAAACCTCGAAAATGATCAATCCGTAATATATCTACAATTTCAAAGCAATGCTTTATTCTTTGAATCCACCATTTATACCCTTCCTTCTTCATTTCATCCCACTTGTAGAGAGGATTGCCCCATCGTTGTCCTGTCTCCGAAAAGTAATCGGGAGGAACCCCGGCAACATACTTTAATTTTCTTTCTTCATCAAGCTGATAATATTCTGGATGTGCCCACACGTCAACAGAGTCATAAGCTACAAATATGGGGATATCACCGATGATTTGAATATCTTTTTGGTTTGCATATTTCTTTGCTTCCTTCCACTGCCTAAAGAACAAAAATTGAGTAAATTTCTGAAATAAGATTTCTGTTTCATGATTTTTTTTCCATTTTTCAATGCTCGAGGATTCATGAAATCGTAACTCCTTCTCCCACTCAATCCATGCCCTTAAATCATTTTCTAACTTGATTGACATGAATATACTAAAATCTTCGAGCCAAAAATCATGTTTATCTACAAATTGATTAAACTCTTTTTCGAAGTCATGAAATTGGTCTTTTTGAAATTCATTAAAAGCAATCTCTAAATGCTTCCATTTATACTCAATAATTCTCCCAAAATCTACATGGGTATCAGGAAATGATTTAGTTGGCTCATATTCACTCGTCTCAAGTAGATTCATTTCAGTTAATTTCTCGAAGCTAATGAGCATCGGATTTCCTGCAAACGCAGAAAAACTTTGATAAGGTGAATCCGCATAACCAGTTGGTCCCAAAGGAAGGATTTGCCATAGGTTTAATTTTTGTGTATGCAAAAAATCCACAAATTTATAGAGTTCCGGGCCAAAGTCCCCTATTCCATATTTATTTGGTAGACTAGAAGGATGAAGAAGGATTCCTCCCCGTCTTTCCTTAAGAATTGATGACATGATTTTCTCATATTATTAACGCTTAATAAGAACCTTATTTAAACATTTATAAAAAAGCCTTCCATTCATCAAGGCTCAATTTTAAAAAGTCGATTTCAGAGATATCTGTTGCTTTTTTGAGTTTCATTTGGATCTCACCAATCTTGTTTGTAATAAATTTCTTTATTTTTTGAAGACTTCTCTCATTCCTACTCAATTCTTCGAGAAGTTGATTCCCAATCGAATTACGAATTACATACAAATTATATGCCTCTTTTGATAAATTGGCAATCAAATTCGGGTGATACATACTCTTGAATTTAAAGATTTTTTGCTCTATTTTCTGAATAGCTAATAACTCCTTAAGATTAACTTTACTCATTTTTCAATATCTTTTTTGTTACTTTCCAAATATTTAATGTATTCTTTTTCTTTTAAATGATGAATTTTGATAAGCTTTTCTTTTTGAGCTAGCCAATGAGACCCGTCCAAAGGATAGAAGAACATTACTATAGCCCCAATAATTAAAAATAAAAAGGGAATGAGATTAAAAGCAATCATTATTCCTAATGTTGCATCAAAATCTTGGAATGTTAGCTTATCATTGAATCCAAAAATGCTTATTATGATTAAGAATAACCAGTTAGCTAAAGATATAGCTGGCTTAGTTATTAAGGCATTTATCCCTGAATAGGTTGTTTCCCTACGCTTGTTTGTGCGAATCTCATCATAATCGATAATATCTGCTACAACAACTTGATTAGAGAGCATATAGCCTGATATCCCCACACCGATTAATATAAATCCCATTAAAGCCAACTCGAAAATCCATCCAATAAAAAACAATAATAAAAAACTTATTCCTGTCCAAAATAAGGCAATAATGAATGTTTTCTTTACACCGATCTTTCTTATAATGAAATTAAAAACGAAAATAAATACAAAAATCATTAAAAATACTAAAATCAAGGGAAGCATTGTAAAAAAACCTGTTAACTGTAAAACATATTCAATATAGTAAAAAATTGCAGTAGTAAGGATTGTTTGAGCAATAGTAAAAGAAAAATTAGCAATCTCGAATATAAGAAATGGTTTATTCTTAAACGTTTCTTTTATACCTTGAATAACTGGGAGCGTTGGTTCCATCTGCGTGTATTTATTTTCTTTTAGATGAAAACTACTGATTAATAAAATTACCACAGAAATGATTCCTACACAAATCATCGCAACTAAAAAAGTTGATGCCGCATCGGGAGATTCATTTCCAGTGAGAAAAACGATAGGAAGGATAAATGAAATCAAAATTGAGATCGAAGTAATAATATTACTATATAATAGCAAATTACCTCGCCCTCTCACCGTTAAAGCCAACTCGGCAGGAAGAGTATAATTTATTAGCCCTAATATTGTAAATAACGTATCAAATACAAAAAGTACTATTACAAGATTAATAAAGAGAGCAATTTCGTTATTTGTATCAACAAAAGGTATCCAACAAAAGATAAATCCTAAACCATATATAGGTGCACCAAATCGGATGTATGGAATGCGTCGACCGTACTTTTCTGATTTGGTATTATCTTCAATAAATCCAAATATAGGGTCATTGAGTGCATTCCAAAAGCTAAAGATTAGCCACGCAATACCAATCAATGCAGCATCTAACCCTAATATAATATTATAAAAAAAGGTAATAGCTGAAAAAGTAATCTGGGATGGTAAATTAATTCCAGCGCCCAATCCTCCATAAGCTAGTTTTAGCTTGAGAGATAGCTTTTCTTCAGTCATTCTTGATCATTACAAGATCTTATTCATTAAATTCTTATTTTTTTTGTTGTTTAATTACATAATGCCTTGGAAAGAAATAACTCAAGATGCAATCATTTTTGACCCTAAAGTCCAATCATATTGTAATAATCCGGAATATCTTTGCCCCTATTATGGACATTCTTGGGCTTGTCCACCTGAAGCGCCTTATCTTGAACATGAAATTATGAATTATGACAAATTCTATTTAATTTATACCAAATTCGATATTAAAGAAAAGGGGAATAACAAAAGTAAAAATTCTTTCAAATATAAAGATATGCGAGAGATCATGGAACAAGAGATGGAGAAATTCCTAAATCAGTATCGTAATGAATTTAAGGAGATTAAAATTTTATGGGACGGGCATTGCCGTGTGTGTGAAAAAGAAAATAGAAAATGTAGTATTGAAGAGGATGCTCCCTGTAGATATCCAGATAAAATACGATATTCTATGGAAGCCGTGGGAATAGATGTTACCCAAACAGTTAAAAACTTAAATATTGATATAGAATGGCCCCCTATTAATCATGTTTACCGTTTTGGTTTAGTCTGCGTTAAATAAGGATGTTATGAGATTTTATCGATTTTTGCTGCGAGGATAAAATCATTCTTATGTAATCCTTTAATTGCGTGAGTATGAAGTTCTAAAACTACTTCATCATAATAGATATAAATATCGGGATGATGACCCTCCTCTTCGGCAATATCTGAGACTTTATTGACAAACTCAATCGATTGAACGAAATTATCAAAATAAAATTCTTTTCGAATGCGATGTATTCCGTCTCTTTCTAAAGTCCAACCCTCTACTTGCTTGAGATATTCCTCCTCCTTTTTATCCTCTAGAGGGGGAATACCGCCTTCACAAGGGACACATTTTTGTTCAGTTAAATCATTCATATATATATTATCACCTAATGATTTAGATTTTAATTTTAATATCTATTAGAGAAACCTTTAGTTTCTTATATTAGACTTTGTATTATAGTTCATAAACAGTATTTTATTTCCACTATCATTAGCTTGGGAAAGATTAGTAAAAGTTTATGTTTCATAATGCTGAGTTTTTTATCCGAGTTTATAATAATGATAGCATGGAAATATTAATTATTGTATTAATCATTATTGGAGCACTTATTGGAATTTGGTTTGCTTGGGGAATACTTTCTCCTCATATTTGGGAACAACCTGAATACGAAGTCGAAGCGAAAGAAGGTAAATTTGAACTACGTCGCTATAAAGACGTTAAAATATTATTCACAACTACTTCAAAATTCAATAACGCTTTTTCTGTGCTCTCTTCTTATATATTTGGCAAGAATAAGGAAAAAGAAAAAATTGCAATGACTTCCCCCGTATTAACTGAGATGCAAAATGAAGACACTATGCGAATGACATTCTTTGTCCCTAAGAAGTATGATGATAAAGAAATGCCCACTCCTTATTCTGATGAGATAAAATTCTCGATACAAAAAGGGCGAGATGTAGCGGTTATTCGGTTTCATGGCTTTATGAGCGAGAAGAAACGAGAAAAATATCTCGATAAATTGTTAGAAATATTAGAAAGAAAAAACATTAAAACTAAAGGAAGTGCTTTTTACATGAATTATAGTGATCCTTTTGTCCCTCCTCCATTACGAATTAATGAAATTGGAATCGAAATATATTTATAATTAGATATAAGAAAGATCTATTCTAAGTTTGAATTATATAAGGTTAATATTCTATTCTTTTTTTAAAACAAAAAAAAGTGCACCCAATTCACCATTAATTTTACAAGAATCATCTATTCTCTGATATTTTTGATCATAAATCCCCACAATTTTAAATCCGTTTGTCTCAACAAAGGTTCTAAATTCTTCAAAAATCCATAAACGGAGTTCATGGGGTTCCTCTATTAAAAAACTTTTTCCATGATCAATACCTTTCATTTGAAAATCAACATGGCGAATTCGATTAGGTATGTCATACCAACTAATATTCCAAGTTAATTCCAATTCAATTCCATTATCCATAACATACCAGGTATCATCAATTTTTTTCTCATCTTTGAGATCCTCACACATGCAACTAATTTCCACAATGTAAAGCCCTCCAACATTTAAAGAATTGAACATTGCCCTAAAATGGGCGTTTATATCATCATTTGTAATTAAATATCCTAAACTATTAATACAAATTATTGCAGCATCGAATCTATCGTTAAAAGTAAGATTTCTCATATCACCGACAATTACATTCGCCTCTTGTTCTGATATCTTTGCGTTTACTAATCTTTCTTTCGAATATTTAACCATAGAAGGACTTAAATCATACCCAACAATATTATAACCAAATTTTGGAAATTCTTCCAAAAACATCCCTGGACCACATGCTGGTTCTAAAACACGTTTTATATCCTGATTTGAATGTTGGATAAAACATTTTTGGAAGAATCGAATATCACTATATAAATCTCTAGTAAATGCCATATCATAATATTTAGGGAAGTTGTAAAAATTGTGGCTCTTTTCTTCCCTATATTCTTCTTCGATATTTAAGGTTATACTTGACTTAATGTTTTTGACAAATTCATTATTAATTTCCATCATTTACACCTTATCATATTATTTGCCTAAAATTACAGAAAGAGCCTAATTTAAAGAGAACTTCATAATATATTTTAAAAAAGAAAGATAAATTCTATTAGAAAACCAAAACCTTTAAATTAGGTTATTAAATCAAATTTCTTTATGTTTATTAAGAGGAAGTTAATCAATACCTATATTTAAACTTTCTCCTTCCTTTTAATTCAGAAGGAAATATTTTTAATTCTTTTTAAATAAACCTATGTATTTAGCATGAATTAATAATTTAGCAGTCAATGGGACGTTGTGACATATATATTGAGCGACAAAGATGTTACTGATGAAGAAAATCTAAAAAGGAAGACAATGAAGATCTCTATAAAGGAAGGATCTCTTGGAGTCTTCAGTAATGTTTTGGTAGAGAACTATATTATTCCTTTTTCACTTAGTATCAATGCGAGTCCATTTCAGATCGGACTCCTAAGTTCAGTAGGTAATCTAATATCTCCCCTTGGACAATTAATTGGATCGCAGCAAATAGAACGAAGACCTCGAAAAAAAGTCCTTATCCGAGGAATTCTAGGCCAGTCTGCTATGTGGTTAATGTTTATTCTTATAGCGATTATTTTCCCCCTCAATATTTTAAGTCTATGGCTTTCATGGATTGTGATTGCTGTTTATCTTATCTTTATGCTCTTTTCAGGAATGATGACCCCTCCTTGGTTTTCATTTATGGGAGATATTGTCCCCGATACAGTTCGTGGCCGATATTTTGCGAAAAGAAATCTAATTACTCAACTAATTGCGATTATTGGAACTATTTCTTTATCATTTTTCTTAGATTTCTTAGGAATTAATAATCTTATATTCCTGGGTTTTATGATTATTTTTATAATCGGAATTTCTGCGCGCTTAATTTCTATGGCTTTATTCAATGGTCATTATTATCCACCCTATAATTTCGAAGTGAAGGATCATGTAAAGACCAGTCAATTTCTTAAAGAGTTAACTAAAAGCAATTTTGGAAAATTTACATTATTAGTTTCATTATTAACACTTGGTCAATGGATTGCTAAACCTTTCTTTTCAGTTTATATGATTAATATATTGGATTTTGATTATTCATTATTTATCATCATAAATTTATCATCAACGTTAATTGGGCTGTTTTTCTTTCCATTGTTAGGTCGTTACTCTGATAAATTTGGAAATGTAAATCTCCTTCGCATTGGGAGCATCATCATTCCTTTTTTACCTTTTTTATGGATATTGTTTAATACTCCACTCCAAATTATTTTAGGGATCCAAATCTGGAGTGGTATCGGTTGGACATCGTTTAATTTAGCTGCATCGAATTTCATTTATGATAATATACCTTCAAAAAAAAGAGGGAAATATATTGCTTTGTATAACTTAATAATTGGAGTTTCAATAACTCTTGGAGGATTTTTAGGAAGTCTCATTGTTACCTTTATCGATATTATGATCATTAACCCCTTTCATCTTGTATTTTTCTTATCTGGTATTGTTCGAATAATCGCAGTAGTTTCCTTGATACCAAAAGTCAAAGAAGTAAGAGTCACCACGAAACCTATTTTAAATGTGAAAGAGTTAAGTATTTATAAATGGCTCTATGATCTTACTCTTCGGAATCATCCACAGCGAAAGAAGAAGAAATGAGAATCATAAGAAAAAAATAAAAAAAAAGTTAATTAGTATTATATATTTCATTTTTAACATCGTATCACTTCAAATGTATAGTCACAAGGTCCTTTATTCGGACTTACTACAGCTAAAATGTAGCCCTCTTCTGAAACATAATCTGTAATATCAAAAGCTCCTGATTCATATAAATCATCAAGCGTTAAGGTTGCAATAATCGTGTAAGTGAAATCTCCAGCTAAACCATCAACATCGATTAACGTAACCATAAAATCAATCTCAGGAAGTTCAGGTACCATGAAGGAAATCATAGTATCAGCATTATCAATTATTTCACCGTTAATTTTAATGTTATCAATCCACCAGCCCGGATCTTCTGTCCCCCAATCAGTCATATATCTGAAGCACAAACTAACTACTTGACCAGCATACTCAGAAAGGTCGCAACTCATTGTCAACCATCCTTCACTTGAACCTGTTAAACCTGGTAAATTTTCAATGATCGCAGGATATGCATCCGGATCATGATCATAAGTTGTGTATGCATTTTCGAGTGATATCCAGTTATTTTCCCCTTCTGGTAGGAGTTGTACAAATCCATAATCCCACAAAGGTTCGATCTCATAATACGTTTCAAATGTTAGGGTTACTGTTGCATCTGAAGGTAGTTCAATTGTTTGCATTAATTTGACATCAGACTCTGGTTTGGCACTAGTTGAATACCATTCAAAATCTCCATCATTATCTTGATCATCTAAGATCCAGGTTGGGACTGTAGCTTTATCATCTCCATTAAATAGGAATTCAAGCTCATAATTTTTATCTCCTTTAGGGTTGCTGGTTACTAGTTCTGTGAACTTCATATAATCTGAACCATAGGCACCTAATAATGAAACTTTAGTATTATAATTCAAGTCGGTCCTTGTAAAACCAAAATCTGAACCTTGCTTTTCTGGGATTATGGGACTCTTTATTTCGTAGACTCGTGAATCTATTGCTTCCTCTCCTCCTAGATCAAGAGTAAGGTAATTAAATTTTCCGTTTCCAATCTGATCTGTATGAAGTAAGTTAGCCAATCTCCAATTATGGAAAATATCATCGAACCTGTCCAAATAACTATAATAAGTTAGAGCGTCGTTTAATCCTTGAATTCCAGGAATTCCTGATTGTACAAAATAGCTTAAAAATTCAGCCCCTCCATAATGGTCACTTAAGTAAATTGCCCATAATAATGCTTGTCCGTAATCTGCCAAAATATTTATATCTCCTTGGTCTCCCCATTCAGTGAGTGAATTGTCTGGAGTAAATAAAAAGCTATTGATTGAACTCCAATCAATTGGATAACCACATAAAGGTTCAGCATACATTGAACATCCTTCATTCATGAATAGATCATCATAAGGATTATAATCATCATGAATCAGATGTTGGTATTCATGAGCTAATACAGCTTCATAGAGATTTTTATGACTAGCATCATCTCCAACTCTATTTTCCCAGTCGTGTACATCAATAGTAACTATATTTCGGTCATGTTGTCTCTCTAAATATCCCCAGTAGTAGCCAACGATATAGTAGGGATATTTATCATCATAAAACATCTCATCTCGAATGTTGGATAATAAAATAACATTTCGACCATTTTCATCGTAATATGAACTGCTCACGTTTTCTATTTGAGGATTACTTCCATCATGAAAATCTGGTTGGCCAAAATATTCCACATCAATTGGATAGATATTGTTTTCAAATTCATCTAAAAAATACTCGATTTGAACTTCAGTAACCACCGGGGTTTCTCGATTATCCTCATAAGCTAGATCATCCTGCAACCAGATTTCAACGCAATCTCCAATAGCTTTTAACTCGAATGAGGATAAAAATATTTCTCCTGTGTAATCATCAAGAACTAACCATTCTAAATGATCTCCTACGCTGTAATAACCTTCTTGTGCTGTTTTTAGTTGAGTTCCTAAATCCTTTTGAATACTAGAAGTACGTACGGGAAGTTGTTTATTTCTTAATGATGGACCGATATCTAATGGGAGGTATTCAATTGCTTCGCTGTCTGAAGTTAAGAAGAAAAAAGCTCCAATAGCACCTAAAGTTAAAGGGACTACAAATAGGAATAAAAGTGTTATTATCT
>Ga0180438_10008415_pt1 | contig 13127 bp, 7 predicted proteins | sample SS_ome_12_FD_132455 | JGI IMG/M metagenome (GOLD analysis project Ga0180438, IMG submission 132455) | Hypersaline lake sediment archaeal communities from the Salton Sea, California, USA - SS_3_D_2 metaG | ecosystem: Environmental > Aquatic > Non-marine Saline and Alkaline > Hypersaline >... | reverse complement strand
ATAATCCTTTCTGAAGCAGCATGTTGATCTAAAAGATATAAACCAGGTTCTCTCTCCTTATTGAAACCTTCTAAAACAATATAAATATTATTACTTAGCTGTCCCGTATAGGAAATAGGTCGAAGTTTTGGAAAGTTTTTATGTATTATGTATTTTTCCCTTATATAGGAATCAGAATCATCTTTTCTACTCATTTTCTTTGAGATAGAATCATTTAAACTTAATTGAATAGGAACATTGACGATATCCTTAGTTTCTGCTTTTTCATTTTTAGTAGAATTTTTTTCTTCTGTTATTTTGATTGGAATTTCATCTTTCTGTTGTTTAATTACTATGTTTTTTTCTCCATTAGAAAAACTATTAATATTATTTTCTAAACTACAATCAACTGTTGGTTGAGATACAAAATTATTTAATTCAGATATTATATATTCCTCTTCTTTTCCCATAAATCGTTCTTTTACAACTTTATGAACGATTTCATATACCTTATTATAGACAAATTCCTCATTTTCAAATCGGATATGCAATTTCTTAGGATGTACATTAAAATCAATAATTGCTGGATTAAATTCAATATACAATATAAAAAATGGATAATGTCCTATCATCAATGTCCCTCCATACGCCTCTTGTATGGCTCGATGTATTAAATCACTAATTACAAACCTTTTATTGATGAATATACTTGATTGACTGCGATTTTTCCTAGAAATTTCACTGTGGCCTAATAATCCCTTTATTACGATATCTTCATCCTTATAGGTTATTTCTTCAAAAGATTTCGCTATTTTCTTTCCATAGATATGAAAAACTGTAGTTCTTAGGTCATTTGAAGCCGGGCAATTTAGGATGTTCAAATTTTCATTCATATAAATAAAATGTATCATTGGATAGCATAATGCGTATCTTTGAATAATGTCGGTAATATGACCTACCTCCGTTGAATCTTTTTTTAGAAACTTTTTTCTAGCAGGAATATTATAAAATAAACTTTTTGCCTGAATATTTGTCCCTATTGGGCAAGATATCTGATTTGAAGATAATATTTCCCCACCTTCAATTATCAATTGCTTTCCTCTCTGATCCTTTTCTGTCCGAGATGCAATCTCGATTTTACTCACAGATGCAATACTCGCTAATGCTTCTCCTCTAAAACCAATTGAATTAAGTGTAGCAAGGTCATCAAAATTTCTAATTTTACTACTTCTATGCCTTTTAAAAGCTATTTCAAGCTCATCAGGAGGAATTCCGATTCCATCATCAATAATTTGGATTAGATCTTTACCTGCCTTTTTTATAATAATTCGTATTTCGTTAGCTCCAGCATCAATACTATTTTCTATTAGTTCCTTCACAACATTTGCAGGTCTTTCGATTACTTCTCCAGCTGCAATCTTCTCAAAATCAATAATTTTTTTTATTGATGGTCTATTCAGTATTGCCACCTAATCTTTTGAATTTCCTTTATTCAAATTATCTAATTTTTGTTTAATATCAATTATAAGTTTCATTGCTTCTATTGGAGTTATAGAATTGATTTCCAGTTTCTTAATCATGGTAATGATATCGTCTAAATCTTCATCAACTACCAATTTTTCCATTATTTTAGGCTTGAAGAACGTTGTTTGAACATAATCTTTACTTTTCTTTTTGTTTCTATCCTTATGGATTTCCATCTTTTGTGAACGATTTGACTGATTCAGCAGTGTTTGTAACTTTTCAAGCTCGAATTCTTTCTTTCCTAACTCCTTTTCTTTTTTTATTAATTTATCCTCACAATCAAGTAATTTATGTTGTTTGGAGGCTAAATCATCATTAATCTTCTTTAATTCATTTTTCTTCTCATCAATGAATTTATCATAATATTCCCCCTTAAATTTTCCATTTCCGTTTGTTTTTACTGTTTCTTTAAAGGGATCTTTTTGTTCAATTTGATTCAAGATTTCAAATGCTCGAATAATCACATCATCTGGAATTCCCGCTAATTTCGCTACGTGTATTCCGTAAGATTTATCTGTGCTTCCTTCTTTTAATGTTCTTACAAAATTTATACTACCATCTTCATTCTCAATGATGTCTAAATGATAATTTTTAATTCGAGGTAAAGATAATTCGGTTAATTGATGATAGTGAGTACTAAAAAGTGTCTTTGCTCGCAATTCATGAAGTTTCTCAATTGTTGCCATCGCAATACTCTGACCATCACTAGTACTGGTGCCTCTACCCAGTTCATCAATTATAATTAAACTTGACGGAGTCGCATAATTCAATATTTTTGCTGTTTCAGTCATTTCAATCATAAATGTGCTTAATTTTCTTGCTAAATCATCTGAGGCTCCAATTCGTGTAAAAATCTGATCTATTACTCCTATTTTGGCTGATTTAGCTGGAACAAAACATCCCATTTGAGCTATTATACAAATTAAGGCTACTTGTCGAAGATATGTGCTTTTACCGGACATATTTGGACCTGTAATAATTAGAATCTGTTCTTTTTGGGTATCTAAATAACAATCATTAGGAATGAATTTTTCGGCAATATCCATTTGCTCAACTACGGGGTGGCGTCCGCCTTTAATAATAATTTGATGAGAATTTTCTATTATAGGGCGACAATAATTATAGGTTTCACTAATTTGAGCAAAACAAGCCAAAACATCGATATATGCTATAATTTTTGTTGTATCTAAGATGGATTTAGTTTCTTTTACTACTCTTTCTCGAATTGTACAATATATATCATATTCCAAATCATTAATTTTTTCCTCCGCCTTAACAATATCCTCTTCTAACTTCTTTAACTTAGTCGTGGTATAACGTTTAGCATTTTTAAGTGTCTGACGCTCATTATATTCCTCTGGTACTTTCGCTATATTCTTTAGTGTATTTAGAGTAATTTGGATATAGTAGCCTAAAATATTATTATGTCCAATTTTAAGCCCAGAAGTAAGGTTTAGTTTTTTTCTTTCCGTTTTTTCATATTCAAGAACATAATTTTTTCCATTATTTAGAAGATCTCTTAATTCATCAACCTTTTGATTAAAACCGCTCTTGATGATATTACCTTCTTTTATGGTATTAGCTGGATCTTCTTTTATTGAGACTTCAATTAATGATTTTACATCGGTAAATTCATTAATTTTTTGTAGAAAGGTATCAATTTCTGCTATTGAAGCCTTTTTTAATATTTCTTTAATTTTAGGAATAATCTCTAATGAATTTTTGATATTGATTAGATCTCGAGCATTTGAATTCCCAGAATAGTTAATTCGATTCACATATCGTTCTAGATCTCCCATTAAATTCAATTGCTCTCTTAATTCCGTCCTTAAAAAGATATCATTTTTAAATTTTTGAACAATATTTAATCTCTGATTTATTTCATTAATATCAAGAAGTGGTTGGAGGATTATCTTCTTTAATAAACGCGTTCCCATTGGGGTGAATGTTTGATTAAAAATAGAAAAAAGTGTTGTATCCTTTCCACGCTCCCATAGAGAAGTGGTTAGCTCTAAATTTCGTTGAGTAATATAATCCAAATGTAAGATTTTATTCTTCTTAAGAAGTTTGATTTTAAAAATGTTTGGAAGAATATCCCTCTGAGTTTCTTTTAAAAATGCAAGCAATCCCCCAGCTGCCTGTATAGCAAAATCTTTCTCTTCTAAGCCCAAGCCACGGAGACTTGAAAGATTAAAATGACGTTTAATTAATTCATATGCTTCATTTAAGCTAAATACATAATCTTCATAAGGTTTAATTAAGGCTTCATTTAAATCTGTAAGAAGTAAAAAGAAGTGCTGATCACTTTTTAGTTCTCGGGGAACAATTACCTCAACCGGATCGTACTGAGAAAAAATTGAAAGGACTTTCTCTAAAGCATCATGATCTTTAGATAAAAATTCAGTGGTTAAAAATTCCCCTGTTGATAAATCAGCAAAGGAAATACCATATCCTTTCTTTTCTTTAACAATAGCACAGACATAGTTATTTTCATTCGATTTTAACATATCTGTTTCAATAATTGTACCAGGAGATAATATTCGAACAACACCCCGTTTGACAATCCTTCCTTTAACCGTTGATGGATCTTCCAGTTGATCAACAACAATAACAGTTTGTCCCAAATTTACTAAATTCTTAAGATAACTTCCTGCATGATGAGGTATCCCCGCTAAGGGATACGCATCTTCACCCACTTTTCTTTTTGTAAGTGTTATTCCTAATAAATTAGAAACACGTACGGCATCATCATAAAAGAACTCAAAAAAGTCTCCCATTCGATAAGCAATAAGATGATCAGGATATTTTTCTTTATATCTTTCCTTTACACTGAACCAATGTTTCATCATTGGGGTTAAATCCTTTATATTCAGTTCTTCCATGATATTCGTCTTGTTTATTAATAGATCCTAATCGATGATTAGAATTAAATCTAGTAAGACTATTAATTTTTAAAAGAAATTTATTCTAATTATTAGAAAATTAATAAAATTGATCTTTTTTCAAATCCATGGTGTTATATCTAAGCTTTGAATAAATTTTATTGAAGGGTCAAATAATTCAGGCATATACCTATAGATTTCTGCTATTGCCCCTAGACAGCCAGTTAGTTTATGAGTACTTATATATTGATTATAAAGAAACATTTTATCGTTAAGACAAGGAATAGTATAATCTAAATATTTAATAATCGCTTCTTTTACATCTTCTTTTCTATAATCATCTACATGGCCACCACATCGTAATAAACAAAAGATTGCATCAAGATCGATACAATATGAAACCCTATTATCCCATAATCCGAATTCATTTTGTAGTTGTAGGGTTGAATCAATTATTTTCTTTGGGTATGGGATAGATCTTTTCATAAATTCATAAATCCAATAATAATGAACTGCACCTCCGAGCTCATGTTTAGTCAAACGTTTCATAAATTTATGATTCCAACCTAATCTCCAGAAACCTACTTCTGGATCTGCTTTATTATCAAGCCAATCAAAATACCAATCAAAAAAGTTCTGATGAGGATAATATTCCTGTCCTAATGTGGCAAAAATCGCTCCAATCCCTCCACCACGATGTGAGCCTGGCCAAACTAAAAAACCCCACTCAGGAACCTTTTTCAGCCATTTTTCGACTTTTTTCTTTGTGTTTAACTTTTTAGAAATCTTTAGTTCGAACTGTGGTTTCGCTTTTAGCAACTTCAAGGCAGAAATCGCAAAGGCAGTAGCATGTTCCCATTGACCAGTAAATGGAGAGCGGAACTTATAATTAAAATATCTATCAGTGAACCATCCCGTTTTCGGATTTTGATATGATTGTATCTTTTCAATCCATTTATTCTCATCTTCTCTTTCATGAATGTCTAAATATTTCTGTATAACATCTGGAATAAAAAGATTATAAATTATATCACATAGAGCATATAAGGATGGTTTCTTTTTTCCTCTAATTAAACTGAACTCTCCAACTGCGTTATCATTGATTTTGAAATTGTTTATCCAACTAAATAAATGTTTATAGAAATCATCAAGTTGGTACTTTTTCTCATTCATGATCAAATAACTATAATATAGAATTAGTAAATATAGAAAGAAAAATAAAAAATTAGATTTTAAGTACTTTTTTCTCTAAAGTTAAATCATAGGCCTCTTTCATTGCTTCTTCATACATGGTGATTTTGAACTTATTGTGGAAAGGGCTTAATCTACTTCCTAACCTTGCTACTTTCTTTAGACCACGGGGAAAGATTCTGATAAATCTCGTTTGAACCATATCAGCCGCTCTTTCTAGCTCTTTTAATGTATTTGAATCATAACCTCCGAAAAAGGAATCGCAAAATGCATAGAAATAAACGAATACAAAGATTCCTATAAGAAAGATTATTGCTGTATTAAGGATTTTATCTCCCAGAGGAATAATCCATATTATCTCTCCAAAAATAAATAAAACGATAAAATTCAATACTGCAGAGATTGCTGGTGTTATAAATGATTTAAACACATGGATCTGATACTTAACAATTCTTTTCCGTACAATCAACCATCCAACGAAATCCTTAGCAAAGACGGCGGGGACATAAGCCAAAATCACTGATACCATATCTCGAAATATTATTACAAACAAAAACATCAATAATGCTCTTGTGACTTGTTCAATAATCCATACTAACATAGCATAACCAGTTCTTCCAGTACCTTCAAATACAGCATCAACTAACCAAGAATAAATACCACCAGTATGAAATATCAACAAAGGTATAAGGAATTGGACTGCTGGTCTTCCATATTCTTCTCCAGCAGCTCCTACTAAGAATTTAGCCCCGACAGCAAAAAGAACCGAGATGAGGAAATATGCAAAATAATTTCCCCATCGAAACGCTTGATAAACATATAACTTAGTCAATGTTTTTTTGTTATGAGCACTAGATTCGCTGAACGCTCCAAGAAGGCTCTGTCCATAAAGGGTTACAATCTGCACAATCTGACCTAAAGTCCATGCAAGATTGAACCAACCAAGATTATTCGAATAATTTGCAACGAACGCGGAAGTAATTATTACTTGTAAAAACCAACCTACTTGTACAAATCCCTCGCCTACAGCCAACCTAGACCCATATCGCATTGATTCTTTAAATTCTTCTCGAGAAAAATCAATACGAAAACAAGTTTTTGGTGAGAATCCAAGTTTCTTAAACATAATGAAAGTCATTATGAATGTAATCCAATAATCAAAACAACGTGCTATCGCATATCCAATTCCAGCTCCGAGTGCTTCCCCTATAATTGGATTAGCTGCACCCCAAATACGTCCAATATAGCAAAAGATTACTTGACCAATGAGTAACCAAGCGACTTCCCAAGCAACATAAGAAATTAGGTGTAAATCTGAACGTTGAAGACCTTGAAATGTATACATAAAAACGAGAAAAATTCCAGGATATTGGATAAAAGAATAGACCACAAAAATCCAACTCATATGAGCAAGAGGAGTATAAGGAAATATAATTGAGCCCAAAAAACCAATTATAGTCACTTGGATAATACCTGTAAAAATTTGCCACCATACATAAATTTGAATATAATGTATCGCTTTTTCTGGATTTTTTACCCGATGCTCAGAAAAGTACTTAGCCAATGCAAAACTAGTACCGAAATCAAAAAGTATCCATACGATCTGAAAGAAATTATAAGCATAATTATACCATCCAGCTGCTTGTGGATATGGCTGGATAATTTGGGGCATAATAAAATTAGATACTAATAATTGTGGGAGTACAAGGAAAAGACTAAGGAAAAATGTAAACAAAAAGCCTCCTAATTGACGATGTACTCCAATAGCTTCCCATTCATCCTCAAAATCCACCTTTTCCTCCACAATCTTTTCTAACTTCTTTGCCTCCTTCATAACTCTTTCTTGTTCTTCCTCTGCTTGACGTTCTAATGCCTCTATAGTAGCTTGATCCATTTGTGTCCTTGATTTTTTTTTAGTGATTATATATAAAGAGATCGCCAAGATTGTAAGAATAAGAATAATTATTCCGATGAATATTTGTTCTGTAAGATGTGGAACTGGAGAATATGGCCATATAGGATAACTTTGAAAGGACATTTGCATACTTTCAAAAATAAATGCATAAAGGAGATAATTAAAATAAGGCCACACTTTAAAATCCAAATTTGCACCCTCTTCTAACCATCCGGTAAATAATATGACATTTCCACTTCCATATTGCTTTTCCATTAAAATGGGTTGGCGATTATTTTCAATATCCAAATTTTTTGAGACAGGGTACACATCTACAATTCGATCTACTGTAATATCCAGACTCGATTCTGGGATAATTGTCATGTTTTCTAATTTAATATCCGGAGCAGAATTCCAATCGATGTTATTACTAATAGGATGGCTACCATCATTTATTACAAATAACATAGATTCCGTATTAGTTTTCTTATTCGCTTCATACAAAGTATTATTTAAAATAGTTAGCTCTTCTAATAGCGTTGCATTGCTATATAATTCCCTTCCCATTATTATAAGTGCTGAACCCCCAGCATTAACATAATTTGTTAAATCTGTTCTGATATCATTGGGAAGGAGGGAATCAAATATCACAATAGAATCTATCCATGAGCCTATAGGAATACTAGAAGCAGAAGATGGAACAACTGAGATATTAAAGTTATCCTCGTCAATCTGAAGGCTTTGAAGAAATAAGGTATCATTTCCTTTAGTTATGACTAATATATTTTTTTGATCATTAGATTGCCCATATCCGGGTGTAATTAAGAAAAATATGATTATATTGCTAATTATTAAGGCTATTAATGAGATAATTAAAATTTTAGAAGTTTTACCATTTGTTATTCTCATAAAAAGTTAATAATTATTTTATTGAATAATATTTTATACTTGAACTTAATATCTTATAAATATTATTTTATGTAGATTGCCTATTTAAGATGCTTTTCAAGCCATATAAACATATCACGAAAAACTTGTGCTCTTCCCTTTTCATTCCAAAGTTCATGCAAGAAACCTGGATACTCCTTATATTGTTTATCTTTACTCTTGATTGCCTCATAAAAATTTTTGGAAGCTATCTTTTCTACAAGTTTGTCATTTCCTGCCTGCATTATGAATACCGGACATAAAAGTTTATCTGCATTTTCCATTGCCCATTTCATGGACTCTTCAAGTTCCGCAGCAGTTCTCAAAGAAATCTTCTCTAGTTTTTTAACATCACTGATATGTTTTCGTAATATTTTAAGATCGCTAGTTAATAAATTTTGATCAATAATCATACTTATTGTTTTGGTTGGTGATAATTTAGAAAGAGGTTTTGCTAATTTTTTCCCTAGTTTTTTAGCTAGTGATAATTCCAACTTTAGCTCTAATAGTGGTGATGAGACAATAACTCCATCTAAGCTTGGATGGTTAATTGCGTAAATTAGACTTACTAAGCCTCCAAAGGAGTGTCCTATTAGATAGATCTTTTTGTCTTTTGCTTCTTTTTTAACGAGATCACTAAAAAGAACGATGTCTTTTTGTATATGGTCCATACTATCAATATGACCGGGGTTCTCTCCAGCATTTCTCCAATGCCCCCGTAAATCAAAGGAATAAACATTATATCCCTTTTCAGTTAAAAATTCAGCTGGAATCTCCATTCGGTCAGAATGAGTGCCCCAACCATGTAGAGCTATAATAAATGCCTTTACTTCTTTTGATTCCGTGCTCCAAGACTGAAAGAATAGCCTTCTAGTTTCTCTCCCTTCAAAATAACCAGTTTGATGTAACAAATTCTCTCACATCATTTTTTGCTTTTCATATCAAGTTAAATTATTAAAACTTATAATTTTTATTCACATTTTATTCTTTGGAATGAAATTTTCAGGACTAATCTTCTATTTATCCAAAAAAAATCTACCCAAAATTTTTTTATCATAAGCAAAACTACTAACTAAACAGTAGTATACTAATACTATTAAATAAATGTGATGAAAAGAATAATGAATGACAATGAAAATGCTCCAGAGCTCATAAAAATCGTAATCCACGGAAGGGGAGGTCAAGGAGCAGTTACTGCATGTGAAATCATAGCTGAAGCAGCATTTCTTAGTGGAAATTTCAAAGATGTTCACGCTTACCCTTCTTTTGGGGCTGAACGGAGAGGAGCACCTGTCCAAGCATATGCGAAGCTTTCAAGAAAAAAAATAATTTGGGATAGGTCCCAAATATATCATCCAAATATATTAATTATTTTTGATGAAAGTGTATTAAATAAGGCAATTGCCTTATCTCTTGAGAGCAATGGGATATTAATCATAAATACTGAAAAGGAACCTAAGGAATTAATCGAGAAATATCAATTAAATCCATCAATTAAGATAATTGCATCCGATATTAGTAAATTAGCACTTGAAAAAGATCTAACAATTGATGGGAATCCAGTGATAAATACTCCCATATTAGGATTATTATCTAAAGCAATACCTGATCTTCAATTAGAAAATCTAAAAAAAGTGATTTTAGACAAATTAGGGGAGAAAGTAGGTTTATTAAACTATGCTCTCATTGAACAAGGATTTTATCTAGCTAAAATTACTTAAGAATCTCTAAAGAATACCTATTTATCCTAAGGGTAATTTTACTAGAAAATTACTACCCATATTCCTTCCTGATGATTCTGCTCTAATTTCGCCCTTATGTAAATCAATTATTTCTTTTGTAATATATAAACCCAAGCCTGTTCCTTGGATGTCTATATATTCAAATCCCTCCCTGACCTTTCAAGTTTTCCAAACTTTGTAAAGAGCATATCCATTTCTTTTTGAGTTAATCCAATACCAGTATCTTGGATAGAAAATTTTGCATAATTTTTTGATTTTTTAAGATTTAATATAATCTTTCCACTTGGTGGTGTATTTTTTATTGCATTTGTTAATAAATTGATTATAACTTGTTCAATTCTAATTCTATCTAAATTCAGAAATAAGTTATCTGGGAGAGAAACATGGATATTAAGTTTTCTAGATTTAATTAAGTACATCAATTCATTTATAACATCTTTTATTATACCACATAAATCAACTTTTTCTTTTTTCAGCTTAAATTTCCCATATTCAACTCGCGAAATATCTATTAAATTGTCTACTAGAAATTTTAATCTCTTCCCTCCCTTTTCAATTAATTTTATAATTTCAAGTGGTTCTTTCTTGAAATTATCTTGATAAACATCCAATAAAAGCTCCGAACCTCCACATATAGACACTAATGGTGTTTTTAACTCATGTGATACCCTTGATATCAAATTTTTACGTAGGTTATCTAATTCTTTCAGTTTTTCCAACTCTTTTTCTATTAAGAATTCTGCTTCTTTTCTCGCCCTAATATCAGTAAGAATCGCTTGAACAAAGGTTTTTTTTTTAATCTTAATGACAGATGCTTGTAAATTAGTCCAGATTAACTTACCGTTTTTATGCAGAACTTGGAGATCTATTCGATGGATATCATAACCCTTAAGAAATTTCCGAAAAGCATCTACTATGATTGATAGATAATCAGCCGGTATTATAGGCAATTTAGTAAATTTTTTGCCTATTAATTCAGATTTCTCATAACCAATCATATTTGTAAGAGTTGGATTACAATCTACAATTATCCCATTTGAATTAATCAATGCTATAGAAAAAGGAGTGCTTTCGTAAAGAATACGGAACTTTTTCTCAGATTCTTTGAGCTTTTTTTCCAATTTAAACTTATCAGTGATATCAATAAAAGTACCCTCAATTCCAAATGGTTTTCCATCTTTATCTCTCATTAAATGTGAGTTAAGTTGAACCACGACTATTTTTCCATCTTTAGTTAATGATTGGCATATATAATTCTTTGCAAAACCTTTATCCAATATGTCTTTAACATAAGCTTCTCTAAGTTCAGGATTTTGCCAAAATTCAGTTACCTTCTTTCCTACTAGACTCTCATTAGCATCATATTCTAAAATCTTGTTATGGGCAGGATTATGATTTAGCATTATTCCATCTAAGGTAACTTGATAAAATCCAACATCCAAATTATCTATCATTTTACGATATTTAATTTCTGAGTCCTTTAACTTTTCTATTGCTTGAATTCTTTCTGTAATATCTTCAGTATGGACTAGTATTAAATCGGGAGGGACAAAACTATAATTTACTGATAGAACCGTCTCTTTATTTGAGTCGGGAAACTTATACCCCATTTGACGTCTAATTTGTGATTTCTGAGAAAAGCATGTATATAAATCCTCTATTATGTCCTTGCGATCTGCATATACTTCGGATACTTTATATCCTAAGTAATTATTGATATTATTATCAGTAAACTTAAGAGCTGCTTTATTAAAATCAATTAAAATAAAATCTCCCCCAATATGACGCCAGATATACACAGGGATCGGGCCCTCTTTATAGATTGCTTTAAATTTTTCTTCAGAGTCTGTTAATCTTTGTTCCGCCTTTTTACGTTCAGTAACATTTTTACCTATCCCTAACAAACCAAAAGTTTTTCCTTCTCTTTTTAGAGGTATACCATAAAACTCGACATAAATATAATCTCCATTACTAGTACGAATTTTATATTCACTTACTTCCGATTGTTTTCCCGTTTTCTTAATTTCTTTAGATACAAGATAAGCTCGGGTTAAGTCTTCATCATCTAATAAATCCTCAAATGAACTGTTCAAAAAATCATTATATTCATAACCAAGAGCAATTAATGTTATGTCGTTAGCATCGAGAAATTTACCATCGAAATCGACGGCATATATCAGATCCAATGAATATTCAAATAAATCTCTATACTGCTTTCTTATCTCTTCACGAGTTTTTTGCATAAATACCCCTATAATATGATTGAAAACATATGCCTCAAGTATCTAATCTAAAAAAATTATGAAAATTGTATATATATATGTCTTTCTTTTTCCAAACTTGTTTCTATCAAGCAAAATAGGAAGTAAAGTTTGCTTATTTTATTTAATCGGAAGAATTTTATTCCAAAACTAATTAATTTTTATAGGTAATGTAATTCATTAAAATATGTGAAAATCTATGAATGACGTAAAAAAGGACTATCAAAAAATATTAGGTTCAGTACAAAAACCAGTAAAGGGTGAAGCTGGTAAAACAGGGACATGGAGTTCTAAAAAACCAGTAATTGATCTGGAAAAATGTATCCCTGCCAAATCTGGAAAACCAAGTTGCTTTAATTGCTGGTTATATTGTCCTGAAGCAGTAATAGAGAGAAAGATTCCACCAGAAATTGACTTAGATTATTGCAAGGGCTGTGGCATTTGTATGGAGGAATGTCCCGTTAAAGCGATAACCATGGAAGAGGTGAGTACTCAGTGACTATTACTAAATCAAAAACTCACAAAATGGATAAGAGAATTAAAATTTTAACTGGTAATCATGCTGCCGCTCATGCATTCAGACAAGCTAAAGTTGGAGTTATCTCAGCATATCCTATAACTCCTCAAAGTCCTGTAGTCGAAAAATTGGCAGAATTTATTTCTAAAGGAAAACTTAACGCTCGTTTTGTTAAAGTAGAGTCTGAACATTCTGCGTTAGCTGTATGTT
>Ga0180438_10008410_pt1 | contig 13131 bp, 10 predicted proteins | sample SS_ome_12_FD_132455 | JGI IMG/M metagenome (GOLD analysis project Ga0180438, IMG submission 132455) | Hypersaline lake sediment archaeal communities from the Salton Sea, California, USA - SS_3_D_2 metaG | ecosystem: Environmental > Aquatic > Non-marine Saline and Alkaline > Hypersaline >... | reverse complement strand
GGCGGCACGCGCGGCGAGCGACCTGACATCGAGCCTATCGTCAACCTGGGCTCCAAGTGCGGCCTGGACGACCCTGAGGCCGTGCTTTATCTCTACAACTTGACCGGGACCTTGGGCATTGACAGCATCTCTACGGCGGGGGGCCTGGCCTTTGCCATGGAGCTCTATGAGCGCGGCATCCTCACGCCCGAGGACACCGATGGCGTCGAACTGACGTGGGGTAACGCCGAGGCGATGGAGATCATGATGCACCGCATCGCCCGCCGCGAGGGGTTCGGCGCGGTGCTGGCCGAAGGGGTACGACGGGCGGCACAGACCGTCGGCCGTGGCGCCGAGGCCTATGCCTACCACAGCAAAGGGTTAGAGTTGACCGCCTACGACCCACGCGGCGGGATGGGCACCGCCCTGGGATACGCCGTCTCCAGTCGGGGGGGCGATTTCACCAGCGTCTACGCCGTGCCCGAATACCGCTGGGAAGCGGAGCAGGGACGGGAGTGGTTTGGCACAGAAAAGGCGGTAGACCGCCTGTCGGCCGAGGGCAAGGGCCAGTTGGTCAGGCGGACGATGATCGTATCGGCCGTGCTCGACGCGCTGGGCCTGTGCAAGGTGCCAGCCCTGTCGGTGGTGGGCGACTATAGCCTGGAGAACGAGGCCGCACTGACCGCCGCCCTGACCGGCCGGGTCGTGACACCTGACGAACTGGCGCTCGTCGGTGAGCGCATCGTTAACCTGGAGAAGGTGCTCAACGTACGCCTCGGCGCACGGCGGCAGGACGACGACCTGCCGGATCATTTTGTCGAGGATCGCGTCCCCGACCCCGGCCCCACCCACGGCATGACGGTGGACATCCAGCAGATGGTCAAGGATTTTTACATGGCCATGGGCTGGGATGAGGACGGTTATCCCACCCCGGAGAAACTCGAGAAACTCGAACTGGACTGGTACACAAATTCTCAGCCCACAGCGTTTTGACCTATTTGAAGGAAAATCGAATGGCACAAAACATTGCCTTTCCCCGCTTGACGATGTTGAGTCCCGAGCAGTGCAAGACGGTGCACCGCGCCTCGTTGGAGATCCTGCGTCGCACCGGCGCCCGCGTCTACCACGACGAAGCGCTAAAGCTGCTCCGCCAGACTGACGCCCTCGTCAGCGATGAGAACCTGGTCCGTTTCCCGGCTGGGCTGGTCGAATGGGCGTTGGCGCAAGCTCCCTCCCGGATCACACTGTGCCACCGGGGGAGCGACCAGGTCGTCGCCCCGCTTGAGGGACGGGAGGTCAACTTTGGCACCGGCTCCGACTGCCCCAACACTCTCGATCCCCGCACCGGGGAGCGCCGCCCGTTTACCGCGGGCGACGTGATTGACGCCATCCACGTGACCGATGCCCTGCCCGAGCTCAGCTTTTGCATGTCCATGGGCATTCCGTCTGACCTGAGGGCAGCCAACGTCTATCGCCAGCAGTTCGCGCTGATGCTAGAACACACGACCAAGCCGATCGTCTTTGTCTGCCACGACCGCGCCGATTGCGAGGCCATCGTCGCCATGGCGGCTGCCGCATCAGGGGACGTGGAACAGCTGCCGCTGAATCCCACGTTGCTCCTCTATTCCGAGCCCTCGACGCCGCTCAAGCACTCCGAGACCGCCACCGGCAAGCTGCTCTACATGGCCGAGCAGTCGCTGCCCATCGTCCACTCGCCTGCGCCGATGATGGGCGGCACCGCGCCGGTGACGCTGGCCGGCGGGCTGGCGTTGGGCAACGCCGAAGTGCTTTCCAGCCTGGTGATGCACCAACTCAAGCACCCCGGCGCGCCGTTCGTCTATGGCAGCGGGCTGCACCACATGGACATGAAGACGACCATCAGCGTCTACGGCGCGCCCGAGTTTCAACTGGCCCGCATCGCCGTGGCGGAGATGGGCCGTTTCTACGAGTTGCCCACCTGGGGTTACGCCGGGCACTCCGATAGCTGCACCATGGACGAGCAGGCCGCCGCCGATGCCACGTTTTCGGCCTCCGTGGCGCTGTTGGCTGGCCACAACCTGGTGCACGACGTCGGCTACCTGGAAGCAGGCCTGACGACCTCGCCGGAGATGATCGTCTTTACCGCCGAGATGATCTCGATGATGCGCCACTTTATGGCCGGCGTGTCGCTGGACGCCGAGGCCCTGGCTGCCGAGGTAATCCACCAGGTCGGGCCGGGTGGCGATTTTCTGACCCACGAGCACACGCTGAAACATTTCCGCGAACTGTGGCAACCGACCTTGTTCAGCCGCCAGCGGGCCGATGACTGGATGGCCACGGGTAGCAGGCGACTGGGCGAACGGCTGAGGGAGAAAACCCTCGCCATCATCGAGGAGCACCGGCCAGAACCGTTGCCCGATGGGGTTCGAGAAGAGATCCACCACATCCTGAAAAGCGGTTGAATTCTCTTCGTAACAACTCAGCCTGCTCGGCCTGGATTGTCAAATCCAGGCCAAGATACGAATTTTTAGCGGCCCTCGGTCAAATGCAGGCCCTTTTGAACCACCTGGCTGCCGGATCTGGCGATCCAGCAGGAGCGGCTGAGTAGCTTGACAATGCCACATCTCACCAAGAGCCGGCCAACGCGGGCCGGGATGAGGGGATTAGGGGATTCTTGTCCAATGTTTCCATCCCCCAATCTCCTAATCCCGGCGAATATGACATCGCCGAGGAAGTTACTTCTCTTCAACGTTTGCTCAGTGCTGAGAGGAGACAGGTTATGCAAGCAGTTCAACTGGTCGAGATAGGAGAGCCTCTGCAGATGAGGCAGGTGCCCTTGCCCACCATGGGTGAAAGGGACGTTCTGGTGCGTATCAAGGCCGCTGGCATCTGCCATTCTGACGTGCACTACCGGGCGGGCACCTCACCGGTCGGCCCCCTGCCCCAAACCTTGGGGCACGAGATCGCTGGCTTCGTAACAGATGTAGGGCCCCAGGTGACCGCTGTAAGCGTCGGCGACAGGGTATGCCTTCACTATCTGGTCACCTGCGGCGACTGTTACTACTGCAGCACCGGCAACGAGCAATTCTGCACCGAGGGTGAAATGCTGGGCAAACACCGCGACGGTGGGTACGCTGAAACCATTGCCGTGCCGGCCCGTAACGCCGTCCCCCTGCCCGACGAGATTCCCTTTGAGCAGGGTGCGATTCTAATGTGCTCTTCTTCCACCTCGTTCCACGCCCTGCGCAAGGCAAGGTTAAAGGCCGGTGAAACGGTGGCCGTATTCGGTGCCGGTGGCCTGGGCATGTCGGCGATTCAGCTCGCTAGAGCTTTCGGGGCGCTGGAGGTATACGCTGTAGACATCAACGAAGAAAAGCTGGAACTGGCAGAAAAGCACGGAGCCGTCCCGGTCAATGCTTCAGAGAGGGACCCGGTGGCCCAGATTCACCGGCTAACCGGGGGGAGGGGCGTGGACGTGGCCCTGGAAGTGATCGGCCTGCCGCTTACCATGCGACAGGCCACACAGTCCCTGGCGATATTCGGCCGTGCCGTCATCGTCGGAGTCACCGACCAGCCGTTTGAAGTTGATTCCTACCCCGAGATTCTGGGCAAGGAAGCCGAGATCATCGGCTCGGCCGATCACCTGCTGCACGAACTTCCATTGCTGTTGGAGTTCCTCCGACAGGGACGGCTCGACCTTTCTGGGGTGATCACGAAGAGAATTCCCTTAGACGCTGACGCCATCAACGAAGCGATGGATGCGCTCGAGCAGTTCGGTGGGGACGTCCGCACGGTGATCGTACCCTGAAGCAAAGGGACACGTCCATGCCATAACCTTGTCCTCTTGGCCAATACCTCACAGTCATCCTTGCCAATCACAGCTCAAGCCAGCGACCGGCGAAATCCCCAGCGGTCTGAAAATCAGTTCCTGGGATCGAGATCTGCCAGAGTATCCGATACGGGTCGCGGAAGGCAAGACTCTCAAGCTCATCATCTATGCGGCACCTCAGGCAATTGGCCCGTCGTCCCCAATTTCACTCCACTCTTCGGCGTGCTACATACCATACAGCCAGAGGGACTATGACCAGCACCGCGGCAACGATCAGCCAGACCCACGGTGAAACTTGAGCCTCCTGAACGAGGTGTTCTTTGCCGTCCGCACAGGGAAAACCTTCCATTTGCTGCAGAAGAGCCTCTGTCTGCTCCCGGGGGCTTTCCAGTCCTAATTTCTCAAGCATGTTGACGAAATGATCGAGACTGGCAGCGTGAGAGTATGTTTCAAGATCGTCGCTTACGTCACCCGACAGATCCGCGTGAACGTCCAGCATTTGCACCGGAGTGCCACACGCAAAATCGAGCTTGCTGAAATCAATGCTCCGGATTTGTGAATTCCATTTGGTGCGAAAATGGACCCAAAGATTCTCCGGATCGAAAACGATGCTCCACACAGTCCAGTCCGGGCTACTTGCCCGTGCTAGCGTATCAAACGCATACTCGACGACAGCTTTGCTGTCGGTGGGCTGGAAGCTGGTCACCCCATCTGCTGCTATGCCAAAGCGAACCAGCGAATCGCCAGACAGGTTGTCGGTTTGCCACGCGGTGACAGATTCTTTGTAAGTGCTGTTTGTCAGGGCGTCTATTGGCAGCGTTTCACCCGTGTGATAGACCATTTCCCCATCGAGCAACTCGATCGTGGCACAATCACCCTTTCTGTCACAGACCAGAAAATGGCAGCACGCGGGAATTTGTGAAGTCACCCTCACCAGCGAGTCGCTGGCAATCACCTCCTCAACCGTGCTGCTGTTGTCCAACTGATACTGCATCCACAAGACGGTCTCGAGAGGAGGCCTCCCATCGGGAGCAGGAGCCAGACTCGCTTCCAGTGCCATCGTACTGATCATCAATCCGGCTTCGTTCATCCCACCCCAGGGAAGTTGATAGCCAACCAGATTGAAAGTGAAACTGCCATACTTGGACGTCCAACGAGCAACTTTGCCGGTTGTGCTCCCGACCCAGCCTGTTTTCGATACGCCCCTTTTGTTGACATACAGTATGCCCTCGTGAACGCTGTTGTCGTGATTCGTTCCGAAAACGCAGTAGCCGTCGTTATCCAGGCAAAACGAAGTGCACCCGTGATGGGCTGCAGAGGCACCAAGGGGCGCATCCGTTGGAAAAGACACAGGTAAGGCAGCCGATTGACGACAACTGACCAGCATCAACACGAGGACGATAGCAGAAGCCAATGCAAACCGTCTAGATTTCATCGCTCTACCTCCAAGCCCACTGTGTCGGCCTTCTGTGTTGTCGCTTTTGTCAAGCTCTGAGTGATAGGCGTGCAAGCCCAGCACGAGCAGCCTCGTGTACACCAGCGACCGTTTGGCGCGTGCTCTATCATTCGGATTTCGTCCCCACCCAGTCCACTTCGATGTCACCGGTAGCCCCTAAACGCTCACAGAGCTCTCCTGTGTGCTGCTGTAGGTGCCGGATGTTGTAGAACTGAAGCTCCAGCTTGCCAAAAGGCAACCAATAAAACCCAGACTGTGCATCCAGTTCCAATGAAGCAACCTGCTCCTCGACCTGCTCCCGGCAAATCTCGTGATACTCGAGGATTTCCTCTTTGCTATACGGTTCGGCTATCTCTGGCTCCCCGTGTGGGGGCCATGGAAGACGACCCAGAAACTGGTATTCATCTCTGTGCTTGGCCCAAGGAAGAAAGTGCTCTTCGGTAGCCTGCAAGTAGAGGTGCGTATAAAAGAGGGCATGATACGAGATGTGCCAGAACATGTTTTTGTACTCCCGGCTTTGCCATAAAGCGTCGGGACACTTGATGACTGCCTGCCTCAGCATTTCAAGAGATGCATAGTATTGAGACTTGATGATATCCTTGATGCTCACTTCTACCTCCTCCTCTGTACTGGTCTCCCTCTCGCTGCTTAATGGCTGAAATGCTCAGACGACTATTGGCTTGTTTCAATGGCGTGCACCATCTCCTAAGCTAGCCAGGCGGCATACTGCAACGCCTGCCGAACATCGTCCGGCTCCAAATATGGATAGGCTTCGACGATTTCATCCGTGCCCATCCCGTTGGTCACCAGGTTCAGGATCAGGGACACTGTGACCCGCATCCCACGGGTGTAGGCACGGCCGCCCATCACGTTAGGGTCGAAAGTGATGCGCTCAAATCCTAATATGAAACGACTCCATTCGTCTTACACTCGGCCTACTTTGGTTTGAGCCTATTATACCACACTTTCCAGCCAACACGCGAGATGACGCATGCCTCCGCCAGCGCGAAAAAGTCACCTTGACAACCAACCAACTTCAAAGCCGCGGGCCAATCGATCTGTGCGCGCGGAGCACGGTCGGCTGGCAACAGCCTGATGCAACCCACAGCAACAGATCACACGACGCCACATGCCTTCAAGGCCCAGGCCACTCCTTCTTCATCGTTGCTCGGAGCTACCACGGTAGCTGCTTGCTTTACCTGGTCCGGAGCGTTGGACATCGCCACGCTGACTCGAGCCTGAGCAAACATGGGCCGATCGTTGGGGTTGTCCCCAATGGCCATCGCTTGCTGCTGTCTGAGCCCCAGCCGCTTGAGCACCAAAGCAAGGGCCGTTCCCTTGTCGGCCGGCAGAGCAAAGACACCCAGAGAATGTACTGCCCCAGCGGCGGTGTAGTAGGTCTCGGCATAGCACTGGCTGGCAAACTGGGACTGGCAAAGCGATCGGACGCCGTCAATGGCCTCAGGTTGCCAGGTCAGGATCTTGAGCGGATCGCCCACCATCGCGTCTGCATTGCTGGCGACGACCGTTATGTTGGCGGCGGCCGGCCCCAGTGCTTGACCTGGGCGCTGCCGCCAATACGTCGTCGCACCGACGGTCGTGCTGAGCTCCCAGCCATGTACGTCGGCCAGCCTGGCTATGGCCAACGCGGTTTCCCGCCGAAGGGCATGATAGGCCCACACCGGCCCCTCCGGCGAACCCCACACCTGGGCGCCATTGGTGCAGATCATCGGGTCGTCGATCCCCAGCAAACGACAAAAGAGTTGAACCGAATCTGGGTTGCGCGTTGTAGCCAGTACCACGTGCACCCCACGCTGAGCAGCCTCCTTGAGCAAGCGAGCGCCATCGGGAGCCAGTACCCCTTTGCCTGTCAACAGGGTGCCATCGAGGTCAACGGCAACCAGCCGTATCTCTCCTGCGTCCGCTTTCCCCGTCATCTGCCTGGTCCCAGTCCCACGATCTGCTCGCATCACTGGCGCTGATAGATACCCCAGGCCAGGTCATCGTGCTGGGCGACGAAATCCTCCGAGAAGTACCGAGCCAGGTCTTCGCGCCCCTGCAAATGATAACCGAAAAAGGCAACCGCGAAATGCGCCATGCGGGCCACCATCTTTCGGTCGTACACCATCATGTGGTCTGGACCAACGAAGGAGATCAGCGCCTTGTCGGGCGTGCCCAGGTGCTCAAAGATCAGCGCGTTTTCGGGGTAGAGTTCGTCCTCGGTGGCCACGACGATCAGCGTAGGCCGGTTGACGGCTGCCAGTCCCCGTTGGCCGAACAACCACCACCCTTCCCCGGCCAGCGGCATCACGGCGCGGATGCGCGCATCGGTCATCGGTTGCCACAGTCCGTCCTCGCTGGCGGTGATGGCCTCGCCCGCATGGGCGGCAAAGTCGTCCCATGCGCCAGCCGGACCGCAGCCGAAGGCGGACAGCCACGACAGAATCGCCTCGGTCGTGGCGTCGGGGTTCGGACATTGGGCCAGGTACTGCGCAGGGTCAATGCGTGCGCCGCTCAGGGCCAGCGCATTGTAGCCGTCGAAGGAGTAGCCGATCGCTCCGGCTCGTTCGGCATCGATCATGCCCTCCAGTCCCTCCAGCGGACCGGAGGCGACCTGACTCAACGCAAACAGGATGTCGAGTGGTTGGTCGATCATCTGTTCATTCATCCGATCGTAGGTGTCTATACGGTCGACGCTGGCCCAGGCGAAGCCGTGACTGATCAGATAGGGAGCGAACTGTCTGGCCACTTTGGTTGATGACAGGATCAGTGGGTAGGGTGCGCCGCTGAGGTCCGGATCGCGGTCGGCGCCGACCTGGAAGACGGCGCCGCTCGAGCCTTCAGGCCGCAGGGCCGGATACCACACCGTGATGCTTACCGGGCGGTCATCGCGGCTGGCGTCCTCAAAAGCAAACGTACGTTTCCCGGCGTGATAGGGGCCGGGCTCTGAGAGCGGAAAGGGTGCTAGCTCCTGGGTGGTCGAGGGCATTGTCGCAGTGGCCTGCGGCACTATCGTTGTAGCAGGACCACACGCAAGCAGGGCCAGCATCGCCAGGACCGTTGCATACCGAACAGGAATCAAACAAACGTAGCGGGCTGATCTTGTGAGTTTCACCGTGCCTCCACAAATCTATTTGGGGTCTGGCTAAAATCCATGGAAGACATAACGAGCCATGACTGACCGTGACACGATCACGCGATGATTGACACCATTTCAAACACCGGCTCGGCAAGGCTCTTATTCCCCTTGATCGTTATATGTTTGCGGGCTATCTCGTTTTCAACTCCTCTGGTGAACAATCGCCAGGCTATGTCTTCATCCAGGATAATTTCTGCATCGGGATCCATTGCCGTGCCCCGATAAAAGCCCCACCCACCTTTCTGGCGAAGCAACGTCCACTGTCCGCCTGAATCACCCGATACCGATAGGGTGATGCCAGTTCCATCAGGCACAGATAGATGACGGAACGTATGTGGTAGGGCCCACGCAAATGACCCCAGCACGGGACTGAAATATTCCGGTTCTTTCAAACCTGGCTTCCTGACCGTGTCCCTGATGTGTTGCTGATGATGCCAGCGCTCCGTGTACTCTCGAGCGATATCGAGCCAGACAGGCTGTGGTTCAGGCCCGGCCCAACTGATGGGACCACCCATTGCAAATGGATCGAGCGAGCTAAAGTACGCGTATGCTTTCTCACCTGCAAAATCAAGCAGTTCGATCAAGAGAGGAGCGCTGATCCTACGGGAAACAGCGACCCATTCCTGATTCCATCTATTGATGTGGTCAACGAGTTCATGCCAGCCCGATATGCTTCTTCCGAGATGATGTCGATCGCGGCGAGCGGATATATTGCCGATCTCTACCCCCAGAAGGTGGAGGGCAACGTCCTTAACGGACCAACCCCTGCAAATCGTGGGCCTATGCCATTCTTCTGCACTCAATTCAGACAAGAGTGCGAGAAGATGGTCGAGAGTCTCTCGGAAAAGACCGAGCACCGTTATCGGTTTTGGCTTGCTCAGTCCGGGATGATCGTCCACAAGTGTGTATCCTGTAAACCCTGTCAAAAGATTGAATGTGACATTGCTGAGGTAGTCAACGTCGCCACACCTCACTCCTTGAACCATGTAAGAATATTTCGGAAAAGCTGGCCGTTATCAAACTCCGGGTTGTCAATAAAGTAATCGTGAAAGACTTTCCAGGTTCCTATTGCAACAACCTTTCCTTGTTCAACTACTGCTTTGGCTATTATTGGACGCTCTTTTTCTTGGCTGGGATTATAAGCAGCCATAAAATCCCAGTACCCATCTGCATCGTACTCAATTCCTTCCGGATCCGGTTCCCATATAAGCTGCTCCTGACCAGAATGAAGGACCACGCTAAGGACCACGCTCATGCTTTTCTTTTCGGTAATTTCTAGGGAACTTGAAGACAGAAGACCAATGCTCTTGACATTCTCCAAAAGAGGATCGGGACTGGGCATCACATCAGTATTTACTCTGACGATATACTCTGGTCTGATTCCATAAGACTGCCAACGACCATCGATTGACCTCGAACCAGGAGGTAAGAGAACGTCAGGGTTGAAAGAGATACCGAAAAATTTCATAAGCTCGCTAAAGTTCGTCTTATGGTGTGGCTCACAGTAGAAGCCCAGGGCAAGCAAACAACCCCCAGACCTAACATAGGTTCTAACGTTGTTTATTTCCTTTTTCGTCAGAGGTACGTGTTTCGGACATACCAATAGTAGCGCACCTGCTCTCTGGAAGTCACTGGTCAAGAGACCGACAGTATCCCGTTCTTCTATGTTGCAGCCCATACCTGTTGCTATGCCTTTGATACGAGTGTATCCCACGTTGATTGATGGAAAAGGATCCCAACCTTTCTGATCGTGACTACCTGTCTGGTTGTGACTCAAATCAAGAAGAATGTCACTGGCAAAGAAGTCTTTGGGAAAGGGGTGCACCGGCGCGGGGGGTTTTTCTTGCTCCCCAGAGGCCTCTGCCGGTGCTTCAGCCGGCTTCTCAGGTGGAACGAAAAGCCGCCCATCCCTGACGCGCACAAAGAGCACCGGCGCCGCCCAGTCGCGCGTGTCTCTGAATCGCTGGCTCAGCACCCGGCGGCCCATTTGCACTGCCCGGTCCACGGGCTCGAACCGCCCCAGGCGGCGATAAAACTCTTCGGCAAAAGCCACGGCCACAGCGTTGCTGACCGGGTATTGCATCGCCATCACGACCGACACGTTGCGCTGCACCACCTGCGAGGCCACGCCGACAAATGCCCCGGCGCTCCCTTCGGCGCCGCTTTCGCAGGCCTGCAGGAAAACCACCTCCGGGCTATGCACCTGAAAGAGTTCGCCCACCTCTTCGTCGGAAAGCCAGTCGGCGAGCCCAGCAGGACCGACCAGGGCCAGTTCGCCGAACTCGATGCCCCGCACCTTGTGCAACCGTCCGTGGCCGACGAAATGCAAAATGTGGGGTTTGTGCTCTTCCAGCGCACGATCCAGGTCAGTGGCGTTCGGCTGGTGCAGCACCTCCAGCGGCGGTGCGATCTGGTCGGGATGATCGCGCGCTAGCTGCTGCAGGGTCGCTTCGACCTCCTCGTAGGCGACCTCCCCCAGGTCCTCGTCCTTCGGTGCGGAGACGACCATCTGGATGCGCAGCGGCTCTGTCAAGGCGATCGGGTCCGCAGCCTCCGACAACCTACGCCGCCGTGACAGCACCACCCAAGGATGTGTACCCAGGTTGTCCACCGGCCATCCAGGGGTTTGCGGGGCGCGCAGGAACTCCCACGGCAAGGCTGCGACCTGTGGCAGTTCAGCCTCGTCCAAGTCCAACTCCAGGCGCAGCGTACCATCTTCGCGACGGACCTCGGCCAGTAGACTGCGCAGACGGACGATCACCTCGGTCGGGAAAAGCGCTTCGAACAGAGCCTCACCCAGTTCATCCATCTCGGCCGGTCGCGCTGATCCGCGCCGCACCTTATCGACCAGTTGGCTGATGCGCGGTGAGATCTCGGACAGTGCACACTCTCCCCCTGGCTCGTGGATCGTCTCCCCGCTCGGATCGCGAGCATTCACCCGGATGCGACGACCGCCGTCAATCACCTCCACACCATAGCGATAGTACCGCGTCATCCCCGCCTCCTCTCCCCCTGACTGCGCTCGAGTGAACGGCAGCACCCTCAGAGGCAGTCCCCCGTGGCTTCCTAGCTACGCTGGCAAGTCCAGCGTCCAGGTCCGAAAATCCTGCAAGGGCAGGCCCTTTTGTCTCTTGACGATCCCTTGTATCGCCTCCGGCAGCCGGTCAAAGACGTGGCTGATCTGGGCCGTCAACCAACCAAAAGACACCTCGGCCTGTGCCGCTGCCTCCACCCACACCTGGCTGGCTTCTCTGGGAGCTTGAAGCAGCACGACGAGCCTGGTCTGCTTCTTGCCGCGGAACACTCTTTTACTGTCCAATCGCCACATGGCGGTTCTGTCTGAATGGTCGGCTTCGATCTCCATCCGCCCCAGGCTGTGCTCAAATGGCACGATCTTGATAAAGCTGGTCAGTTGGTTCAGGTTGCCCACCCGGCCGGCCAGCCCCCCTCCCAGCCGGCCGATCCTGGCCTCGGATTGCTCCACTTCGGCGCCCCATTGCAGGTTGCCGTCCAGGGCCAGGTTGAGGCTGCCGCCCCAGTTGAGCACCGGCGTCCAGACCGGTTCGGGAAAGACGCTATGGACCGCCGGCCGGCGCTGGCCCCGCTTGACATCAAAGGCGAGTTGGCTTTCCAACAAGCGGTACTGCGCCCCCCGACCAGGGAACAGCAGCACCGGCACGGGCACGACATAAAAGGCGTAGCCCTCTTTGCCCCGCATGCTGTTCTTGACTTCGGGTGAGAGAGTTAGACCTCGCTCCTCGAAATCCCTGGGCCGCAGGCGTTGGGTTTTGGCCTGGGGGTGGCCTAGCTCAAGGCGACCCTTTTTGAGGGCCTCAAAGGCTCTCTCCGCTTTCCCCTTGCGCCCTTTGCCCAATGGGGTTTCCCATTTGCGGGCCTGAACTATGGCTACATCGAGAAGTTCGGCCGTTTCGACGCGTCCAATCGGTTCCATTCTTTCCTCCTTTAGGCTTTCAGCCGTTTCAGAATCTCGCGCACGATGAGGGCGTCAAACAGCGCGCTGCCAAAATCCTGCACCGCCTGCTGCTCAGAGCTCAACACCCTGCGCCTTCGACCGCCGGAGGCGAGGAGGGCGTTCTGCAATTTCAGCAGAGCATTTTCCAGTTGCAAGCTGTCAAAAGGCAAGCGAAAGGCCCCCCGTTCCTCGCCAGCCGGTGAGTCTAAACGCACCGGATACTCTCGGCCCGCGCCCATCTCGATGGTCAAGTCAAAGTCAAGGTAAGCCAGAGGTTGCTTCATTAGATTCTTCTCCATCCTGGTTCACTTGGGAATAAGCTGCCCACCGCCTTGTGTCCAGCCGTGACCACAAGCCACACAAAAAGTCATCTTGTGCCAGTCCCCAGCCCACCTGTCCCACAAGACACGCATGACTTCAATCAATTAAAGGATGGACAAATGGTTATGCGAAGTTCTCAGCCTGTCACTTAAAGTCGGTTCCAGGACACATCATCTTGTCAGAGTACAACGGCTACACAAGCAGCCTCGTGTCGCACCATTGCGAGTTAGCCACCGCTTCTCTGATTGTTGCAGTTGCTCCTACTATTCATCTATGATTTCCGCTATCCGTGAGGCAACCCCAGGCAACTCAACGGCCACAATGTGCCACACAATGTCAAGGTTGACGCCAAAGTAATAAGGTAGACCCCTATCCGGCGCACCGCTTCCCGTATGTCTCCCAGAAAGGCTTTATCCCCCCTCTCAGACATAGACCAGGCTCTTTTCTATCTCTTC
>Ga0180438_10008409_pt1 | contig 13131 bp, 12 predicted proteins | sample SS_ome_12_FD_132455 | JGI IMG/M metagenome (GOLD analysis project Ga0180438, IMG submission 132455) | Hypersaline lake sediment archaeal communities from the Salton Sea, California, USA - SS_3_D_2 metaG | ecosystem: Environmental > Aquatic > Non-marine Saline and Alkaline > Hypersaline >... | reverse complement strand
ATAATTCCAATATATACATTTTATCATAAAAAAACAGCAAGTGTTCCAAAAGGGAAAATGGTTGAGTTTATAAATGCAGACATTGTAACATTTAACGGCGATCTGCCTTATGATGAAATACCCGTTTATGAGTTGGTGCCGGAGTACATGGAAAGTGAGCCATTCGGATATAGTGTATCGTTTGATCTTTTGGCAATACAGGATGTTATTAATATGTTACATAGTACGATCGTAACAAATCAAAATGCTTTTGGAGTACAGAATATTGCAGCTCCTAAAGGATCAGGTATTGAAGTGACTGAGATAAGTGACGGACTTAATTTGATAGAATATCATGAACAGAAAAAACCCGAACCTTTACCTTTACTTGCGACGCCGGCTGAAATATTTAATTATCTAAAAGACATTGAAAAAGGAATGGAAACAATTTCTGGTGTTAATTCAACGGCAAGAGGAAACCCCGAATCAAGTCTTAAGAGTGGAGCCGCATTGGCATTGGTACAAAGTATGGCAATTCAATTCAGTAGTAATTTACAAAATGGTTATGTGAGATTATTAGAGAAGGTAGGAACTGGACTTGTGAAGTTATTACAAGAATATGCGACAGTACCTCGAGTCGCGACTATAGCCGGAAAGACTAATCGAACATACATGAGAGAATTTAAAAGTGAGGATTTATCTGAGATAGATAGAGTAATAGTTGACGCCGGAAATCCTTTGAGTAAAACAACAGCCGGTAAGGTTGATATGGCTAAAGAACTTCTTGAAAGTGGAATGATTAAGACACCGGAGCAGTATTTACAGGTATTGAATACAGGACAGATTGAACCAATGACTGAGGGCGTACAAAGTGAATTGATGTTAATTAAAAGTGAAAATGAAAAATTAATGGATGGGAAAGAAACACCAGTCACAGCAGTTGATAATCATATAACCCATATTACAGAACATAAATGCGTACTAGCAAGCCCAGAGGCGAGAGTCTCTGAAGTTGTTGGCGTTGTACTGAATCACATCCAACAGCATATAGTTGCTTTACAGACTACAGATCCGTTTTTACTGACTGTTATAGGTCAACCTGTAGCTCAACCAATGGGACCTGCTCCAGATGTAGCAGACCAAAAGAACCCCGATAAAACACCACAACCACAACCTAAACAACCTAATATGCCTAACATGCCTAAGAACGCCCTTACTAATGAGACTTGGAACGCAGAGACGGGGGGATTATGAGCAAACATATAAACCTAGATGCTATTAAAAAGTTAGTAGATCAGGGATGGAACGAAATACAGATCGCACGTAAATGGGGTGTTAAACCCGAGTCAGTTTATAAGATTATAAAAAACTTGGGTAAAATAAAATATAATTGGAGGACTAAATGAACAAAGAAACTAAAACATTCGGATTTAATTTACTTGACATGGTTAAGATGAAAACACAAAAGAAAGAAGATGAACCATTTGTGATTTATGCAAGGGCAGTGCTGGAAGATACTAAGGGAGTGACTTTTAATTATTTCTTAAAGAACAGTAAAGCAAATCATACTCTAGTATCAGAAGAATTACTAGTAGGGGGTACAAATGGATGACAATACTCAAGAAGTTATTGAAAATACAGAGGAAGTTTCAAATGAAGAAAATCAAACAGAAGAAACTGGAACTGATGACGTTGGAACAACTCAAGAAGAAAATGACCAAGAAAATCAAGAGGAGACAGGAGAAACTACAGAGGATACAGGAGAAGAACAAGAGTCTGAATCTAAAGAATCCGAAAAAGTCAAATTAAAAATTGACGGAGAGGAGAAAGAGTTTACACAAGATGAAGTTTATAAAATGGCTCAGAAATTTGCTGGAGCTGATAAGGCTTTCAAAGAGGCGTCAGAAGTTAGAGAACAAACTGAAAAGATTTTTAATGCTTTAAAAAGTGATCCCGTAAAAGTATTGAATACTATGGGGATTAACTTTGACGAACTTGCTACTCAATATTTGTATGATAAATTGAACTATGAAAATATGAGTGAAGAAGAAAAGAAAGTTTTAGATCAGGATAAAAAGCTAAAACAGCTTGAAGAAGAAAATAAGACTTTCAAACAACAGCAGGAAGAATTGAAATTACAGCAGGAGTCTGAAAAGTATATAGAAGAATATACAAAACAAATTAATGGAGCTTTGGAAAAATCTATTTTACCGGTTAACGATTATACGGTCAGGCGTGTAGCAACTCACATGTCAAATGCCTTAGCAACTAATACTGAGATGACAGCAGAACAGGCAGTTGAGAAAGTTCTTAATGAGTACAAAGACGACATATCTCATCTAACATCGTTAGAGCAGGAAAAATTAGATAAATTGATGGGAGAAGAATTCATTAAAAAATTACGCCAGTATGATATAAGCCGGATAAAAGAAAAGCAGGGAAAGGTTAAAAAAGAGTCTAACGAAAATCCTATCAGGAGTAAAAGAAAAAAGAAAAAATTATTTTCTGAGTTTCAAAAAGAACTCCATGATATGGTTGAAAATATTGAAGATTAAACTTGCAATTTGAACAAAATTATAGTATAATTATTAGTTAGAAATATAGTGTTGCGAATGCAAACGACGCTATAACTATCCTAAAATCAATAATTCCTATCGTACGTTATTATTGATCTCCGGACGTTTAAGCTATCAAGCATAAACGAGCATATATTCAAAATATATCAAGGAGATTAATAATGGCACAATATGCAGATTTAACACAATTAGATGGTCTGTTTAAAGAAATATATGCAGATCAAATCGAAAATTTAATTCCTGATGATGCTATGTTAACACGTCTGATTAAATATTCAGATCGTGAACAAATTGGTGATGGTTTTCATCAGCCAGTTGTATTAGCACAGGAAGGCGGCATGACATATGCTGCAAGTGGTTCAAGTGCGTTTGCTTTAAAAGCAAGTGTTGCTATGACCATGAAAGATGCTGTTGTTGACGGATACCAGATGTTACTAAGATCAAGTATTCCGTATGAATCAGCAGCAAAAGCAAGCACAAACAAAAAAGCGTTTGTAAGAACTACAGAGCTTATTGTTAAGAATATGCTTGAAACCATGACTAAAAGATTAGAGCTTTGTTTGCTCTATGGTCAGATTGGTCTTGGAAAGACTACTACTGGTACTAATCAGGGTAGCACAACTTTTAGAGTACATATCACAACAGCTACTTGGTCAACAGGTATCTGGTCAGGTATGGAAAACTCAAGGGTTGAATTCTTTGAACCATCAGGTTCTAAAGTATCTGGTTCTACAGGTATTTTTACAATTTCAGCAGTAGATGTATTTAATAAGACTATTGATGTGACTGGAACTAATGCCGACATTATAGAACTTGACGCTGTTATAAATGGATCTGGAGAAGTATTAGATATATTTCCAGAAACAGCAGCATCAGGTGGAGCTGTTTATAATGAAATGGCTGGTTTACAGAAGATCATCACTAACACAGGATCACTGTTTGGAATTAATGCTACTACTTATAATCTTTGGCAAGGTAATACATCAAGTTCAGTTGGTGCAATTACAGTTGCTAAGTTTTATGCAGCAGTTGCATTAGCTACAGCTAGAGGATTAAGGAAAAAAGCTACTAGCTTACTTAATCCTGATGTATGGACTGATTTAATGGCAGTTCTTACAGGAGATCGAAGATATGACGGATCATATAAAAGAAGTAAAGGCGACACTGGTTTTGAGACTTTGGAACTTACAAGTTCTAATGGCCCTGTAACTGTTGTGCCTCATCTTTATTGTAAGATTGGTGATGGATTTATTTTCTGTGATGACGATGCTAAAAGAATTGGTGCTACTGATATTACTTTTAAAAATCCTGGAACTGGGGATAAATTTTTCAGAGAATTATCTGATAATGCAGGGTATGAATTGCGATCTTATTCTCATCAGGCTCTCTTTATTGAGAAACCTGCTCACACAGTTTATATGAGTGGAATAACCTCATAATTTATAGGGGTGTGCGATTTCGCACGCTCCTCGTCTTTATTTTATTTTATTAAGGTGGTAATATGGCAGTAACATTAACAATTAATAGTACATCGTATTCGTATCCAGAAGATGGCGAATCGGATTGGGGGGAGATCGCAACTGATGCGATGGTGGCATTGGCTGCGAGTGCTTTATATAAAGATGCAAGTGTAGAACTTACAGCAGATTGGGATATAGGGAATTATTATATACAGGCGTCAAGATTTATTTCTGATATAGCAACGGGAACTTCTCCATTAACAGTGAGTAGTACAACAGTATGTGCTAATCTTAATGCAGATAAAGTGGATGGAAAAGATAGTTCTGATATTTTATTATTAGATGGCACTAATACCATGTCTGGTAGTTTAGAGATGGGAAATAATGATATTAATGGTTGTACTAATCTAGTTTTTACAAGTGGTGATATTGATGGAGTTGGTGATATTGCCATGGAAGGTGATATAAACACTACTAGAGCAGGTGGTGGCACATTATCTGGATTTTCTGCAATTTATTCAGGTTTAACTGCAATGGCTGTTCAATTAGCTAATCCCGGTAACCATAAAATGGAAATATCTGATACGCCGGATATTCAATTTTTAATTTCAGCTACAACAGAATTAACTATAGATGCAAACGGAGCTACTTTAAAAAGTGGTGCAAGTGTAAACGAGTTTAGTATAGATGGTACTTTAGGAGATAATAGTGATGATGCAGTACCTACTGAAAAAGCTGTAAAAACTTATGTAGATGGATCAGTTGGTGCAGGATGTGTAAAAACTGATGGTAGTACACCATTAACAGCTGATTGGGATGCAGGAAGTTATAAGATTACAGCTGAACAATTTGAAAGCGATATAGTAACCGGAACAGCACCAATAATTGTAGCTAGTACAACAGTAGTTAGTAACTTAAACGCAGATCAAGTTGACGGAAAAGACAGCACTGATTTAGTACTTGTAGATGGGTCACAAGGTTTATCAGGTGACTGGGATGCCGGTTCACATAAGATAACAGCAGAACAGCTTGAAAGTGATATTGCAACTGGTACAGCTCCTTTAATTGTAGCGAGTACAACAGTAGTAAGTAATCTTAATGCAGATCAGGTAGATGGTAAAGATAGCACAGATTTAGTATTAGTAGATGGATCACAAACATTAACATCAGACTGGGATATAGGTGATGGTAGGAAAATACAAACTGATGAAATACAAGCTAGAGATGGTGCAGGATTAAAGTTAACAGAAGATGGAGGAGCAGGTATATTTGTTGAAGATGGTGGCGAAGTAGGAATTGGAACAACAACACCTCTTGCTACTTGTCATGTAGAGTTAGCCGATGCTGTTGGGGCTGCTGCTCCGAATGCTGCATTAGATGTATTAGTTGTAGAAAATAACACAACTTGTGCTATAAATCTTATTTCTCCTACAAATGCATTATCAGCTATATTGTTTTCAGATGACACTAGAGCTGATGGGTATATAGGTTATCAACATGGAGCGACACCGGATATGACTTTTGTGGCTGGTGGTTCTGAATGTGCTAAAATATCTGGTAGTGGATTAGAAATTAAAAATAATGGTGTAACAATAGCAGAATTTTCTACTGATGGTACTTTAGGTGGCGATAGTGATACAGCAGTACCAACAGAAAAAGCGGTTAAGACTTATGTTGATAATAATGCTGGAATTTCAGATATAGTGGAAGATACTACACCACAGCTTGGTGGGGATTTAGATACTAATGATAAAAATATACATGTAAAATTGCCTGATAGTGACGGAGAATATAGTGCAGTATGTATGACTACACAAACTGTAGACACTAATAGTGTTGGTGTGTTTAGTTTATTAGAAATGGCAGCAGATGGAAATTATGATGAGGCTGATGCAGACGCAGAGGCTACATGTGATGGTGATTTAGCTCTTGCTCTTGAAAGTGGTACAGGGAGTAAAAAAGTAATGCATATAGGATTTGCTCAAGAGGATGATTGGGCCTGGACACCTGGACAGCCTTTGTATGTTTCAACAACAGTAGGGACAATGACACAAACTGCACCTAGTGGATCAGGAGATATAGTAAGATATGTTGGGACTGCTATGACTGCTGATATGATATATTTTAATCCTAGTGGCGATTATTATGAGGTACAATAATGAAGTATGAATTAGCTATTGCTGTTGCCGATGAACAGGATACTTCCCCTAATGATCAATACCCTAATGGTGCTAAAAGAAAAAAACAAGGTGATATTATATCTGTAAGACCACATCCTTGGAATTGGGGTAGAAAAGAGATTGATCAGTATTTAATAGTTATAATAAATTCAGATATTGATTATGAAGAATTACGAGTTGAATTAGAAACCAATAGAACTAATCCTGAAGATATAAAAAATAAATATAAAATAGATTTTACAGAGTTAAAGAAATTATTGCCTGAATTAGATATGGAGAAAGTTGAGGATAAAAATAAAATATATCAACCATTTAAAAAAGCTACTCAATTAGTAGAAAAGTTTGATGGGATAGGTGCTAATCATGCTCTAGGAACACAATTTGTTGATTGCGGTGATGATAGTGAAAAAGAAAAAGATTTACCAAAAACAGTTTCTAATTTAATATATAATAAAATAGATAAAAATTTTAAGAAAATAGATGAGGTTATAAGTGGCTAGTAGTAGAAAGACAGGAACAAGTGAAAATGTAAGTACTTATGATAGTGCTGGCGGAAAAGATTATAGTGCTTTAACTACTTGGGAACAAGCTACTGATAATGACCTTGTAACAGCTACGCAAAGTGAAGTATTAGAATGTTATGCAGGCGCTCATGCTGATGGTAATCTTTATGTTACAGGTGCTACTATTAGCTCTAGTTATATGAGAATAATTAGACCAGCAAGTGGTGAAGAACATAAAGGAATACCAAAAACTGATGGGTCTTGTGTTGAATTTCATTTAAGTAGTACTGCGCAATATATATTTGCTATAGTTGAAAATTATTTTAAAGTGCAAGATATAGTCACAAAAATAAATTCCAGTTATAATGGCGGGGAAAGTACAACTTTTAATATATGGGTTAATGCAGGATACGTAGAAGTAGTTGGTTGTATGGCTATTGATAGCGATAGTGATAATAAACCACATGTTGGACATTATACTGGTGACATGGGTAATAATCCAGCTTATTGGATCAATTGTATGGTTATGAATATTACATCAGTTACTAGTACAGGAACAGGGTTTTTTACTTGGGCAGCTGATACTGATCCAGATGTGTATTGGTATAATTGTACTGCTAAAGATTGTGCTAATGCTGCGTTTAGCTCATCTAACCCTCAATGTTTAGCAAAGAATTGTATAAGCCAAGATAATGGATCAGATTTTGTTACTGATGGTGGTGGTGCTATAACGCAGACAACTTGTACAAGTGCTGATACTGTAACATTTAGAAATGAAGGCAGTGATGATTTACATTTAGCAAATACTGATACAACAGCAAATGGACAAGGAACTGATTTAAGTGGAGATGCTATTTTCGCATTTGATGATGATATTGATTTCAAAGTACGTACTACTGACTGGGATATAGGGTTTGATCAGTATAGTCCACATTTAGATGCAAATAGTATTAACCTAAGAACTACAGCTGCTAAAAAAAATGGAACAGATACAGAAAATATAAAAAAAATTAATGGAAATAATGTATAGGAGGATTTATGAGTACATTTACAATACCAGATGTAATGGATGAAGTAAAAACAGGAGAATTCAAAGGTGTAATATCTGAAATAGTTATACAACCTTCAAAAAAAAGAGTACGTATAGAAGTTTCACAGGGATATATAAAAGATAATGATTTTAAATCTTCATCTTTAATGGCAAAAAATATAATACTTGAAAATGCTGATTATGATAGTTTTATGACTACATTTAAAGCTGATTTAAAAGCTATAGAGCCAACAGTAATAAGTAATTGGGGGTAAGTATGCCTTATAAATCAAAATCTCAAATGCGATGGATGCACGCTAATAAACCTGAAATAGCTAAAAAATGGGATAAAAAGTATGGTACTCCTGATGGTACTGGTCCTTATGGTAGAGGAATGGGACCCGGTAAAGGCAAAGCAGATGGAACAGGATTAGAAAAAAAAGCTAAAAAGAAAGCGTTAGGAACTATCATAATGATTTCATTTAAAAAGAAAAAGGATAAATAATGGGATATACTACAGCTGAATTATTAAATAAAGTTAAATTATGGGCTGCTGTACCTACAGGACAACCCGCTTTCACTGATGCAGAAATGTTACAGATAATGACAGATGAAATGTACTCAAATATAGTGCCTTTTATTATGTCAATGCAGGAAGAATATTTCATTAAGTATAAAGATCATACTATAGTAGCTGGAACTAATGAATATTCAATACCTACTAAGGCTATGGGGAATATATTAAGGGATGTTATTATAGTTGATGGTGATAATTTCATTGAAGTTGGGCGTATTTCGTTATCTGCTATGGGTAAACATCAAACAGGGATGTATATTAACGGAAATAATATATACTTAATGAACCCTTCGGATTATGCTGGAAAAACATTAAGAATGTATTATTATTACAGACCAAATGAGCTTGTTACTACTGCTAATACAACAAATCCTGTTAGAGCATCTTCCAGTGTATCTGGGAATGTTGTTACATTAGGTACAATGCCTACTACATGGACAAATTCTACTAAATTAGACTTAATAAAGCATAAACCACCATTCACAATATATAGTGATGAAGTTACAGGGACAATAAGTGGTCTAACAATAACATTTTCAAGTCTACCGAGTGATTTTGAGGCTGGAGATTATGTTTGTACTACTAATTATTCGCCTGTAGCGAATATACCGTTAGAATGTCAAAATCTATTATGTCAGGCTTGTGTATTAAAGATGATGGAGGCATTAAGCGATAGTGCAGGTTTGAAATTGGCTACAACTAAATATAATGAAATGAAAATGAATGTAGAGAAGTTAATAACACCAAGAATAACAGGAAAATTAAAGAAATTAGTACAATATGATAGTTTCTTAAATAGGGAATATTTAACGTATGGCTAGACAAGTTATTTTAACTATAGATGGATTAAAAACTAATCCGTCACCACATAAAGAACAACCTGGAGCATTAAAAGTTGCTGAAAATGTTGTAATAGATAGACCTAATACTGCAAAGAGCAGACGTGGTATAAAAAGATATGGTAGTCCTGTTACATTGGGAAGTGGTACAAGGATTAAACGGTTCTTTAATTTTGAAGATAAAATTATAATACATTATGATTATAGTCATTTAGCGTATGATAGTGATGATACAGGAACATGGGTAGACTATGCTGGTTCTTATATAGCTCCTGATAGTGAAATAGGAATACGATCTATTAAACAGTTAGGTAGTATATATTTTACTACAACTAACGGGATTAAGAAGTTAGACGGTATAACCAACAGTATAGTTGATGCTGGAATGGTTAAAGCATTAGGTGGAACTGCTGATTTAGTTGGTGCTACAGGGTTTTTTACTACAGACACTCAAGTTGCTTATCGTATAGTATGGGGAAAGAAAGATGCTAATGATATTAACGTTATAGGGGCTGTATCACAAAGAATAGAGATAGCTAATGCAGATACAGGGGATACATGTGATGTTGAACTTACAATACAAATACCGACTGGGATAACAACAGATCATTTTTATCAAATATATCGTAGTGATTTTTCTGCAAGCGCTGATGATGTTGCTAATGATGAGCTAGGATTAATATATGAAGATCAACCTACAGCAGCAGAGATAACAGCAAAAGAGTTTACATTTACAGATAACGTTCCTTCTTCATTAAGAGGAGCTACAATATATACAGCACCTTCTCAAGAGGGTATTGCTAATAGTAATGAGATACCACCGTTAGCAAAAGATATAACGGTATATAAGAATAGTGCTATATATGCTAACACAAAGACAAGACATAGATTTTATTTAACAATTATTGGTGTTGCTGGAACAAGAGGAATACAGGAAGATGATACTATAACTATTGGTGGAGTGACTTATACAGCTAAAGTAATTGAAGATGCTGCTAATGGAGAGTTTTTAATAGACACAATAAGTGCTAGCACAGCAGATCAAATAGCTAATACAGCTCGTAGTTTAGTTAAGACTATAAATAAATATTCTTCTAATACGACTGTGTATGCTTATTATATAAGTGGGTATGATGATTTACCTGGAAAGATATTAATTGAGAGACGTGATTTAACTGATACATCTTTTGCATTGACTGTATCAGCAAATGGCGATGCATATAATCCTGTATTGCCTACATCCGGAACTACACAAAGTAGTGAGAATGAAACAAAAATAAACAGGATATATGTTAGTAAACCTGGTATTCCTGAGGCTGTACCTATTACTAATTATTTTGACATAGGAAGTCAATCCAGTGAAATAGTAAGGGTAATGGCTTTAAGGGATAGTGTCTTTATTTTTAAAGACGATGGAGAACTTTACAGGCTTATTGGAGAGGATGTATTTTCTTTCCAAATATCATTATTTGATAATACAGTTAAGTTATGGGGTGCATCTACTGCGTCTGTGTTTAATAACCAGATATATTGTTTTACAGATCAGGGAGTGGTAGCTGTTTCAGATACAGGTATTGAAGTTAAATCATGGGATATTGAGGATCAGATACTTGAATATTTAAGTGCAGAATTACAACCTAATTTTAAATCTGATGCTTTTGGATTGACGTATGAAAGCAATAGACTTTATATACTTTCTACAGGTGAAGAGATGTTTGTATATAATTCTTTTACTGACTCATGGACAACATGGGCTTTAGTTAAAGATGGTGGGTTTGTAAATGAGACAGATGATAAATTATATTTTGGTGATGAAGATGGATATATTTATCAAGAGAAAAAAACATATACAAAGTTTGATTATTCTGATGATGAGTTAGTTGTAACAATAAACTCAAGAAGTGGATATGATATTGTACTTGCTGATGTTACTGGCGTAAGTGTAGGTGATTCTATAGTACAGGGTTCTAATGATGGACATATAACAGCTGTAGATACTAGTACGAATACAATAACTATAGACCAATTACGTAATTTTGTTGCAGGTGCAGCTACAGTTGAAACACCTATTGAATGTACGTTAGAATGGTTGCCTATTTCAGCCGGCGATCCTATGATGATGAAACGATTTACAGAAATGACTGTAATTTTTAGAGATATAGATTATTTTCAACAGTATAAGGTTAAAGTTAAGAATAATTTTAATCCGGTTGAGAATGAAATAACAATGACACCTACAAGTGCAAGTGTAACATGGGGATCATTTCCATGGGGATTAATGCCTTGGGGTGGTACTGTTACAGGAGATAATAACCAGGAGAATAGAACTTATTTCCCAATAGCTTATCAAAGAGCTTTATGGCAGAACATATCTATTGTTATGGAAAGATGTTTTACTAATTTTACTTTAAATGGTGTATCAGTTATGTTTACACCAAGTTCACAAAGGTTTGAGAAATGAGATTACCTGAAATTACAATTATTCGTAAAGAAGAACTACCTGATGCTCCTGGATGGATTGATAGGATATTAGCACCATTAAATAAGTTTTTTAAGTCTATATATAATATTTTAGATAAGAAAGTAACTTTTGATGATAACATAACGTCTCAAAAAGTTAATATTGTTTTAACAGATAATGACTTGCCTTATCAAATAGCTACTAGTTTAGAGCCGTTTGGGGTTATTTTATGTCAAATAGTTGAACAAGGAGTTGGTTATCATAAAGCAATTACAAGTGCTGTTTATGTAGATTGGAGCTTTAACGAAGGGTATGTCAAAATAGAAAATATAACTGGTATAACTTCTGGAACAAAATATAGATTAAAATTGTTAATTATTTAGGAGATATTATGGCTTACGTAAAGACAAAAGAAGAAAGACGATATGAAGAACCTACTCAGCAAATAGGTACTGAGGGTACTGTATTGACAAGTGGTGGAACACAGAGACGTGGACAATCTCTTACACCTGGTTGGGTAAATCTTCAGCGTTATGTAGATATAAATAAACCTCAAGCTGAAAGAATGAGTAAAGAACTTGCATTAAGAACTATTGGTAGGGGAGAAGAAATAGAGGAAAAAGCTAGAGGAATAAATATACCACAGTATGATCCTGAAAGAATAGGTCAAACTACAGAATATTTAGAACAGGTTAGAGAAGATCCTACTCAATTCAAACCAGGTCAAACTCAAGATATACAACAAAGGTTTCAGGAAATATTTCAAGGACAGGAACAGCCTGATATATCCGGTTTTGATGAACAGTACCAAGATTTACGAGAACAACATAGAGAGTATGCTCCTATAGTTGGTGGATTAGGTGAACAAGCTGGAAGAATAAGAGCTTTGCAAGAATTAGGTATGGGAGCAGGTACAAGAGGTGGTTCTATATTAGATGCTGCTATTATAGGAACTGATCCTACTGCAAGAGAGACATTAGGGCAAGCTCAAAGAGAATATCAAGCTCCACAGTTTGAACAGATGGAAGAACAACAAAGAATAGCAGAGCAAGCACAAAGAGACTTAGGAATGCAAGAAGAAGCATTGAGAAGTTTATATGGTTCGTATGCTCCTGAAATGGAAACAGCTCAAAGAGGATTAGAGACAGCACAGCAGGGATATCAAACTGATGTAGCAGGTATTAGAGAACAATTACAAACACCTCAAGAAACTTATCAAACACGTTTAAATACTTTAACTGGAACTTTACCAACGATAACAGAACAGGATATAGTTAATTTACCTGTAAATGAGATAGTAGAAAAAGCAATTGATTATTATAGAAATGTTCCGCCAGAGGCATTACCATCAATTAAACAACAATTATCTGCTCAAATACAAGGAGTTAAAGATAGTTATGCTGATTTACAGCAAACACAACAGGATGTTCAAAGTCAAATAGGAGCTTTAGGCGGCGCACCAACATTAGAAGGACAATTTGCAACACCGGAAGAATATGCACGTTATCAAGCATTACAAAACTTAT